>Ga0182011_10004933_pt1 | contig 10589 bp, 12 predicted proteins | sample 711E1DmetaG_FD_120481 | JGI IMG/M metagenome (GOLD analysis project Ga0182011, IMG submission 120481) | Permafrost microbial communities from Stordalen Mire, Sweden - 711E1D metaG | ecosystem: Environmental > Terrestrial > Soil > Wetlands > Permafrost | place: Sweden: Stordalen | collected...
TGCAGATATAAGATTTGGCATTGCCACAGCTGCAGATTTTTCAGGAAAGAAACATAAAGTTACCTTTGATGATAACAAGACTATCGAAGCTGATTCTGTAATTATTGCCACGGGCGCCACTGCCAAATATCTTGGGCTGGAGTCGGAAATTAAATATGCCGGAATGGGTGTTTCTGCGTGTGCTACGTGCGATGGATTCTTTTACAGGGGAAAAGATGTCGCAGTTGTCGGAGGAGGTGATACTGCGGCCGAAGAGGCAACATATCTTGCAGGATTATGCAGTAAGGTCTACCTCATTGTAAGGAGGGATGTTCTGAGAGCATCCAAAGCAATGCAGCATAAGGTTTTTAAAACTAGCAATATTGAAATTTTGTGGGAACACCAGGTTGTTGATCTCTTTGGTGAAAATGGCGTGGAAGGTGCAAACCTGATAAAGAAAAAAGGTACCTCCGAAGAAAAAACTGTTAAAATTCAGATAAATGGTTTTTTTCTTGCTATTGGTCATACTCCTAATTCAATGGTTTTTAAGCAATATATCAAAACAGATAAGATTGGATATATAAAAACTGTTCGGGGAACATCGAAAACCAACATTGAAGGAGTGTTCGCGGCGGGTGATGTTCAGGATCCGAATTACCGGCAGGCTGTTACAGCAGCCGGTTCAGGGTGTATGGCTGCCATTGATGCAGAACGTTATTTGTCAGAATTAAAATAGAATTTTCTTTCTGTGGCTCCCGGTGTCTTCTCCGTGTAACTCTGTGTGACAAAAGAATAAGAACTGTCATAGAGGTTCAAAGAGAATCACAGAGGTATAACTTAAAACTTTTGTCTTTACCCTAATATTAATCTGATGAAAACTTTTAAAAAAACATTCAAAATAAATGCCGAACCTTCCGATGTTTATTCTGCCCTGACTAATCCTTTTACTATAGAATTATGGTCAGGTTATCCTGCTCAGATGAGCACAGAGCCAGGTAGCGAATTTTCTCTATGGTCAGGTGATATTACAGGAAAAAATTTGGAATTTGTTCAGGATAAGAAGGTAGTACAGGAGTGGTATTTTGGCGACCAGCCTGAAAAATCTATTGTTACGATTACAATTTCAGCTGACAGGGAAAACTCACTTGTAACAGTGGAACATTCAAATATCCCGGATGAGGAATTTAGTGGTATAGCAGAAGGATGGAAAGAGTATTATTTTGACGCAATTTCAAATTTCTTCAACCCTAATTTTTAAGAAAGTCAGTTGAGATAGCGGATGAAGATTTCTGTCCAAAAAGTACAAAAATATCTTCTGAACAAGCAAGAATAAGATTGCCTATACCTTTGAAAGACAATGTATTTGCATGAGCCTGGACTTTTTTATTCCATTCCGGGACCCACGACAGGATATGATGATTAATAAACCGGCGGATCTCGTTTCTCATTTCTCCCCGGCATGCAGCATCATCGAGAACAAGATATTTATCTATTAGTAAAGTCAGGAAAAGCAACTCAATACCAAGATGATCATCATTTATTTTCCCTTTGAATTTAGACTGCCAGCCATAAGAATTATAAAATTCAGTGACACTGGAAGAATCATAACCTGTTCTGTCAGTTATCTTTTTATAGTATTGGGATTCATAAGCAGGAGCCAGTGCCGGCAGTTGTTCGTTAAAGAGTCTTAAGTAGTCTTCATGCAACAGTTTCCCAAATATGGACTTGTCAGAGAATGAATCTCTTAGTTGTGAAGCTGCTTTGACAAAATTAGGATTTGAACTTGAAATCGGAAGGTTTTTCAGAATACCTTTCTCCCAAAAATCTACAATACATTCTTCTGAAGGCTCATGCATAATCATGCTTCCTGCAAAATAGAAAAGCATGTTATAACCTTTTAACATATTATTATTATGGCTCTTATTATCCATAACCTAAAAGCTAATTTTGATTAATTATGCAGATAAATTCAGAAATGGCCGTTGATTTAAAATATATAACCCTGGAAGAGGTTGTTTTGTTCAAAACCGAAACAAAAAATCTGACTCACCTGTCGTCCTCCGCTTCCAGGAGAGCGGGGTAGGCCACTGAGAGCTCCTTAAAGCCCCTTTCATTTGGGGGAGCGGTTTTGGGAGAGGTATAAAAACAAAAAAGCTGCTCCATACGGAAACAGCTTTTTAAAATTAATAACTATTATCCCTATAAATTGAAATCAGCAAGACTGTCAGGGTATTCGTTGTTATCGACTTTTGTCTTTATTTTCCTGAAAGCTTTCACTGTGTATTCAACATCTTCAAGTGTGTGAGCGGCAGTAGGTATAAGGCGCAACATTACCACGTCTCTCGGAACAACAGGATATATAACCACTGAACAGAAGATACCGTAATTTTCGCGGAGATCGTAAATCATATGGGTAGCCTGGGGAACACCACTTTTCATAAATACCGGTGTTACAGGTGATTCTGTCTTTCCAAGATTCAGGCCGGCATCTCTTAACCCTTTTTGCAAAGCGTAAACTATGGTCCAGAGTTTCTCTTTCTGTTCCGGATGAGCCTGGATATATTCAAGTCTTTTAATCGCTCCCAAGGTCATTGCCATTGGTAGTGATTTGGCATATATCTGTGAACGAAGATTATATCGCAGATAGTTAATCACATCTTTTGTACTTGCAACGAAGCCTCCTATTCCGGCCATCGATTTTGCGAATGTTGCAAAATAGATATCAACCTGGTCCTGTACCCCGAAATGTTCCCCGGTTCCACTGCCTGTGGCGCCCATGGTTCCAAACCCGTGAGCATCATCAACGAGAAAACGAAACTGATACTTTTTTTTCAAAGCGGTTATTTTATCGAGCTTACCAAGATCACCTGCCATGCCAAAGACTCCTTCAGTAATAACAAGAATGCCTCCACCTGATTCTTCTGTAATTTTTTGAGCTCGCTGTAGCTGTTTTTCACAACTCTCCATATCGTTATGTGGGAATACAAATCTCTTTCCCATGTGAAGTCGCAAACCATCCATAATACAAGCATGAGATTCAGAATCATAAACAATTACATCATGCCTGTCAACAAGTGCATCAATAATTGAGACCATTCCCTGATAACCGAAGTTTAGCAGATATGCATCTTCCTTATGAACAAATCGGGCAGCCATTTCTTCAAATTTTTCATGAGATGAAGTATGTCCCGACATCATTCTGGCGCCCATTGGATATGCCAGGCCATATTGTGCGGTCGCTTCAGCGTCAACCTTCTTGATCTCTGCTATATTGGCTAATCCGAGATAGTTATTCAGACTCCAGGTAAGAACCTCTTTACCTCTGAATTTCATACGGGGAGCAATTTCACCTTCCAGTTTGGGAAATGCAAAATACCCGTGTCCAAATTCCTGATATGCCCCTATTGAACCTCTGTTGTTTTTTATCTTTTCAAATATATCCATGATAATTATCCTTTCTAAAAAATTTCTCAAAATTACAAATAAGCGGGTTTATCATAATACCTATTTATACCTAATTTCCGTTTGGTCCATTTTAAAGTATAATAAATGCATAATAATTACGTTTTTATGCCTGAAATGAATTTTTTTCCGTAGTTTTGCGCAACAATTTTTTATATGAGATTGAGATTACATGTTGTCCTGATTATTCTGGTTTTATTAAGCTCCTGCAGCGGTTATGAAAAACTCCTTAAGAGCACGGATTTTGATCTCAAAAAATCCAAGGCAAAAGAGTTTTTTGATGCAGGCGAATATGTTAAAACAACTGAACTACTGACGCAGATACTTCCACGTTTCAGGGCTACAGATGAGGCAGAAGATCTGAACTGGATGAACGCCCAGGCATATTTTGGCATGGCGGATTATGTTATGGCTGGCAGTTACTTCAAAACATTCATTGATCAGTTTCCTTTCGGAAAACATTCAGAGGAGGCTTATTATATGGCGGCATTATGCGATTATAATATCTCTGCCCGTCCGGAACTTGATCAGGAGAACACCAGGAATGCGATTGAAGGGTTTAATATTTTTATCAATAAGTTTCCAAACAGTCCGAAAATTGAAGATTGTAATAAACGGATAATTGACCTTGAAGACAAACTGGTAGAAAAATCGTATCTGAGTGCTAAACTTTATTATGATATGAAACAGTATAAGGCTGCAGTTGTGGCTCTTACCAATAGTCTGAAAGAATACGCAAATACCAAATACAGGGAAAAGATGATGTATCTTAAATTGAATTCTCTTTTCCTTTATGCAGTAAATAGTTTTCCTAATAAGCAAAAAGAAAGATATCAGACTACTCTTGATGATTACTACTCATTTATGGAAGAATTTCCAAAGAGCACTTATTCTAAAGATGTAAGCAGTATTTTCCAGAGAACAAATAAATTTCTAAAAATAGGAATTCCCGACAGCGGAGTTAAATAATCAATATATTTATGGATTATAGAAAATCAGTAGCACCCGTAACAACTGTTACACGCAATCTGGACCTGATGACTCAGGGTACAGGAAATATCTATGAAACGGTAATTGTCGTTTCCAGAAGAGCAAACCAGATTTCTGTCGAAATGAAACAGGAACTTAACAAGAAGCTTGAAGAGTTTGCATCTTATAGCGATAACCTGGAGGAAGTATTTGAGAACCGCGAACAGATTGAAATTTCGAAATTCTACGAACGGCTTCCAAAACCAACTCTTATAGCATTACAGGAACTTGAGGAAGGTAAAATCTTCTACAGAAATCCTGAAAATCCTGCTAAACAGAAGTAACATTTAGCATAAACATGCTGAAAGGCAAAAACATACTTATCGGTGTAACCGGGGGTATTGCAGCTTATAAAACTGCAACTATCATCCGGTTGCTTGTTAAGGAGGGTGCCAGCGTAAAAGTCATTATGACTGATCACGCTAAAGAATTTATTACTCCACTCACCCTGTCCACTTTATCAAAAAACCCGGTACTCACAGAATTCTTCAACCCTGAAAACGGAGACTGGAACAGTCATGTCGATCTTGGTTTGTGGGCTCACCTTTTCCTCATTGCACCCGCTACTGCAAATACTTTAGCTAAAATGGCTAATGGAGTGGCTGATAACTTACTTCTTACGACTTATTTATCAGCATGTTGCCCTGTTTTCGTTGCCCCATCTATGGATATGGATATGTTGAAACATCCGGCTACAATCATCAATATTGAGACACTTAAGGCTTTTGGGAATTATATTCTCGAACCTTCAAGCGGCGAACTTGCAAGCGGTATTTCAGGCAAGGGCAGGATGGCTGAACCTGAAGAAATAGTAAAAGAAATCGGGGACTTCTTTAAAAAAAAAAAGAGTATAAGCCTCTGAAAGGCAAGCATCTTCTTATCAATGCCGGACCAACCCGTGAGGCAATTGATCCCGTTCGTTTTCTAAGCAATTATTCTTCAGGAAAAATGGGAATTGCTCTGGCTGATGCAGCTGCAGAGTACGGAGCCGATGTGGATCTTGTTCTAGGCCCTGTTAATGTGAGACCCAGGAATAATTCCGTAAAAATAATTAATGTCACAACAGCAGAATCAATGGCTGCAGAATGCGTATCAAGATTCCCGGATTGCAACATTGCAATATTCGCTGCTGCCGTTGCCGATTTTACACCGATAGAAGTTCAGGGTAAAAAGATAAAAAAAGACAAGAAGGAAATACTCCTGAGACTTAAACCCACCAGGGATATTGCGGAAACTCTGGGTAAAACTAAATCGTCATCCCAGATAATTGTAGGGTTTGCACTGGAAACCGACAATGAACTGGATAATGCAAAAGCAAAACTATCAGGGAAAAATTTGGATTTAATTGTTTTGAATTCTCTGAAAGAAGAAGGAGCAGGGTTTGGACATGATACAAACAAGATCACAATTATTGACCGAAACAATAATATTGATAAATTTGAGTTGAAATCTAAAGATGAAGCTGCAAAGGATATTCTTGATAAAGTTGTATCAATGATTCAGTAAACGACGATTTAATAATGGTACGCCGTATAAAATATTATCTCATTATTTTTCTGGTACTTCTACCGGTTATCATTAATGCCCAGGAGCTGAACTGCAATATACAGATATCTGCTCAGAGGATCCAGGGATCGAACCGCCAGGTTTTTGAGAGTATGCAAAAAGACCTTTTCGAGTTTATGAATAATACAGTCTGGACGAACCATATCTTTAATTACGCTGAAAGGATAGACTGTAATATCTTGATTAACCTCACCGATCAGTTGTCGGCAGATGAATTCAAAGGAACGATTCAGATTCAGCTCAGCAGACCGGTATTTAATACAACCTATAGCTCCACCCTTCTGAATTTCATTGATAACAACTTTCAGTTCAAGTATGTGGAATTTCAACCTTTGGAGTTTGATCCAAACACATACAAATCAAGCCTGATCTCGGTTTTAGCCTATTATACTTATATGGTTCTCGGTTTCGATTACGATTCTTTTGCCCCAATGGGTGGTACCGAATTCTTCCAGATGGCCGAGAAAATTGTTACTAATGCCCAGAATGCCCCTGAACCCGGTTGGAAACCTTATGATGGCTCGCGGAACAGGAACAGGTACTGGCTCGTAAAAAATGTTCTCGATAAAGAGTATGAAGGAGTAAGGCAGTTTATTTATGAGTATTATATTAATGGTCTCGATAAAATGGAATCCAAAGCCCCTGAGGCAAGGACCAGTATGGTTGAGAGCCTCAAACTTATCCAGGATGTTTACAGAAAGAAACCCGATCCGTTCATGTATCTTGTGCAGGTTGTAATGGACGCAAAGTCAGACGAATTAATTAATATTTATTCAGCAGCTTTCCCTGAAGAAAAAGGCCGTGTTGTTGAGATACTTACTGAAATTGATCCTGCAAACAAGGCAAAATATGAAAAGATCAATTCAGCCAACGTACCATAATAACCTGTTATGCTCATAAAACTGTTTGTTCAGAATTATGCACTTATAAGAGAACTGGACGTTGAATTTGAAAACGGACTGACAATTATCACCGGCGAAACTGGTGCCGGTAAATCCATTCTGTTAGGAGCACTTTCTCTTATACTTGGCACCAGGGCAGATTCCTCAGTTCTTCTTGATAAAAATGAGAAATGTATTGTGGAAGGTACATTCCAGATTGAAGAATACGAGCTTAATGAGTTCTTTATTTCAAATAATCTTGATTATGAGTCTGTTACTACTCTTAGAAGAGAAATTAATCCGGCTGGGAAATCCCGTGCATTTATTAACGATACACCTGTTACAGTCAATATGCTTAAAGAATTAGGCGACAGGCTCATAGATATTCATTCTCAGCATCAGACACTAATGCTGAATGATAACTCATTCCAGTTAAATTTAATTGATTCATTTTCAGGCACTGCCGGATTAAAGAATAAATACAGGGAAACTTACTCAAATTACCGAAAACTAAAAAAAGAGTTTACTGCAATAAAGGAAAAAGCTGATAAAAACAGATCAGATCTGGAGTATTACCAATTTCAGTATAACCAGCTCGACGAAGCAAAACTTATTTCGGGAGAACAGGCAGAGCTTGAAGCAGAACAGGAATTACTTGGACACACCGAGGAGATAAAAACAGCCCTTAGTTCATCATCTAATCTTTTTTTTGCTGAAGGTTTATCCATTCTTTCAATGCTCCGGGAGGTTAAATCTAATCTGGGAAGAATTATAACCTTCTTGCCAGAAAGCGAGAGCCTTATATTAAGAACTGAATCTGCACTGATTGAACTTGATGACCTTGCAGCTGAAGTAGAAAAAATAGCTGTTTCAATTGAAGCTGATCCCCAGAGGCTCGCATTGGTTAATAACCGGCTTGATAATATTTACTCACTCATTCAAAAGCACAGGGTAACGGACCTAGATGAGCTCATAAAGAAAAAAGATGAGATAAAAGATCTTATCGGCTCAATAGTTTCAAGAGATGAACGACTAATTGAGTTGGAAACGATCCTTAATAATGAGATTAACAGATTGAAAACTATTTCTGAAGAGATCTCAATTAAAAGAAATAGCGTATTACCTGATATTGAATCGAGAATTACTGAATTGCTCAAACAACTGGGAATTCCTAATGCAAAGTTCAGGATAATACTTACTCACCTGCAGGAATTCACTGCTACAGGAATTGATCAGGCCGACTTTCTTTTTTCTGCTAACAAACAGATAGCGCCTGAGAACCTGACTAAGATCGCTTCGGGTGGTGAACTTTCAAGAGTTATGCTCAGCCTGAAGTCTCTTCTGACAAAGAATAATAATCTGCCTACAATAATTTTTGATGAGATAGATGCCGGCGTTTCAGGTGAAGTAGCTGACAAAGTAGGACAGATCTTATCAGGGATGGGGAAATATATGCAGGTTATTAATATTACTCATCTTCCCCAGGTTGCTTCAAGGGGAACCCGCCACTATCATGTTTATAAAGATGATACAGATAACTCAACATTTACGCGTGTAAAACTGTTATCACCTGAAGAACGGATACTTGAAGTTGCCAGATTGTTAAGCGGAAGTGAAGTTACAGAGACAGCTATGAAGAATGCACGGGAACTCCTGAAAGCCGGAATCAATTAACTTTTGATTTACAATATTTTAGTAAATTTGTCACATAGATTTTCAGTGACATAAATTATTATTCACTACGATGAGAGAAGGGCTATTAAAAGGGAAAAAAGGCATCATATTTGGTGCATTGAATGAAAAATCAATTGCCTGGCAGGTTGCTTTGAAAGCCTGGGAACATGGAGCAGAGCTTATACTTACCAATTCTCCTGTAGCTTTACGACTTGGAAATATTAAGGATTTGGCTGAAATAACAGCCAGCCAGGTAATTCCGGCTGATGCAACAAAAATGGATGAAATTGAAAACCTGCTTTCAGAAAGCATGAAGATCTTTGGAGGCAAGTTTGATTTTATTCTTCATTCAATTGGTATGTCACCCAATGTACGGAAAGATATACCCTATGAGCAAACCAGTTATGAGAACATGCTAAAGACATTCGATATCTCAGCCCTGAGTTTTCACAGGATACTGCAGACATCATATAAGCTTGACGCGTTAAAGGAATGGGGATCAGTAGTTGCATTATCGTATGTAGCCGCTCAGCGGACCCTGTCGGGATATAACGACATGGGTGATGCAAAGGCTCTGCTTGAGTCAATTGCACGTAGTTTCGGATATATTTATGGTCGCGACAGGAAAGTAAGGGTAAATACTGTTTCGCAATCGCCCACAGCTACAACTGCGGGAAGCGGGATCCATGGTTTTGAATCTCTTATCGATTTTTCTGAAAGGATGTCACCTCTTGGGAATGCCACAGCTGAAGAATGTGCTGAATACTGTGTTGTACTGTTCTCAGATCTTACCCGTAAGGTAACAATGCAAAATCTTTTCCACGATGGCGGGTTCTCAAGTATGGGTATGAGCCTTAAAGCTATCGAGCAATACCAGAAAAGTTTTGAAGATTGTAATTAAGCCTATAGTTAGATAAGTATAAACACCTATTTTTCAAGCGACTTGCTCTTCAGTAAGTCGCTTTTTTTATATTTGATCGTAACAATAACCCAAGATCATTATGAAAATAATACTCCTTATCCTGTTTTACTTCACTTTCCCGCTGGTAATAATTTTTTTATGCAAAAAAATCTCGATACTGAAAAAATTAGGATCAATTGTTCTGGCTTATGGATTCGGACTTATTTTAGGAAGTATTGGAATCCTGCCTCATGGCAGTGATGCTTATCGCCTGGTTTTGCAGGGAAGAGCTGCACTGCCGGATATGGAACTGCAGGCGCTACTTGATTCAGGTACAATCAAACAGGAAGATGGTTATGTAAATTCAATCGCATCAACCCAGGATATGCTTGTTTCAATAATTGTTCCGCTTTCTTTTCCGCTCCTGCTCTTTTCTCTTAATATAAAAAGGTGGCTTAGGTTTGCCAAAGAAGGATTTATTTCAATGATCCTTGCGCTCATTTCTGTTATAGCAATAGTCGCTTCAGGTTATTTTATTTTTAAAAATGTTGTTCCTGACTGCTGGAAAGTTGCCGGAATGCTAGTAGGAGTTTACACAGGTGGCACACCAAATCTTGTGTCGCTTAAAGTTGCACTTGGAGTAGATCCTAACCTTTTCGTTATGACAAGCACCTATGATATGATTGTTGGTGCGATAACCATTATTTTCTTTATAACCATTGGACCAAAAATATTCCGGGCAATACTGCCGCCGTTCAAACATCGTGGAGATACTGAGGTTACTGATGAAATGATTGAAGAAGCAGAGGGCTTTGAAGATTTCTCAGGGATGTTCAGAAAAGGACGGATTTTACCACTTTTAATGGCATTAGGCATTGCTATTCTCATATTTATAGCCTCGTTTGGTATTAGCCTGCTGCTTCCAAAGGTTTCACAGATGGTGGTAGTAATTCTCTCTATTACAACACTTGGTGTATTGGGATCTTTAATAAATTGGATAAACAAAATTGAAAAGTCATTTCAGCTGGGAATGTATTTTATTCTGGTATTTTCATTTGCTGTGGCTTCAATGGCTGACCTGCGAGTGGTATTCAGCA
>Ga0182011_10004934_pt1 | contig 10589 bp, 14 predicted proteins | sample 711E1DmetaG_FD_120481 | JGI IMG/M metagenome (GOLD analysis project Ga0182011, IMG submission 120481) | Permafrost microbial communities from Stordalen Mire, Sweden - 711E1D metaG | ecosystem: Environmental > Terrestrial > Soil > Wetlands > Permafrost | place: Sweden: Stordalen | collected...
AAATTAATAGAAAACAAAATTCAAGATAAAAAAGTAATATGTCTCATTAATAAGATATTAAAGAATCGCGTGGTTGGGGGGAGGGGGGCGAACGATTTTTTGTCAGGGGGATGCCCCTTGGAAACTTAACATCTCAATTTTTTGCTAATATTTATCTAAATAAATTAGACTATTTTGTTAAGCATAAATTAAAAGCAAAATATTATTTAAGATATGTTGATGATTTTGTTATTTTACATAGTTCAAAAGAGCAACTTGAAATTTGGAAAAATAAGATTAACGAATTTTTAGTAAATGAATTAAAATTAGAACTTCATCCAGATAAATCTAAGATAATCCCTCTTTCAAGAGGAATAGATTTTGTTGGATTTAGGAATTTTTATCATTTTAGGTTATTAAGGAAGAGAAACTTAAGAAAAATAATGTTAAAAATAAACGAATATAATAAAGGAGAAATAAGTGAAAGTCAACTCTCAGAAAGTTTGCAAGGATGGTGTGCCTATTCTAAATGGGCTAATAGTTTTAATTTAACTGTTAAGCTATGCAAAAAGATACAAAGAATAGACTCTAAGAATATTAATAAAAAATAAATTTTTATAACCCTAACTCAAAATTAACTTTAACACCTTTAATATTTCTCTTTAAGTTTCCATTTTCAAGAACTCGAATTAGATTCATTCTCTTTAATCTGTTTGTATATGTACTTATTGTTGCTACCGACTTCTTTGTTACCTTAGAAATTTCTGTTGTTGATTTTGAACCATCTGCTAAAAGAAGGATTTCAAGTGCAATCTGACTTTTCAGAACTTTTCCTATATTTTTTACATCTGACCTTTTTGTTACATGTAATACAGACTCTTCAATTCTACCGCTTGTTTCAAGGAATCTTTTTCTATGCTCTTTTAGATATTTATATAAATTTTCTGCAAGAGTTTCTTTCAAATCTTTTTCAGACTTATCCTTATGAGATTCATAAAAGTCTTTGAAATCTAATTCTTCATCACTATCACTTACACTTATATTTACTGAACCTGCGATATGCCTAAACAAATCCAGTATTTCTCTTTTATCAATAGGAGAATTAATTACAATATTTTTAATGTCTTTTAAACTCATATCCCATTCGGGCAGATTGTGATTATAAAGCAAGTAAGGAAAATATTTTAGTAATAGAAATATTGGTTTTTTATTGTCTATTAACCCTTCTTCAATCATATGTTGTCTTGTTGCTAAATATAAGTTTTCTTTATCTTGTCCAAAAAAAGCAAGGTCAATTGCTTTATTTGTATCTTCAGGATATAATTTATGAACATAATTACAGAAAAAAATATCCATTGGAATTTGGAAAAGGTGAGATACTTTCTTATTTTCTACAAAATCTCCTATTTTCATTTTTGCAAGAACTGCATAGAATTGCTGAAAAATATTTTCTTCACTGTAAGAAATCATTCTCTTCCATAATTCAGAAGATTTGTATATTGATATTTTTTCTTTATCAAAACCAATTGATTCTGCAAGGTCTCTTAATTCAGTAACTCTTTGATCAATAAAAGACTCTGGATTCATTACTTTTCTTGAGGTAACCATTCTCTTAAAATAAGGATTTGCAAGAGTATTCATATCCCAGATAACTAAGAAAATCTTGTAATTTCCCTGACCAACAAATTTCTTTAATTCATTTAGTGTAAATAAAATAGAATAATTTGGAGTAATATATGTAAAAGAACAAAAGATATTTAGTTGTTTTCCATTTTTCCAATCATGTTTGATTTCTAAATCAAAATCTTTTTGATCTTCTTTATGAACTATTGAGTTTGTTGATTCCATTTTAAATTAAATGAGACCTCTCTCTTAGTCTTCTAACATATTCGGTCATTTCTTTAGAAGGACGGATATCAATGTCTAAAACTGGAAATTTTTCATGGAATAATCTGATTGCTTTCTCCCTATCATAACCTTCATAAACTACATTATTTTGCCTATCTTTTATCACAGCCCAATCATTATAATCTCTGATCCCTATTCCATAATTAAAATAAAGCCATCTTGAAGCAGCTTCTTGTCCTATGTTACTAAACATTGTGTAAAATCTTAATTGATTTTTTCTTTTTGGACTTCTTGATTTATTAATAGCATTTACATGGAGATTATAATCTTTTATCGAATCTGAAACAAATTCTCTTAGACTTGCTAATTCTAAAAATGAAAGATTCTTTATATCAATTACTTCTAGTTCTTTTACTGAATACTCAAGTTCCTCTTTGATATTTCTAGGTGTCAGTTCAATTTTTTTCTTTGCCATATTGTTTTAATTTTACTCCCTTTCAACATATTCTCCTTTATCTTCATAGAAAATCCATCTTCTAAAGTTTCCAAGCCCGACATATAAATCTGATGCATAAGCATGATTTAAAATATCAGCAAGTTCGTCAGCAGTTTTTTTATTAGTCCTATTCGGACATTTTGCCTGCATTATATATCTTACATTTGCATTATATGTTCCTTTTACAATTTCTTTTAATTCTTCATCTCCATCAATTTGACCAGAGTTTTCAATTAAAGATAATTCTAATTCTCTAGGAGTTAAAGCAGATTCGCGAATACAAGGTAACTCTTCTTCAATTCTTTCTTTTGATGCATGGCAATCAAAAAATGCATAAGCCTTTCCTATTTCTTGTCTTTCCATTGTTTTGTTGTTGTATATTTTATTATATACTTTTGAAAAGTGTTAAACAAAACGTTTAACAAATCCTAAAATTTGTTACTACGTTTCTCTTAACATTTCTTATTTTGTTAAATAAAATGTTAAACAGGCTTTAAATACTTTACTTTTGCTATTATTATAAAATGACAACAAATATACTACTCGCAAAACCTGATGTAAGGTATCCTGTTAAAGTTCAAGCATATGGCGGTGACGTCGGTATTCCATTAGGTTTATTGTACTTAGCTTCATATGCTAGACAAAATAATGGATCTGAAATTGCTGTAAAAGATTATAGATTAGACAGAGCATTAGGAAGACCTAGAAACCTTGAATCAGACTTTAATGGGTTTGATGTTGTTGCAACAGGGGCTTGCACTGTTGAAGTTCCAGATGCACTTAATATATTAAAACAAGCTAAAAGAATGGGTAAAACAACTGTAATTGGTGGTATCTATCCAACATTTAATGTTGAAAGAGTTTTGAATACGGGTTATGTTGATTATGTAGTTAGAGGAGAAGGAGAAATAGGTTTTTCAGAACTTATCAATGCACTCGAAGGAAAAGTTTCTATAAATCAGGTAAACGGAATATCTTATAAAAGAGATGGTAAAACTATTACTAATCCTAATCAAAAACTAGTTGAAGATTTAGACTCTTTACCCATGCCTGCTTATGATTTAATTCCTGTTAGAACTTATGCAGAATTTAGTTCTGCTCCAATTTATTCAACAAGAGGATGTCCTATGTCTTGTAAATTTTGCACTTTAAATGAAATGTGGAGATTTAAGCAAAGAAAAAGATCCTATGGAAATATAATAAATGAACTTGAAATGTTAAAATCATTTGGATTTAGAAAAGTTCATTTTAAAGACGAATCTGTAACAATTGATAGCAACTGGGCAATGGGATTATTTAGTGAAATTGAAAAATCTAATTTAGGCTTAAGATATAAAGCAAAATCTAGAGTTGATAAAATTGAAGATGGACTTGTTAAACAAATGGTAAAAGCAGGTCTTGATACAATTCATACAGGAGTTGAATCAATTTCAGAAAATACTCAAAGGTTAATGAAAAAGGGAGTTAAGGAAGAAACTGTAAGAAAAGCTTTTGATACTGTTCTTAATAATAATTGTAAAATAAATCCGGTTTATATGTTTGGCTATGTTGGAGAAACTGAAGAAGACCTGACTGCAAATGCAGAATTTATTGAAGAAATGGGTCAAAGACAAGGAGTTATAACTTATGTCTCTTTTATAACACCGCATCCTGGAAGCGGAATTGATAATGAACAAGGATTAAATATCTTAACTCATGATTTATCTAGATATACCCATAAACTACCTGTTGCAGTCCCAAAAAGTTTAGGAGCGAATGGCTTAAGAATGATGGTTGATTATTATCATAGGATAGCAGAGTCAACTGGAATGCAAGAACATAATCCTCAAATTGATCCTCGCTATCTTGAAAGATTAGGAATGAAAGGAGGTCTTGAAATCGTAACAGCATAATGGAAATAGAAATTAAAGCAACTTTTGATGACAAAGAAAAATTAAAGAAATCTTTAAAGTCAATTGGAGCAAAAGAAGAAAAAGTTAAACATCAAATTGATGAATATTACAATCATCCTAAGAGAGATACAAGAAAAACAAATGAATATATTCGTCTAAGATATAAAAATGGAGAAAATACAGGAATTTTTGCTCTTCATAAAAATATTGCTGATGGAGTGAATAAGGAGTATGAGGTTTCTGTTGGAGACATTGAAATATTTAGACAAATTCTAAATGGACTTAATTTTCCTTTGCTTGGAATTATTGATAAAAAAAGGACTAACTTCAAATACAAAGAATTTACAATAAGCATTGATGAAGTAAAAGATATTGGAAACTTTTTAGAAATTGAAACCGATGGAGAAGAACACGAAATAACAGAAAAGAAAGCTAAATGTGTTAAAGTGTTAAAAGAATTAGGACTTTCTGAAAAAAATCTTTGTAAGAAAATCTGGTTGTGTGATATTGCAACTGGAAAAATAAAATATCCTTAAAATAATTTTTAAAAATAAAAATTAAATCTTAGTGAGAACTATCTTAAACATGGAAAAGAAAACACTGTCGCCAAGAAAAATCATTAATAGTTTTGGAAAGCTTCATTATAGTGAAAGCAATCAGGCATGGGGTAATATTATATTAAAAAAAGAAATAGTGGATGAATTTCCACAGCTTAAGGAGAAAAGGTCTTCTTTTTCGTACGAAGTTAAATTTTGCAGAGATTCTGAAGAGTTTGAAAAGATGGTTAAAATCCTAAAGAAAGGGCAGGTTATGCCTTTGTTGATGTTTATTTATCAGGAGGAGAAAAACTGAAAAAGAAAAAACTATATACATGTATTCTTTAGGAAATAAATGGATATAAATACCAAAAATAAATCTTTTTGGGAAGAGATAGGGGTTGATAAACCTTCTACAGATTTAGATGCTAATATCACAAAATTTTATCACAAATATAACAAAGTCATAAAAGAGAGAATAGGTTCAGGTTCTCAAGATGTAATAATCTCTGAACTTAAAAAAATTGTCCAAAAGAATCCAAATTTCCTTTTGGAAATATTTGTTAATAGTATTGAAAAAGATATGGATAACCCTGACTTCTTTTTGACAGGAACAAACAGCGTAGATATAAAAAACTTGGATTATTATGGAAGAGCAATTCTTAGAAGATTGAGAAAACTCAATAAAACTATAAAAGACCCATATATTAAACCAAAAGATTATCCTGTAAAAATAGTATTTCAAGATGGTGAAAAAATAGCTTATGTTTTTAAGAAATATTCAAAAAGAAGCGTAAGGAAAGGTAGGAAAAGAAAATTCTATGATTATTATATAGAGAAATTAGTGATTATTAATCTTAAAGATGATTATTGGTTAATTAGAACATCATTTGATAATCAATCCGAAAGAAGAGCCATAAAAAGAGTTCTCAAGATGCGAAAAGTTTTTTATTGTAAGGAAGAGGGCATCAAAGATTTTTTTAAAAAGGTCAAAGAAAAAGGAGAAATTGTTGAGATTGCAGGAAAGGGAAGTTTGGGTAAGAATTATTTTGATTATGATTATACCGCTCGAAGTAATTCCTCAATAAAAGAATTAATTGACAACGATACTACTGTAATCAATGATAATTCTATCCAAGATCTTAAACGCATTAAATTCAAGGTTCAAGATAAAATATTGAATTTACAGATCAAACCTTATGGTTTAGGTATTAGTCATCTTAAATTACAAACTCCTGATATGAACTTCTCAGAGATAATGGGACTAATAGAAATTTTAAAAAAAGACTTTGAGATTATAGATGACACATATATTTATTCGCCCATTCCAGAAAGTGATAAGTTTAGATATATTTTTAACAATCAAACAATAGAAAATCCTCATTTAGAGGTACTTTTGGATGCTTTACATTCTCTAATCAATAAAAAGTTGATCAAAGCAAAATTCTTTGATCCATATAAAAAATGTCCAAATAAAAAGTGTTCTAACAGCAACAAACCTATTGAAATGAATATAAGTAATTGCAATGAATGTCAAAAATCACTTATAAAAGTAGGGTCAGAAGTAAAGTTTAATTTCAATTATAAGGGTATTAAAGATTGGATTCTCGAATATATTCAAAAGGAAGGTTTTACCTACAAAGGTATAGTAATTAAAATGTTCAATAAAATTAAAGTTGTATTTCATAAAATAATATCTTGTTCAGGAAAGGAATTTTTATTGTATCTTCAAGAAGAGAGCAGAAATATCAAAGATGTTGCTATTAAAGCTAAGGAAAGGGGATTACCTATTTTGTTTATAAGTATGAAAGGAGACTCTTTAGAAATACCTAAATTAGAAAATACTCATATCGGGAGAATTAAGTTTTCAGATTTATTTATTGATGTTGAAATTGAAAAGAAAAAGTTATTTGAAAGTAAATTATCTAATTTAGAGACAAGTTATGATATATGTAAAACTAAGAATTTTGAAGAATCAAGCACTATTCTCAAAAACTTTGTTGAAAAGAACTTTGATTATGAGATACTTGAAAAGAATACCCCTATGACTAGTAAAGGAAGAGTATTTGAGAGATTAATTATAAACCTCTTAAAGAGATTGTCAAGCGCATGGGTCGATTTAGGCCAAAGCAAACAAAATCTGTCTGTACCTGATGGGATTGGTTATTTTAATATTAACAAAAAACCATACTTATTTGGTTTTGATGCAAAACTAAAAATGTATAACAAACGGAAGACTGGCTTAAATAAAAAAGAAGTTGAAAAACAAATAGTTTATATCCAAAATTATCGAGTTCAAGCAAAACCGTATGGAGGATTAAAAGGTTGGCTCATTGTAATCAAGTCAAAAGAAGATATATTTGCATTTCAGAACTCTATTATAAAACTTCAAAAACTTACCGGATTTAAGAACATTCACGTAATAGGATTAGAAACTTTATTGACTATTTGCGATTATTACAAGTATGTCATTCATAATAAAATAAATCCAGAGATTTTTTATGAATTCTTTTATAAGTCCATTGCTCAGAAGAAATATCAGAAGGAGCAAAACTTTCAAAAATTATTTTTAGAATATCAAAGTAAGGCTATTACATTAGAAATATAAAAGTAATCAAATATAATGTCTGTTAGTAAATATAAAAAGATTCATTTTTAATGATAAAATTACTTACATTGGAAAGGAAGTAAAAAATCTTGACTATGACTCCTAAAAGATCTAGAGAAAAAGGTGTTTCTAGACTTACATTATGAAAAATTAAGAAAAAGATGAAAGGCGAGAAGAGGATTAATTTGAAAAGTAAGTCAGTTATAAAACTACTTTACCTTTAGAATTTAGAAGATTAAAGACCTTATCTCTAAATTCAATCCATTCGTGATATATCTTCAAAAATCCAATCTTGCCAACTATCCTATATTCTGCAACAACTTCCGCATTATTTCCTCTTTGGAAATGAGCCATGATATTATGCCTAAATCTTTCCACATCTTTTCTAGTAGAAGGTAGTGTTATGGGAATGTCTTTTTCTTCTGCTAATTCATAAAATAAGTTTATATCTAACAATACATAGTCAATTAAAATTGCGCTACTAGGCGGAATTTTTGTTTCTTTTAGAACCTTCTTAAGAGATTCTTCCAACTCTTCAATATGATTATCTAGTATATCTCCCGCTTGTATTAGGAATGAAATTCTTTTTGAGATTAAATCGAAAGGAAATTCGCTTGTTGTTGGAGTTTTTACAGCATCTTCTAAATTCTTTAAAATCTCTTCATATTCTTTTTTGTATTGTTGTTCTTCCATATAGACTATAACCCATATTTTTCTTTTAGAGTTTGTTCCCACCCAAATACTTTTAGCAAAAATTTGTCATGTTCTCTAAATTCGTTCATTAATCTATCGTCCAGTTTCAAGGTTTTGTAAGAATTAGGATTTTTTATTACCATTTCATTTTCATCACTAGCCCCCTCAAGTAACCATCCATGTGCTATCGCATTACGCAATCTCTGGATAAATCTAAGAGATCTTTTAATATTTTCATGCTTTTCTGATTTATTGTAAATATGTGTATGTTCATATAACGAAATCTTTTCATCAAATGTTAGCTTATCTATTATTAAAGAAGAAAAAAGAGTTGCACGCCTATTAGTTTTAGGAAAAAAATAGGTTCTAAGCTTCCATCCTAAGATACTTTCTATCTCAGTGGAATCTGATAAAATCTGCCCCCTAAATAAACTCAGTTTATCTCTTATTATCTTTTTCTTTGCTTTTTTATCCATATAATACTTATGGGGGGAATATTAATAAGCGTTGCCTTTTTTTGACTTGTAATATACCTCCCTCAATTGTGTCTCCAATTCTATTTGAACTCCTATCTTCCAAGATTTTTATTTTAATCTATAAACTTTAATCCATCCACTCCATCTCGACAATATTTATAAATAAAAACAGCGTTGGGAAAACAAGTCATAATCGATAATTAAAAACAAAAAATTTATACCCTAGCGGATCACAGGAATATGGGGTGTCCCCCCTGTGCTTTCATAATTCAAATTTGTTTTACAAATTTGATATTATCCTAAATTGGGTAGAGAATCGAACTTTCGATTACTTCAAATCTTTTCAGAAAGATTTGGAGTTGCCAAGAATTTTTTGAAAAAATTGTTGAGCACCCACCCTGTGCTTAAAATATTTATGATAATCTTTTTAGGTGCTAATAAATTCAATAATTATTTAAACTAATCTTATTTTATATTTATATGAGAAAAAAATATTCTATTTTAAAAAGACGTGTTAGGAGAAAATCTATTTCTAAAAAATCTAAATCTAGATCTAAGGATAATTTAAGAATACCTACATCCAAGGATTATAAGAATTTTTCTAAAGGGATTTTTTTAAACGGATAATAGGAAATCCTTGCTTATTTTTCTTTTTAATAAACTTTAATAACTGGCTATTATTGTTAGAATTATGGCAAAAGAGGTAGAAAAAAAGAAAGGAAAATTTGGAATAATAGTCACTATATTTTTTACGGGTTTTGTTTCAGGGATATTTTCCGGACTTGCTGCAAATAAGGGATTTAATCTGAATTTAGATTCTATTTTAACAAAAACCCTTGGAGGTTTTTGCGATATTCTAAAAAAACTATTTTCTGATACTAGTTCTTCTGAATGCGGCATTAATTTTAAGTGGGTTGCAATTGCTTTGGGAGTTCTCGGAGTTATTGAGATACTTATAACTGCTGCAAAACTTAAAAACTGGTTTTTAGGTTTGATTATATTTGGAATTGGATATGGTGTTGGATTTATTTTTACTTTTATAATTTGAATGGACCCTGAATATTGGTAATGTCATAAATTTGTTTTAAATGTTCATAAATTCTCATTTTTTAAAAATTGGATAAGAGGAGATTTTAAGCTAATGAAAAAAGAAAAATCGCTTTCTCTTTTATACACTACTGATATAAAAAATATTTTGGTTAGACTAATGTCATCCAAAATTACAGAGAAGGAAAAATTATATTTTTTCTTTTATTTATAAACTAACCTGACTTTTTTTGGGTTTCATTCGCAAGGTTTATAAATGGATTTTGTGGGATGAGTGCATAAATAAATTTTATTACGAAATATAAATTAAAATGGAAATTGAAGTATCACGAAGGTTTAGAAAATTAATGCCTGAAATAGATAATTTTTCAGCACAGTTAGGAGAAAGAGTTGGGAAACTCTCTTTAGTGCATATAGCCAGGACATTGCAAGGAAATGGCAGATTATATCATGATGATGGAGTTTATGATTTTGCAAATCTTATTCCTACTGGAAATGGTGATTGTTTGGCACAAATATTACATCCAAATGGAAAAACCGAAGAAGTCAAGTTTTCATATGATGAATCTGGAATTTTAGTTCCTGATGATACAATAAATCGAAAAATCCTTCATCTTGGAAGCCTTAGAAAACCCCATCCTCAAAAACTTAGCAGGTATATTGATATTAAGGGTATTTTAGAGAGAAGAGTGGGTGAATCTGCTTTAATTAATGATAATAGGCCTCCTGGAAATAGTATATATTCTATGAGGATTTTAGGAGATGTAAATGGAGTTGGCTATAATGCTAGTTTTATGGCTGATGATGGTAGCTGTAAGGTTGATAAATATGGCTATGACAGTCTTGCGACTGTTTTAGTTACTGATGAAAAATTTTGTGGTGAATTAAGTGCTAGAAGTTATGAGTAGTTACTAATTTTTATTTCTATATTGTAAATGAACATTGCTTATTGAAGAAGAAATTTATAATTTTCTATAAAAATATACGGAAGTTTTTCTATTGAAAAACCTTCTC
>Ga0182011_10004936_pt1 | contig 10588 bp, 7 predicted proteins | sample 711E1DmetaG_FD_120481 | JGI IMG/M metagenome (GOLD analysis project Ga0182011, IMG submission 120481) | Permafrost microbial communities from Stordalen Mire, Sweden - 711E1D metaG | ecosystem: Environmental > Terrestrial > Soil > Wetlands > Permafrost | place: Sweden: Stordalen | collected...
CAAAACAAAAGACCATGGGAATTCAGAACTCCCTCATCTCGGCTTTCACCGCGGCATCGTCGGCGGGATTCTCGGGAATCCGCATGAAATAGAAGCTGCGATAGACGAACCAAAGACCGACGAGCAAAATGCCGGCGCCGACGAAATACTTGAGATCGTTGTCGGCCATCTTCACCGCGATTTCCACGGAGAGCAGACCAAAGAGCGTGGTGAATTTGATGACGGGATTGAGCGAAACGGAGGACGTGTCCTTGAACGGATCGCCGACGGTGTCGCCCACGACCGTGGCGGCATGGAGCGGGGTGTTTTTCTGGCGCAGATCGGTCTCGACGATCTTCTTGGCGTTGTCCCACGCGCCGCCGGCGTTGGCCATGAAGATGGCCTGGAAGAGACCGAAGAACGCCAGCCCGACCAGGTAGCCGATGAAGAAATAGGGATCGAAAAACGGCAGGGCGAGGGCGAAGCAGAAGATCACCACGAAGATGTTGATCATTCCGCGCTGGGCGTACTGCGTGCAAATCCGGACGATCTCCTTGGAGTCGCGGGTGGACGCGGTGGTGGCATCGAGGCGCATGTGGCGCTTGATGTAGACCACCGCGCGGTAGGCGCCGGTGACGACGGCCTGCATCGACGCGCCGGTGAACCAATAGATGACCGAACCGCCCATGAGCAGGCCCAGCAGGACCTGGGGTTGCACGAGGCTGAGCTTGGCGACCACGCCGCCAAACGCCCGGTCGAGCAGGAGGATGATACCAAACACCATGGTCGTGGAACCGACGACGGCGGTGCCGATGAGCACGGGCTTGGCGGTGGCCTTGAAGGTGTTGCCCGCGCCATCGCTCTTTTCCAGCAGCAGCTTGGCGTGCTCGAAATCGGGCTTGAATCCGTAGTGCTGCTCGATCTCGGCGGCGATCCCCGGGCGCCGCTCGATCTGGGAGAGCTCGTAGACGGATTGCGCGTTGTCCGTCACCGGTCCGAAGCTGTCGACGGCGATCGTCACCGGGCCCATGCCGAGGAAGCCAAAGGCCAACAGCCCGAACGCGAAGATGGGCGCGGCGTACCGCAGGGGCACCGGCATCAGCCCGGCCACGGCGATGTGCTGCGAGAAATGATAGGCCGCCGCCATGAGGCAGAGGATGACCAGCCCTTTCCAAAAAGCGGAAAAGTTTCCCGCCACGAGGCCCGACAAAATGTTCAGGGATGCTCCGCCCTGGCGCGAGGAGTTCACAATCTCATGGACATGGCGCGACTTGGTGCTGGTGAAGGCGCGGGTGAATTCCGGGATGAGCGCTCCGGCGAGCGTGCCCAGGCTGATGATCACCGAGAGGTTCCACCACAGGCCGTCGTGCCCCGGAAGATTGCCGAGCAGGAGGTAACTGGCGAGAAACGTCACCAGCATGGAGACGACCGAGGTGATCCACACGAGATTGGTCAGCGGCGCCTCGAGATCGAAGTCGTTGTTCCGACCGTAAAGCGTCCGGCTCATGCCTTCGTTGAGCAGGTAGGAACCGAGCGAAGTGAGGATCATCAGGATGCGCATGGCGAACAGCCACACGATGAGCGTGCCGCACAGGACGGGGTCGTCCACGAGCGCGAGCGCGAGGAAGGCGATGAGCGCGACGCCGGTGACGCCGTACGTTTCGAAACCGTCGGCGGTGGGCCCGACCGAGTCGCCGGCGTTGTCGCCGGTGCAATCCGCGATCACCCCGGGGTTGCGCGGGTCGTCCTCCGGGAGTTGGAAAACGATCTTCATCAGGTCGGCGCCGATGTCGGCGATCTTGGTGAAGATGCCACCGCAAATGCGCAGCGCGCTGGCGCCGAGCGACTCGCCGATGGCGAAGCCCACGAAACAGGCGCCGGCCAGCGAGGGCGGCAGGAAAACGAGGATGGCGATCATGAAGAACAACTCGATCGAAACCAGGACCAGTCCGACGCTCATGCCGGAGCGCAGCGGGATGTGGAGCATGGCGAGCGAGTTGCCTTTCAGGGCGCTGAACGCGGTGCGCGAATTGGCCACGGTGTTGATGCGGATGCCGAACCACGCCACCCCGTAGCTGCCGAGGATGCCGAGAATCGAGCAAAGCAGGATGACCGCAACGTGGGCCGGCGACTCGCCGGCGAGGCCGGCGAAATAGTAGGCGATGCAGATGGCAATGAGGCCCCACAAGCCGATCAGGAACCGGCCCTGCTGTTGCAGGTAGGTCTTGCAGGTCTCCCAGATGATTTGGGAGACGTCGGCCATGGCGGGATGGACGGGCAGGCGGCGGGTTTGCAGGTATTTCCACCAACCGAAGAGCAGGCCCAGCGCGCAGACGCCCATGCCGGCCGAGAGCACGGCCAGACCGGACACGGTGCCGCCGGGCAACGGAAACGACACGGCATGAAGATCCGGGATTTGGATCTTGGTCTCGTCAGCGAACGCGTTCGACGAACAGGCGAGCACGGCAGCGGCGCGCAGGGCAGCCGATCCGGGAGAATAATTCCTCATGGTTGGGGGAAACGGGCGATTTGCTGGAGGGTATTTTCCGTGGGGAAAACATCCGCCTCGGCGCCGGTCGACGCCAATTCCGGCGAGGAAGCAGACGCGGAAGCTGATTTTGTATGCGCCAACAAAAGCCGAGTTGGCGCGAGTGCAACTCGCCGGCCCAGAACGTTTGCCGCACGATCTGCGCCGCGCCCCGCAGCCCGTCAGCGAAACCGCCGCGCCAGTTTCCACCCGGCCACGACGCCCGCCAGCGCGGCCACGCCGCTGAGGACGATCGCCGTGCCGATTCCGATGCGCATGCCCACAATCCAGCCTACATAGCTGCCGAGGGTCGCCCCACCGAACGTGAAAAGTTTGTTCATTTCCGGTTGCTGGTCCCCCCAGGCTAGATCGGTCCGGCCGAAAGAACCACGGCAAAATCGCCCGTCGGCTGGGGCGCCCGGGCACCTGAATCCAGCGCACCGCAGATTGACAACCGCGCTGAATCTCTGAAAAACTTCTGGTGCTACCGACTCAACTTCCGGCCCGGTGTGCCGAACGGAAAGCGATACTGACATGGCCTCACCTCCCCCTGCCGCTTCGGCCGCGAACGGAATGCCCGTTGCTGCGCTCACCATTGCCGACGTCCTGCGCCTTGGCCAGCGCCTCCCGTCGACCCCACAGGTGTTCAGCCGCATCGGCCGTCTGCTGGCCGACCCGAATTCCAGCATCGATGAGATTGTAAAACTGGTGAAGCTGGACGCGGCGCTGGCCCTGCGGGTGCTGCAGTTGAGCAATGGGGCCTATTACGGCTTCAAGCAACGGTGCGGTTCGCTCGACGAAGCCGTGAACCGGCTCGGTTTCCGGGAAGTCTATCGGCAGGCGGGCATCATTGCGGCCCAGCAGCTCTTTTGCGGCGAATTGGTGGTGCACCGGATTTCGGCGCAGCAGGCATGGGAGAATTCGGTGGCTTGTGCGCTGGCCATGGAATGGCTGGCGCGGCATCGGCAGGGCGACGATGCGAACGCTTATGCGATCGGACTGTTACGGCCCGTGGGCAAAATCGTGCTCAATCGCGTGCTCATCGAGCGCCCGACCGTCTGGTGCGTTTATCCAGGTGAGGCGGTCGAGCCGGCCGTCCACATGTGGGAGCTCCGGATGTTTGGCCTGAGTGCCCCGGAAGTCGCGGCCATCCTGATGGAGAATTGGAAGTTTCCGCCGAGCATGTGCGAAGCGGTGCGCCATCATCTTGAACCCATGCGCACGCCGGGAGCTCCGGTTGAAGCGTATTGGCTTAATCTGGCCGGGTGGGTGGCGACCAAGCTGGGCAAGGGACTGCCCGGTGAAGCCGGTTGCTGGCAGCTGTCTCCGGCAAAACTCCAGCATGCGGGTTTCACGGAAGAGGTGCTGCTGAAATGCGCGGAGGCCACGGAAGCCGCGCTCAATCAAATCAAGACGTCGCTGCGCTGAGGGAACGCTCCGCTGCTGCCGGGTCTTGTCGTAGCGCAGGCTTCCCAGCCTGCCTCAACTCTGTTGCGGTGGAGGCCCCGCACTGCTTGAGAAGATGGCAGGCAGGGATGCCTGCGCCACGCCGAGAGGTGCAGCAGGGATGCCTGCGCCACACGAAAAGCGGTACGCACAGCGGACGTGCAAACACGCTGCCTGTGTTACCTCGAAAGATCGCGGCGCGATGCGCTGCTCCATGGCCAGTCCTCGGGGCGTTCGCATAGGCCGGACTTGACCGGGTTGTCTTCAATGTAGCGGCAGCACTGGGAGAGCTCGACGTCTTCGCGGATCCAGTGATCGTAGGACTCGGGCTGCCAGAAAGGCCGGCCGCGACGATCCAACATCCGGTTTGCCTCATTCGCAGTAAAGGACTTCCAGCTATGCAGAATTGAATCGAGCGTGTGGGTTCCCAGCGGACGCAACACGGCATGCACGTGGTTCGGCATCACGCACCAGGCGCGAAGTTGGTAGCGCTGACCTGCGAAATGCTGGAGCGCGCTGGCCACGAGGGAGGCGATCTCCGGGCGGCCCAGCCAGAGTTCGCCGGTCGATTGATCGAGTAGAGAGTCAACTTCGTCGGCAAACGACGAGAAGGGCGGGTGGCGTTCTCGATCAGCTGGTCCCTGCGGATCTGCTGCCGCGCGTCGCATTAGATCATCACGTCGTTCCTTCAGGCTGGCGAGAAGGTCGTGAGGCAAGGAGCCAGCCAACCGAAAGGTGACGAAATAGGTCGCACCTTCGACAGAGAGGTGGGGAAGATATCCGCGGGTGCGAAGGCCGGACAGCATGGAAAAGTAGCGCAGGCATCCCTGCCTGCATTTCCTGCCGTGGCGCAGGCTTCCAGCCTGCAAGGGAATGGAAGCAGGCAGGGATGCTTGCGCCACGACGGAAGACGGCGGGGAAGTTGTTTGCGCTACGCGGAGGATGCAGACGCCGAAGAGGCCTTCTGCAAGTACGAGTTTTACTTCAGTTCTAGAGTGGTTTCAGAAAAAGTGTGGCCGCGAGCGCCAGCGAGTGGACGAACCATCCACTCGCTGGCGCTCGCGGCTACGTTCGCGTTCTCGGCCACAGTTCGATATAAACCGCTCTGGAGACGCGTGATGCAGGCTGGAGGGCTGCCTGCCACACCGGGAAATAACCGCTGGCAGGCAGGGATGCCTGCGCTACACCGAAAGATTCAGCCGAAATGCCTGCGCTGCGCGGAAACGGATATAGGTAAGTTGCCGGCGCTACTCCTCTTCCGGCGGCGTGAATCCGCGGCGCAACGTATTTTCTGCCACCACCCGCGGGAACAGGAAGTTCTGGAGGTATTCCTTGCCGCCGGCCTTCGTGCCGCCGCCGGACATCTTGAAGCCGCCAAACGGATGGCGCTCCACCACCGCCCCGGTAATGCCGCGATTGAGATAGAGATTGCCGACGAACATCTCCTGCCGGGCGCGCTCGAGGGCCGCCGGGCTCCGCGAGAAGAGTCCGCCGGTGAGCGCGTAATCGGAGCCGTTCACGAGGGCAAAGGCATCGCCGAGATTCTTCGCCTTCAGAATCGCCAGCACCGGCCCGAAAATCTCCTCACGCACCAGAGCGTGACCGGGCCGACAATCGACGAAGACCGTCGGGGGAACGTAGTATCCGCCGCTCGCCCGGAGCTCGGGGGAAAGCCGGGCCTGCCAGGCCAGCCGCGACTCCTGTTTTCCCTGTTCGATCCGGCCGAGAATGCTCTTCTGCGCGGCCTCATCGATGACCGGATTCACGACCGTGCCTGGTTCGGCCGGATCACCGACCGGGACCGTCGGGCAGGCGGCGAGGAAGCGATCGACAAAGCGGTCGTAGACGTCGGCCAGCACGATGAGCCGTGAAAGGGCGGAGCATTTCTGGCCGGCGTAGCCGAAAGCGCTGTAGAGTGCGGCCGGAATCGCCTCGTCAAGATCTGCGTCGTTATCGATGATCAGGGCGTTTTTCCCTCCCATCTCGCAGACTACTTTCTTGAGGTTGGCCTGGCCTGGCGGGGTCTGGCCTGCGGCCGCCCAGATTCCGCAGCCAACGGCGCGGGATCCGGTGAACGCATAGAAATCGATCTTGGGATGCGCGACCAGATGGGCGCCGGCATCCGAACCGTGGCAGGGCAGATAGGCCAGCACGCCCGGCGGCACGCCGGCCTGAGTCAACACTTCCATCAGCAGGGCGCCAATGATCGAGGTCTGGCGGGCGGGTTTGATGATGACGCAGTTGCCCGCCACAAGGGGCGCGACCGTGAGTCCGGTGAGGATGGCGAGCGGGAAGTTCCACGGCGCGATGGCCACGCCGACGCCGCGGGGCGTCCAGGTCTGGACACAATGCTCGCCCGGGACGGGCTGCGTGACAACCGGAATTGCCAGCCGGCGCATCTCCACCGCGTAAAAACGGCAGAAGTCGATGGCCTCGGACAGGTCGGCGTCGGCCTCCAGCCACGGCTTGCCGGCCTCGAGAATGAGAAGGGCGTTGATCTCGAAGCGGCGCGATTCCATCAAATCGGCGGCGCGTTCGAGCATCCGGGCCCGCTCATTGACGGGCGTGGCGCGCCACGCCGGGAAGGCGGCGCGACCGGCGGCGACCGCGGCCTCGGCGTCTTCGATCGTGCCCCGCGCCCAGTAGCCGACGACTTGAGCCGGATGGGCGGGGTTGATCGATGACACGTATTCACGGTCTGTGATCTTCTTGCCGCCGATAATGAGCGGCCATTTCCGGCCGAGCCGGTTGGCTTGGTAGTCCTGCAGGGCGGCGTGCTGGCTCTCGCGGCTGCCGGCGATCGTGAAGTCGGTGTTGGGCGCGTTCTTGAATACCGGAAACCCAACCAGCGCTGAAACCTTTCCGGTATCCGGTCTCCGCTTTCCGGTATCGAGCAGTTCTGCCGGATTCCGGAGGAGCTGCTCGCGCGTGGCTTCGCCGGTATTCTTGGCGCGCAGGAAACCCTCGTTCGAGGTGTTCTCCAGGAGGCGGCGGACGAGGTAGGCCATGCCGGGCAGCAAGGCGCCGATGGCGCAGTACTCGCGGACGCGATGGCCCTGCTGGAGGAGGGCGGACTTCAACTCATCGGCCATGCCATAAAGCGCCTGGAATTCGTAAGCGCGCGGATCGATGCCGCGGCGCCCGGCCTGGACGATGGCGTGGGCACACGAACGGACGTTGTGCGAGGCGAACGCGGGTGCCACGGCATCGATGTTCTCGAAGAGCAGGGTGGTGAGCTTCTCGTAATTCGCGTCGGTCTCGGCCTTGCGCGACCAAACCGGCACCGGCCATCCTCGCTGCCGGGCCAGCACGGTTTCGAAATCCCAATAGGCCCCTTTCACGAGCCGGACAGAGAAGGGCCGGTGGACGCGCCGCCCCCACGCGATGATTTCGCGCAGGTCCTGCTCGCATTCACGCAGATACGCCTGCAGGGCAATGCCGACCGCCGGTTGCTGTTGGAACTCCGGTTCTTCCAGGATGGATCGGAACAGCGCGAGCGTCAGGTCCTTGAGCTTGTAACTCTCCATGTCGAAGTTGACAAAGGCGCCAACTTCGATGGCGCGGCGGAGAATCGGACGCAGCCGGAGCTTAAGCGCGGCAATGCTCTGTTCCGGATCGGCGGGATGGACATCCGGCGTGAGGGCGGAAATCTTGACCGACAGATTGAGGCGCGGAAGGGGTCCCTTCGGACCGAGGTCGCTGAATGCCGGATCCGGGTCCCGGGCGAGGGCGGCGGAGACGACGTTGAGTACCTCCAGATTTCGTTGGAGGAAGCTGTCGGCCTCCGCCTCGGTGACCACCGTTTCACCGAGCAGGTCGATCGTCGTGGCCCGCCCGGCGCGGGCGTTCAGACGGAGTTGTTTGACGAGGTCGTCCGTGGTTTCGCCGGCGACGAACTGACGGGCCATCTCCGCCACCTGGGCTTTCACGGGATTGGCCACGAGCGCGGGGGCCAGCGAGGCGGCGGCCAGGCCGGTCTTGAGAGCGGGATGGAGTTCGACGGCTTTGTCGCCGAGGTATTCCTGGAGGTGCCGCACGATATCGGCTGACGAGGGCAGCGAGGGCAGGACGTCGACAAAGCGAAAGAGCTGCGTCTTGAACGCCGGATCCTTCATCGACCACTCCATCAAGCGCGCATAGGCGCCTTTCTTCGAGAAGATGCCGGGAACCGGATGGGCGTCCATGAGCGCGAAGAGCTTCTCGCCCTCGGCGTTGATCGCGGTTTCAATCTCAGGAACAACCGGCAGAAATTCCGCCGAGGGTACGGCGGTAGGAGAGCGGGTGGAAGTAGCCATGGGGGGGGAGATTTCGCGGACAGATGGGGTTCTGCAGTGGCTTTATTATGGACGGAATTCGTTTCCGGGCAACCTAACCTTGGACGGCACAATACGGATCGGATGAAGCGGTTGGTCCACGAGGCGCTGCGGCGCCGGAATGGTAGGAAGCGAGCTTGCTCGCGATCCCGGGGCAGTAATCGCCTGCAAGCAGGCTTCCTACGGCGATCGCCTGACGGCCTCATGTTTACGGGTGCGGGGCGGTATTATTAATCGATACGGCTAAGCTCCGGATTGACCAAACTCCAGATGCAGGCTGGTAGCCTGCGCCACACCGATCCGATCAAGCCTTTCGGCCGCCGGCATGTTATCCCCTTGGCAGTTCGTGGGCTCTCGGACTATCCTGCCCCCGGCCGCCGATCCACCCCTGGCCCGGAACTCCCGCAGATTTCTGCAACTTTGCGCGGCCGGGGCGTGTATTGCACATGAACGAAGACACTCCAGTGCAAGTCACCGAAGTGGGCATGATCGCCCCGATCGATTTCACCACGTTTATGCGCAGTTATCAGGATATGGTCTATACGACGGCCGTGCGGCTCCTTGGCAACGAGGCGCAGGCGGAGGACATCTCCCAAGACGTATTTCTGAAGGCGTTCGAGCATTGGGGCAATCTGCAGACCAGCGAAACGGCCGGTGGCTGGCTCAAGACGGTCACGACGAATCTCAGCATCAACCACCTGCAGCGCTACCGGAAACGCTGGCGCTTCTTCTCCGAATTCACCCGCCACGACGATGACGGCGATGAACAGGCGGTTGAATTTGCCTCCCCGGATAATTTCCTCGAAGAATTGGGCCAGGCGGACCGCCGCGCGTGGGTGGAGCGGGCCCTCGAGAAGCTGCCGGAGCACCAGCGCGTGCCGCTCGTGCTGTTTCACTTCGAAGAGTTGCCGTACGACGAGATTGCGAAGCGGCTCGGGGTGTCGCTCAGCAAGGTGAAGACCGACATCCTGCGCGGCCGTGAAGCGCTGGCGAAGGCGCTGCAACACAGCGGGGCGAGCCACGAAAAATTTGAAACACAAATCCTGCTGCCATGAAAGATCCCATGACTCCAGACGAGCTTGAGAAGTTCATCCACCGGACGCTGCGTTCCCTGCCGGACCGGCACGCCCCGGCCACGCTCGAAGCCCGCGTGCTCGCCGCCCTCGAAGTCCGCGCGGCGATTCCGTGGTGGCACAAATCGTGGAGTTACTGGCCGCAGTGGGTGCGCGCACTTTTCGTCCTGTTCAGTGGCGCCCTGGCGGCTCTGGTGGTGTTGGGCGGCGCGGGGTTGCCGACGGGCGTCGACACCACGCAACTCAACCACACTTTCGCGCCGGTGCTCAGCGTGATCCGCCCCGTGATCAGTCTCGGCCGCGGACTGGCCGACATCCTCGCCTTGATCGGGCGCGAGATCCCTGCGTGGTGGTTCTATGGCGCCGCGGCATTTGTCGCGGGCCTCTACGTCATGCTCGTCGGGGTTGGCGCCGCCGCCTACCGCACCCTTTGGAGCAATCGATAACCCCCTCGTTCGAATCCCAATCACCCCTTCCACCCATGAAACACCGTAATCTTTTCAACACCCTGGGCGCCGTGGTCGCCCTCATGCTGACCTTCACGCTGGCCACCCGCGGCGAAGATGCGACGCCTCCACTGTCTTCGGCACCGGCCGCCGATACTGCCGCGCCACCAGCGGCAGCGCAGCCTGCTGCCACACCCGCCCCGGCCGCCGCAGTAGCTCCGGCAGATGTCTCTGCCGCCACAAGCGCCACTCCCGCGTCGGTCGTTGCCGCCGGCGCGGACAAGACCTCGCCGGCACCCCAGGCCGCCCAGTCGGCGGCGACCGCGGATGCTTCGACTTCCGGACTCCGGCGGCTTGACGACACTGCCCGAGAAACCGCAGGTGACAAACATAACCAACTGCGAGACGCCATCCGGGACTCCGTGCGAAAACACGTGCGTTCGCACCACGCGGAGCGCATGGAAAGCGACCGGGTTTCCGTGGGACATGACGTCTTGGTGGAAAAGGACGAGAAGGCGGTCCAGGCAGTGGCAGTCTTTGGCGATGCGACCGTTGATGGCGAGGCCACCGACCAGGCGGTCTCGGTCTGGGGCAGCACGACGGTCAATGGAACGGTGGGCAATCAGGCGGTCTCAGTTCTGGGCAATACCACGGTCAATGGGTCGGTCGGAGACCAGGCAGTGGCCGTCGGAGGCAACATGGTGATCAACGGTCATGTGGGAGGGGAGGTCGTGTGCGTGGGCGGCGATCTCACCCTGGGACCCGATGCCGAGGTCGGCGGCGAGGTCGTTGTCGTGGGCGGAG
>Ga0182011_10004938_pt1 | contig 10586 bp, 8 predicted proteins | sample 711E1DmetaG_FD_120481 | JGI IMG/M metagenome (GOLD analysis project Ga0182011, IMG submission 120481) | Permafrost microbial communities from Stordalen Mire, Sweden - 711E1D metaG | ecosystem: Environmental > Terrestrial > Soil > Wetlands > Permafrost | place: Sweden: Stordalen | collected...
CCTGTCCGTTCGGCACCGGGACGACATGGCGCATTGGCGACTGGGCCAACGGCGGCAGCACCCCGTCACCTAGCCACTATGCAAGTGGCTCCCTTGACGAAGTGCGCATCTGGAACCGAGCCTTGAACAGCAACGAAGTCCTAGATCTCTGCAGGTGCAACTACGTGTCGTGCCTGAACGGGACCGGCACGGCTACCGGGACCGGCACGATCCCAAACGCCTCGACGGCGACTATGACCACCACGGACACGCGGACCACGACGAACACGCCCATCACGACGTACACGTCGTCGGCGACTAACACGGCGTCGGCGTCATCCTCCAACTCGATCACCAATACGTCGTCGATGACAAAAACAGGGACGTCGTCCTACAGTTCTTCGGGAACGTACACCAACACAGGGACGTCGACGTCCGCCTCGTCGTCCACGTACACCAACACAGCGTCATCGTCGGCCAGTTCGTCGGCCACGTACACCAACACAGCGTCATCGTCGGCCAGCTCGTCGGCAACCTACACCAACACGGGGTCATCGTCGGCCAGTTCGTCGGCCACGTACACCAACACGGGGTCATCGTCGGCCAGTTCTTCGGCAACGTACACCAACACGGCGTCGTCGTCGGCCAGTTCGTCGGCCACGTACACCAACACGGGGTCATCGTCGGCCAGTTCGTCGGCCACGTACACCAACACAGCGTCATCGTCGGCCAGTTCGTCGGCCACGTACACCAACACAGCATCGTCGTCGGCCAGTTCGTCAGCAACCTACACGAATACCGGGTCGGTGTCGTCGAGTTCGTCGGCAACCTACACGAACACCGGGACGTCGTCGTTTAGTTCGTCGGCCACGTACACGAATACCGGGTCGGTGTCGTCGAGTTCGTCGGCCACCTATACGAACACCGGGTCGGTGTCGTCCAGTTCGTCGGGAACGTACGCGAACACCGGGTCGGTGTCGTCGAGTTCGTCGGCAACCTACACGAACACCGGGTCGGCGTCGTCGAGTTCGTCGGCCACGTACACGAACACCGGGTCGGCGTCGTCCACTTCGTCGGCCACGTACACCAACACGTCGTCGTCGTCGCTGAGCGCGACGGCAACCATGACAAACACGGCAAGCTCATCGTCGAGCGCGTCGGCAACCTACACCAACACAGCGTTGTCGTCTGGAAGCTCGAGCCTGACCTATACCAATACCGCCAGTACCTCGGTGAGCTCGACGGCAACGGCGACCAGTACGGCGACGTCCTCGGTGACATCGTCTAACTCATACACGCAGACGGGCTCTTTGTCGGTGACCGGGACCACTACGCTTACCAGCACGGCAAGTTCCTCGGTGAGCGCATCGGTGTCGAACACCAGCACGGCGACTTCATCGATGAGCTCCAGCGGGACGTACAGCACCAGCGGGACGTCGTCGGGGAGTTCATCGGGCACCTACACAAACACGGGCTCGGTTTCTGCGACTTCCACCGCCACGGTGAGCGTGACCGGGACGTCGTCGGTGAGTTCGAGCGGGACGTATACCTACACGGGGACGTCGTCGGGGAGCTCGAGCGTTACGTACACAAATACGGGGACGTCATCGTTGAGTTCGAGCGGGACGTACACGTATACGGGGACGTCATCGGGGAGTTCGAGCGTAACGCGCACCACTACGGGGACCTCATCGGTGAGCGCATCGGTGACGATGACGATGACCGGGACTTCATCGGGAAGCGCGTCAATGACCGTGACCAACAGCGCGACTGATTCCGGCGGGACTGGCACCGGCACGACTACCCTCACCCAGATGTTCAGCACAAGCGGGACGGTCACCCAAACGGACACGGCGTCCTCGACTGTGAGCCAGGCGAGCCCAGTTTCCGGCACCCAGACCGTAACCGGGACACAGACCGTGACGGGCACGGCCACCACGAGCATGGTTCTCCGCCCGATACCGGACGATGATTGTACGTCGAACGCGGATTGCAATCCGCCCGGTCCTTTCGCTTCCTACTGCTACCTGAGTGGTGCTCAGTGCACCAATGATAGTTCATGCAATTCGGGTATCAAGCAAGGCGACTTCTGCCGCTTCCTCAACAGCAGCGATGGGGCCGGTCACTTCCACGGCGATGTCTGTTCAGACGACGCCACCACCATGACGTGTCGTTACCAGGCTAAGAGCTGCACGAGCGTTGCCGACACCAGTTGCGGGGTGGGGGACTACTGTGTGTATGGGACGCCGGCCAAGATGTGCCAGAGCAGCGGCCTGTGGTGCGGCGACAAGGTCCCCCTCCGATCATGTGACAGCGACAGCAACGATGCCTGTGTTCCCGCCACCTCGCGCTTGATGATGGTCAAGAACGCTGTTCGGCGGGTGGTACTGGAGCACGCCTACGACGACTCGGCGGTTGTGAAGATAGGGCAGATGCACACCTTCCAGGCTGGTGTGGCCACGTCCTCCACTACTGCTACGTCAACCAGCACCGATTATCTGTTCCCGTATGTGAGGTTGGACACATCGGTTGGCACCTCCACGCGCACCGAGGAAAAGTTCCTGCCCAGGAGCGAGCTGTTGAAGGGCGTTGACTCGAATGGGAAGCCTTGCTTCTCGGAAAGCGGCGGACCGGGCCCGAGCATCGGCACCTGCACCATCGACTATAGCGGCGGGGGCGCGGTGGTGGGTACGCCGGCTGTCCAGTATACCTTGCAGAGTGGCAGCAAGAGCCGCTATGCGGTGCCCACGGGTGATGGTAAGACCTACGCTCGGCAAGATGCCGCTTGGTGTGGAATGCTGTGCCCATTCTCCAGCGGCAGCACGGCAGGTAACGGTCTGTACGAGGGTAGCTACTATACGTTCAGTTACACTTGGGGCAAGCCGGCGGCGTCTGGGCTAGGGAGCGTTGGGCAGCCGCACTACGAGACCTATTACCGGGGCAAGTCATACTCAGACAGCAACGGCATCTGGTATCTGATGGACGCCGAGCGCAGCGAGAAAGTCAACGAGAATAGATACGGCGCCAACGAGTTCACCGGTTCCCAGTGGAGTAAGAGCGTGGAGTACCCACTCCCGCTCTTCGGCATCAGCGATCCCAGCTTCGCGACTGCCGCTTGTAGCACCTCGAATGGAGCCCAGTGGGACTCCAACGTGGTGCCGATGGTAAATAGCACGAGTTTCCGGAGCAACAGCAGCTTGACGCCCACCCAGAAGGCGTTGCTGAACGCGGCGCGCTTGGACAAGGCTTCCTGGGGTGGGTTCTACGCGACTGGCAACATCGAGCCTGTGTCCTGCGCTCTCGATGGTCCGCAGAGCGTGGCTGGCTACATGTCGACGGTACAGACCAACGATTTCAAGGCCGATGGCAATGCCAATCCATGCTGGGGGAACCACGTCCTGCTCGTGGTGGACGGCTTGCCCCGCGGTCCAGGCGACCTGGCCGGCTTGCCGCCGGACCCAGACCACCTGAGCCAGTATGTCGACTGCTCGGCAGACGCGTGCATGTACTCCGCGTCCAACACCAGCCTTTCAGGCTGCGTCTGCCCGGCTGTGACCAAGGCCCGGGCGCTCGCGGCATCCGGGGTCAACGTGCACGTGATCGCGGCCACCACAGATCTGACCTCACTCAACAACTACGCCGCCAAGACGCTGAACAACATCGCTCGGGCCGGCAGCACCAGTACCAGCTTCATCAATATTCCACGCTACGCCGCCAGCGAGGACGAACTCTACTACTGGCTGAACTATGAGATGAAGGAAGCCCTGCGGGTCACGCTGGCTACCACCCCGGCCTCGGCTGCCAGTGGGTCGCAGACCATGCAGGGTATCACGGTCGGGAACATGCTTTTCCAGACGACGGTTGAGCTGCCTGAATGGAGGGGCAACCTGGTCGCCTTTGGCATAGGGACGGCGACCACCACCACCACGGGAACCGCCACCGCCACCACATACGCGACTCAGCTAGCCTGGGACGCCGCGACCGTGAACACCTTCACGGTGCGGCCCGGTTTCCCGCCCAGCCAAGACCAGCAGCAGGCGTGGACGCAGCGCAATGTCTTCTTCTCGGACGCCTCGGGGAATGTCAAACAGATTCACGTGGACAGCGGCAGCAATGGGACCGTGACGATACGTTCCGACGCCATCGATGCCCTCTATGACCTGAAAATGGGTGGAACCAAGGAGGAGACCGCGCTAATCGTGCAGTGGATGCTGGGCAAGATCGATCCGAACGACACCATCGATTACAAGCCGCTCAACCCGGCGGTGATGGGCAGTGTGCTGAACTCGATGCCCATCGATGTCGGCCCGCCTGGGCCAAGTGGCATGCCTGGCGGCAACCACTTCTGGCACGTCTATGCCAGCCGGCCCGAGCTGGTCTACCTGGGCGCCGACGATGGCATGCTGCACGCCTTCTATGCAGCGAATGGCCAGGAGGCATTTGCCTTTATCCCGGCTGACATGGTTCCGGTCATCGCCAAGCTCTACGCCCAGGGCGGCCAGCGCTACAGCCCGAACGACCACGTCTACGGTCTGGCCGGATCGCCGAAAGTGAAGAACGTGTGTGTGGCCAACTGCTCGGTAAAGACCTGCAGCGACGATCCGAGCGCCGACTATCCGGACACTTGTCCGCAGTGGAAGACGATCCTGATCATGGGGACAGGTATGGGCGGCAACCGTCCCTTTGCTCTTGATATAACCGATCCAGTCGAGTCCAGTACGGCCACGCTGGACAACGATTCCTTGCTGTGGCACGCGGGCTACAAGAATGCGAGCGGCATCTCCACCTCCGCTTTGGGCGAAACCATTTCCGTGCCCGCCTTCGCGTACAACCGGACGACCGGCGACTACCGTGTGCTCATGGCCTCGGGCAATCCCGCGTCGGGTGGCCCCACGCTGATCGAAACCAACCTGTTGAGCGGCGCTTCGGCGGGGGGAGCGACGATCAACGAAATAGGTGGCTGCGCGCAGACATTCGAGGTGGCCGCCGATGTGGCGACCGCGCGTGACAACTACGGGGCCACCCCCGACCAGAACCTGGTGGCCACCTATGTGGCGGACACCTGGGGCACGATGCATCAGTACTATGGCGCGTCTCTGACCAGCGCGACGCCATTCGCCCTCGGGTGCACGCAACCGCTGCACTTCTCGCCTGCGGTCGTGCAGCTCAACCGCAACAACCCGAACAGCAACGACAACACAGTCTACCTCGCGCAGGTGACGAACTCCATTCTCGACCCGAACACCGTCCGCTCTGGAACCGCTTCCGAACTGGTGGTGGCAAGGCTGCTATCGGTCGGCAACACACCTCCCGCGCCCATCCTAGACACGAAGTTTGGCACCGGCGGGTTGTTCACGCTTAGGGCGGGTCAGGAACTGTGTGGTGTCACCACTGGCAGGGCGAGCACCGACGCGAGCTGCAGTGCGAACGGAGGAGTCGCTCTGCCCACGACGGCGCGGCCCACGGGCACGCCGGTGGCGGTTCTGCTCTCCGACGGAACTGGCTTCCAGCTCTACACCACCTGGTACACGCCGCCCGCGGACAGCTGGGATAACTGTGCGGCAAGCTCGACCAACGGCAACAGCTACATCACGGTGCACCAGTTCCTGGCCCCCGGAAGCGGAGGCTGGAAGCAGCTCTACGGCGTCAAGATTTCGCAGCAGTATGTGACCGGGGTTCAGTTCGCGGGCACCACGCTGTTCATCACGTACGGCGACGGCACCGCTCCGGGGACGCCAACGGGCTTGGGCAACTTCAACCAGTCCTTCATCTCGGCGAGCCACTCAATGGGGAGATTGGCGGGCGACCGATTTGTCAGGACGGCCTGGACCGAACGGCTCGACTCCGAGTAGCGATCCGCTTTGATGTGGGAATGGCGTCCGGGTAGGGAAGTCACCCGTGGCGTGGGGCAACGTCGGTGGATGGGCGCACGCGCGCGGCAGACAGCCGCTCTTGGTCGTTGACACCCGCGGGTCAGGACTCGTAGTCTCATGCCTCAGCCCAGCGGCGAGAAGAAGGAAAGACGATGACCAAGGCGGAACTGATTGGGCGCGTAGCCTCGAAGAAGGATCTTCACCGTCACCTGACCAAGAAGACCATCGCACGAATCATCGACGTGGTTTTCACCGAGATTGGCGACTACTTCATCAGGGCGCGGCCCACCCGAACGGCCTCCCGGACCGCGCCACCACGCTTTTCCTATCCGGGTTTTGGTACCTTTACCAAACGGCGTCGGGGTGCGCGCATCGTGCGTAACCCGCGCAACGGCGAGCCGATTCAACTCCAACCGCAGTCCACCATAGTTTTTTCGCCTGGCCAGGAGCTGAAGGGCCTGCTCAACCGCGACGTGCGCGCTACTGCGACCCACGCCGCTTTCTCGAACGGCTAGTCTTGCCGCCGGCGCTCTTCGAAGCGCAGCAGCTTGGCGCGCAGCTCGTCGAGCTGGGTTCGCTGGGCGGGCTGGTCAGCCAGGTTCTTCTGCTGTCGCGGATCGTTGGCCAGATCGAAAAGCTCCCAGCGTCGTTCGCTGATTTTGTGGGTGAGCTTCTTGCCGCCTTCGATGACGGTAACCTCGTGTGAGGGAGTCGCGGTGGAGGGCAGCAGCTCGGCGAAGATCGGTCGGCTGGACAACGGTTTGCCCTCGATATAGGGCAGCAGGCTGCGGCCGTGGAAGCTGGGCAGGGGTGTGGCGCCCACCAGGTCAACCAGGGTCGGTCCCAAGTCGATGAGCCCGACTTCGTCGTCGATCACCGAGGCTTTCTGCCCGGGCACGGCGACCAGCAGGGGCACGCGTAGTTGCTCTTCGGTGAGATCCTGGCCGTGGAAGTAGCGTTTGTGCTCGCCCCACGCCTCGCCGTGATCGCCGAACACGACCACCGCCGTGTTGCGGTCCAGCTTGGTCTCTTCCAGGGTGGCGATGATCTTGCCCGCCCATAGGTCGGCGAATGCGATCTCGTAGTCGTACTTCTCCTCCAGTCCCTGCACGCCCGACAGCGAGGTGGGGAACTCAGGATGCTCCATGTAGCTGGAATGCGGCTCGAAGAGGTGCGTCCAAAGGACAAAACGTTCGCCGGTTTGTGCGGCCTGGCGCAGGCGCGCGATCACCCGCGGGACGATGCGGGGCGAGGGGATGTCTTTGTTCGAATCGGCGATGCTCTTGGCACCGTCGTTGGACCATTCGGCAAAGCCCTTGGCGAGGCCCCGATCCGCGGTGAAGAAGAAGTGCGAAAAGATGCCGATGGGGCGCAGACCCGCGGCGGCCAGCGGCTCGAAAAAGGTGTGGTTGCTGGGCAGCAGATTCGAGTAGTTGAGCGATTGCTTTTGCCAGGCGATCTCAGAGGGATAGCGCGAGGTCACCACCGACGGAAACGAGCGCGGGGTATTGGGCGCCTGGGCCCACACATGGGAAAAGCGCGTGCCCCGCTGGGCGAGCGCGTCCAGAGTGGGGGTGAGCGAGCGGCCCGGCGGCCGGCGGTAGCCCGCCACGCCTAGGCGGTCGGCGCGCAAGGCATCGATCGCGATGATCAGGATGTTTCCGGAAAACGCGCCCGGCCGGGCTGGCGCAGCCTGCGCGCTGGCTGCGGCTGGATCGCGGTTGGCCGTGGCCGGCTTGGCGTCGCCGCCTTGACAGTCTTGGTCGATCCCGTCGCCGGGAATGTCCTCGGCGCCGGGAAAGACGTCGGCGCGCGAATCGTCGCAGTCGCCGCCGCCGAAAAGCGCCGAATAGCCGTCGTGGTCGCGATCGGTCAGGTGGCGCGCCAGCTTGAGGGCAAAACGCAGGCCCCAGCTCGCATCGGTGATGGCGGCGTAGCTGGGTGAGCTATCCGGGATTTGGCTACCAAGCGCGAGCAGCGCGAGCACCGCGACCGCCACGCCGACGCGCAAGCCGCGGCTGGGCAGGCGCGCACGCAGCCGCTGGCCCGGGGCTAACCCGTACCAGAAGACGCCGTGGCCAGCGGCCAGCAGCAGGGCGACCAGGGCAGAGTGCAGGGGCCCGAGATCGAGCACGCGCCAGTCGGCACGCGACAGGGCCGCGACAAAGGCGAGCACGCCTGCCGCCGCAAAGGCGATCAGCAACAGGCCCGTGGCCCCCAGACCACGGGGCGCGGGAAGATAGCGCGTGCGTCGGGCGACGAGGCGCGCGCAGGTCAAGCCGGACAGCGCTGCCACCGGACAGAAGGCCAGGGTCAGCCCCGCGGTGGCAATCACGGCCAGCTTGCGGCTGGCCATCTCGGCCACGAAAAGTCCGTGAGCCGCCCCGGCGCCTGCCGCCATGACCAAAGCCGCGGCGGCACAGCCCAGCACGGCCGCTGCCGCGCGGCCATCCAATTCGCGATTTTCGTGCAGTGCGCGCCAGCCACCGGGTATAGCGGCTGCAGCGGTGGCCACAGCCCATCCGACAAAGGCGCCCAAGCACAACCCCGCGGTTCCGTAGAGCCCCGCAGCAAGAGCCAGGACTTCGAACGGCCGACTGCCGCTGCTGCGCGCGAAGACCAAGCATGCGTCCAGGATTCCAGCGCCGAGAGTCCCCGCGAAGGCAGACGCACCGCTCGGCCAGTGAAAGCGTGATGAGGGCTGCTCGACCATTCAGTCCCGGAGAGTAGCACTACCGGAATCGGTTGCTATCTACCGCGCGCTCTTGACCTTTGACCCAAGTACGCGGTACCTCGATGTCCGTGTTTCACCGAGTTCGTCTGACAGCGACATCCGCCCTGTGCTGGGCGGCGTGTCTCATGCTCGACAGTGGCTGCGGCCGGAGTGGACGGCCGGGGGCGCAAGCAGCCTCGGCGCTGCCCGAGAATCGATCGTCGTCGCCTGCCCCGGCCCGGCCAGCGGTCGACCTTGCGGGCTATCGACTTTCGTACGATCTGGTGGCCAACCGTGTTCATGCGGTGGAACATCGAGCTGGTCGCCTGGTGATCGCGGCTGGTGGCGCCGGGTTTCTCAAGTTCATCGACGGTGGCTGGAAAGGATCGTGGCTTGCACTGCAGAAGGACGGCGCAACACCGGTGGCCTATGTGGCCGGGACTTCGGCTGCCTTTTCCTTCCCAGCGGACGCAGACGGCGATGGTGTGCTGGCCGCAGGCAGGTCCGAGTTGCAGTTGACCCTGAGCATGCGTTCTCTGGTCCCCAAGCAGCGCTTGTCTGTGTTCATCAATGAGCATCCGGTGGCAACCCTGGACGTGGAACAGGCCTTCCGGTCGTACGACGTCGCTGTCCCGGCCGCGACCCTCACCCTGGGCGACAACCGGATTCGGCTCACCTTCCGCTCGGCGGGTGCCATCGCAGGGGGCAAGCGCGCTGCCGCGGCTATCGCCGCCATCGAAATAGGAGCGCCGAGGCCGGCGAGTCCCACCAGTGCCGCCGATCGTGTGGGGAGCCCGTCGGCTCTGCCAGCCGCGCCTTCGGAGATCGGTGTGACTGAAGCTGAACTGGGCGGCACCCGACACCCTGCGCTGGTCGAGCCCGGGGCATCGCGGCTGTCTTTCTATTTGCAGGTGCCCGCGCAGGCCAAGCTCGCCCTGGCCTATGGCTCGCGTGCGCCGTCGGCTTCTGTGGCGGTGCGGGTCGCCCGCGATGGTGCCGCCTTGACCACGCTTTTCGAGGGGCCCTCCAACGGTCGTTGGACCGAGGGAGCTTGGGATCTGACACCCTTTGCCGGCCAGGCAATTCGCCTCGATCTTTGTGCGCGTGGGGGCGGCGTGGATTGGGGCGAGCCACGCCTGATGGTGCGGGCCGCAGCGCCGGCAGCGGCAAGACCACACAAGTTCAACCACATCTACGTCTGGATGATCGACACCTTTCGCGCCGACAAGATGCACGCATACAACCCCAAGACCAACGTGCTGACGCCCAACTACGATGCCTTTGCCGCCGATGCCACGCGTTTCGCCTGGGCTCAGGTGCCAGGCACCTGGTCGCTGCCATCACAGGCGTCGATGCTCACCGGGGTCTACCCGCGCGTGCACAAAGCCACCGTGCACGAGTCCAAGATCTCGCGCGAGGTGCCCTTTGTGGCCGAGCAATTCAAGAAAGCCGGTTTTCGCACGGCCATGTTTTCCGCCAACGGCTACGTCTCGCCCAAGTGGGGATTTGACCGTGGCTGGGACGAGAATCGCAACCTCATCCGCGAGAATCTGCCCAACAACGCCGAGACCCTGTGGGGCATAGCCAAGAAGTGGATCGTGCCCGGCAAGGCCAAGCCACAATTCGTGTACCTAGCCGTGATCGAGCCGCATGTCATCTACAACCCGCGCAAGGAGTTTCTCCTCAAGTACTGGGACAAGCCGTACAACGGCCCCATCAAGCCGGTGCTCACCGGCATCCAGCTCGGCAAGATCAAACAAGGAACCCTCAAGGTCAATGCTACTGACAAGGCGTACCTCGAGGCGCTGCACAACGCCGAGATCACCCAGAGCGACTCGGCCTTCGCGGCCTTCATCCAAGACCTCAAGACCGCGGGGCTCTATGACACGTCCGCGGTGATCGTGATTTCGGATCACGGCGACGAGTTCTGGGACCACGGCGACTGCGGCCATGCCCAGGGTGCGCATCAGGAATTGGTGCACGTGCCCTTCATCATCCGCGCGCCCGGCTTGCTGCCGGCA
>Ga0182011_10004939_pt1 | contig 10586 bp, 5 predicted proteins | sample 711E1DmetaG_FD_120481 | JGI IMG/M metagenome (GOLD analysis project Ga0182011, IMG submission 120481) | Permafrost microbial communities from Stordalen Mire, Sweden - 711E1D metaG | ecosystem: Environmental > Terrestrial > Soil > Wetlands > Permafrost | place: Sweden: Stordalen | collected...
ACGCAGTCCAATGTTATCTTGATTTTTTCAATATACAGCCGCTTTACACCCATTTTCGCGAAACGCTTTTGGTCTAATTCCTCAATATAGGCTTCAGCAATCATCCTAGCCAAGATGCTGATTCCTCTCTGGGCTGGGTCCTGGCCCTTGTGCAGATTATTGACACCAAGTTTAGCAGGCCGTGGTTCTTCAGTCGCATTATTGTTAGACCTCAAATTCTCCTCCTTAAGCAATTGTTTATAGTGATGCAAGTGTCATTTATAGTCTAGCAATTGCTGGGGAGATGAGATTATTTGAGTCTGATTACATAATCCTCTCGTTGTTCTAGCATCGATATTCTCCACCAAAGGGGACAATACCGAGAACTAATCGGAAATCTAAAACAGATTTTTCAGGTAGAGTCTTTTCAATAACCTTCCCATGGCTTCCTAAGAATTAAAACCATAATCAGCACCGGATAATTGGTTATTCTGGCCTGAATACAGGGTTCCAATTCGAGGAAAAAGATGAGCTTATTTCCTGGCAGTCTCTTCGGCCAATTTAAGCTTCCAAACTTAAATCCCCTCAGGGCATATCGAACGATTTCTCCTAAGGTGACTAATATATACCTATTGACACCCTGGTGTATAATAGTATCAAATGGACACTTCTAGTGATATCAACCGTCAAGGCAAGACAATTAAATTGCGTGTAGCTACTCTTGATAGGATAAACGCCCTGAAACACAAAGGGCAAAGCTACGACGGGCTCATAACCGAATTGTTGGATTTACACGATGGTGACGACATAGATCGTAAGGGGACCCGACCCTCAAAACAGACAAGGAATGAGGATGATAGAACTTAAAGGTCTCCTTGAAATCCTACGCTACAATATTACTGCCCTATATCGTCCATTTAAGGAACGAAATGGGTACTAATACACTTCAACTCGTTAATCTTGTTGGCTCTGATGGAAAGCCTACTCCAGGATTAGTCCCTGTACGCGGCACTGCTAAAGAAAATCTTAGGATCGAAGAACAGGCCGCTATTTCTTCTGCTGAAACCTTTGATCGCATCGATTACATATTCTTTCGACGTTTCTCAGATGGGCGCTCATCACAAATATCTGCCTATGTTGTAGACAACTCTGATGAAAAGCTTGACGAAAAGACGTTAGCTGAACTTCACCTTAAAGTTTGGCTTCATGGAACTGCTCCTCTACTTTATATCGCCTGGCCTAGCCGAACTGACATTCTGACATGCGCACGAGGGCCAGATTTTTGGGAAGACGAAGATTGCCATTATAAGCCCGTAAAAAGCTTCGAGATCGGGGCATTGAGTGCCGCGGCCGAAATTGCAGGCGAATTAGATAAGTTCTCCGCGTTACGTCTAGCAGATGGAACATTTTGGGAAGAGCCAACCAATGGGGAGTTTGCGGACTATGCTAAGACAGCACATAAATTATTAATTCAAGCAGTTGTTGACACAGATAATGATCTCAAAGGTGAAGAACAGCCGATTCTTCGGCAGTTGCTCCTACTAATGGTATTGATTAAATATCTTGAGGACCGGCATGTATTCCCCAATGATTTTTTCGGTAAGTTCCACAAAGGGGCAGCAGACTTTTTTGGAGTCTTAAAAGGTGGTGACCCTCAAGAGGTAAATCGGTTGCTGGATGCTCTCGAACGCAAGTTCGATGGCGATGTGTTTTCTTTAACGTATCAGGGGCAGCAAGTACTCACATCAGATATTCTTAATCGGTTTGCAGAAATGGTTGAAGCAAGAACGTCAAAAGGGGGACAGCGTTACCTTTGGAAGCAGTTCTCTTTCGAGCATCTTCCGGTTGAAATCATCAGCAATCTTTATCAGCGATTTGTGCATGGTGGACATGGTGCCGTCTATACACCCCCGTTCTTGGCCTCTCTGCTATTGGATTACGCCATGCCATATGAGAAGCTGACCGGGGAAGAGCGCATCCTAGATCCAGCCTGCGGTTCAGGGATTTTTTTGGTAGGAGCATTCCGTAGGTTGATCAACATCTGGCGTAGCCAAAATAACTGGCAGCGCCCTGATGTGGATACACTTAAAGGGATTCTCAAACGTAGTATTTATGGAATTGAACTAGAAAGCAGTGCTATAGACCTGACCGCGTTTAGCATGTGTTTGGCTATCTGTGATGCATTGCAGCCGGATGTCATATGGAAAAACTTGAAATTCGATAAGCTCCGCGAATCAAATCTGATAAAAGCAGATTTTTTCAGCGTTCTCCTCGATTTCTATCGAGATAAAACTGGAGTAATTAAAGACGGATTCGATGTTGTCATTGGCAATCCGCCTTTTGAGTCCAAACTTTCAGAAGATGGAGGGGAAGTTAACCAGGTTGCGCTACGGCAAGATAGCAAACGTGGGGCTCTACCAGACAAGCAATCGGCCTATTTGTTCTTAGAACAAGCTTTTAGCACTGTTCGGCCAGGTGGACGAGTCTGCTTAATTCAACCTTCTGGTTTGCTTTATAACCACAACGCCCAAGAGTTTCGAACTGTTCTTTTTCGAAAATGGAAGTTTGGTACCATCTTTGACTTTGTGTCAATTCGCAAATTATATGACGAGGCAGACCCCAAGACAATTGCAGTCCTTGCTGAAGCCGATAAACCACCTAAAGATCACCGAATTACGCACCTAACTTTCCGAAGAGCGGTAAGCGTTAAAGAGCATATCTGCTTCGAACTCGACTACTACGACTGGCATCACGTTTCACAGAAACAGGCTGAAACGTGTCCATATGTTTGGCGTTCCAACCTACTTGGTGGTGGCCGCCTTTTCGACATATCTCAACGCCTGCAAAGTATGCGTAAATTGGCAGAATATATAAAACAGCAACGCTGGGATTATGGCGAAGGTTTCATAGTAGGAAGCGGCAAAAAACCTGCACTATTTCTCACTGGCAAGGATTTCTTGCCAACCCGAGCCTTCACCAACGAAGGAATTAATGAAAATGGGATTAGACCACTAACCAAAACAGTATTTGAAAGCCCTAGGCATGAGAATCGTTTTGCTCCACCCCTCATTTTAGTCAAGAAGATGGCAACACTTCCCATAGATTATTGGGATAAAGGTGTTCTCACATACGAACATAGAATTGTTGGAATTCACGCGCCACAGTCTCAAGCCCCCCAATTACGCAATCTTTTTGAATCTCTCACCAGCAAACGAGAAATTTTCCAGTTCTGTTGTGAATTGTATGGTACGGAATCGCTAGTAAATAAGGCCTCTGCCATTCGCAAGCAAGATATTGACTCGTTGCCTTACCCTGAAAATATGAATGATCTTTCCTTTTCTTTCTGGGAACAGGCTATATGCGAAGATACCCTCAAATATATAACAGACTATATTCGCCTCGGACAGAATTCAGAGTTATTGAAAAAGGCGGCAAACATGGATGACCTCCGAACTTATTCCGACATGTTCATTCGCATGCTTAAAAGCGTATACAGCAACTTACAGGCATCAAATCCTATTTTTTTCGATGGATTGACCTGTCAGCCTTTTTATTTTGGCGAACGTCCTAATTTCTCATGGCTCTCTGAACAGAAAGAGGTTGAACTGCGAAAACTCATTTACGATGAAGAGAAGCATAAACATCTTCGAACAATTCGGATCTTGCGTTTCTATTCTGAAAACTTCTTGTTATTAGTTAAACCGGACCGGTTGCGTTATTGGATTCGTTCAACAGCGGTTCGTGATGCCGATGAAACGATTGTAGACCTTCGCGGTCAGGGATACTAAGAAACGTGGAAGATACAGAGAAACAGGCTATCGGTAAAATCACAGTAGGTCTTATCCCGGACACGCTTGCGCTAAAAACAATCGACTTTGTCTATACGCAACTACCCGCATGGCGAGATGACCCAGATCGTATTCATGGACCATCGGAAAATAAGTTAAATCTTCAGTTATCCAAATTTCTTGACTCCCATGCTCGGAATGATTTTCCGATGGTTTTCTTTCAACATGAGGAATACCAATCCGGTCGCACAAGCGTAGATATTTCCGCAACACCAACCGAAACGGTCAGTGTTGGGGCAAAGACTTATACTATCTATGATCCTATCGTTGTTTTCGAAGGTAAACGACTTCCTGCTCCCTCGCGTGGTCGCGAAAAAGAATATGTCACCGGCGGGATAGAAAAAAGCGGTGGAATTCAGCGATTCAAACTAGGACTCCACGGCCCAAACCATGATATAGCCGCTATGGTCGGTTACCTGCAGGAAGGCTCCGCATGCGATTGGCATGATAAAATCAACAAATGGATTACGGAACTTAGTAACGACACAATAGCAGACGTTTGTGTTTGGAATATAAGTGAAATGCTTGAGACACTTGAAGAAGACTCTTCAAAGGGTATCGCAAATTGTCGATCAACTCACAATAGAAGCAGTAGCGCACAAAGCAACAAAATATTAATCCGTCATCTTTGGATTGTTATGCATATGTGACACCACAAAATATCCACGCGAGAAGTTAGAGCTTTTAAAGTAATTCACCTATAGCAACGCTTGGTTCGAATCCCATAGCTAGCACAAGTTGTTCAATATATAGAACCTTCCGGGGCTGAGTTTACTTTCGTCTGTTTGTTAGAGCCCCTTAAATTGGCGTATGCACAAACAACATATTCCTATGATTACCTTGTATCTTTAGCTACATATGAAATCAAAACATATCAAGTGTAGATCTTCACGCTTCAGCATTGCTCCGCGGACTTCGCTTGGTTTATCTGGACCAGAACTGTTGTCTTTTAACCCTTGAACGGACTCAATCATAGACCGAATGTCTTTTCGCTTCAGAAACTCCTCATAAGCTTTACGAAGGGCCTTAACCGAAGAATGTGTCATAGGTTGTGAGAGTCTTTGCATAGCATCTTTGACATCCTGTCTTTTAATCACCGGACTGCTCAGGTATCCTCTTAGCAAGGTCATTACCGCCTGTTGAATTGGGTCCACAATCTTGGGGGCAGCCTCCACAGCTTCCTGTTCCTGAACAGAACGTAAGATGTCATCCAGTATCTTTTCTTGAATTTCGAAGACTTTTGCGTCGCCAATGACGCGAGGCGTATCGGGCGAACAGGCGATAAGGTTGGTTATCAAGAATCGGTTATCCAAAATTTTGCCAGTGTGTAAGTCATAATACCGCCAGAAATGGCGTCGTTCCTGTCCTTCAGCACCCGGAGCCGTGAAATAGAAGAAGATGCCACGCTCACCTTGGCGCGGTAGCCCTGAGTGAATACCGTCCGGCAACTCTTCAAGCATCGTCTTAGCACCGGTCTGGAGCAAGGCTCTCAACTGCTGGAGCAGGAACTCATTGCTCGCCAACTCCGCGAATTGCTCTTGTTCTTCTACCACTTTGCCATCCTCTCCCATAATGCGGCGCAGGGTGTTGAAATTCTGCGGATGCACTATTTCGCCCAGGATTGAGACGTCAAGGAAACCGGTACGATCAATATCATTGATTTTACGACTTAGACTCTCAACCAGCCGCAGCAGACGCTCTAGACCTTCCTCCGGGAACATGTTGTAGACCCACAAGACGGGAAAGCCCGAGCCGATGCGATCTATGCGTCCGGCCCGCTGTACCATGCGTGTTGGGTTCCAGTGCAAATCGTAGTTCACGAGCAGACCGCAGTCCTGTAGGTTCTGGCCTTCGGAAAGCACGTCTGTGGAAATCAAAATGTCTACTTCCTTGTCAGATCCCACTAGTTGCGGTTTATTGTTTGAACGTGGTGCAAAACACTGTATCAGTCCGATACGTTCCGAGGGCGAAGCCCCACTATCCATTCGGCGAATTTCAGGATTTCCAGCCTTCTGCCGGAAGTCTTGCCCGTGCTCACCAGCCAGTTCCCGGTAGAGGTAGCGCGCGGTATCGCGGTAATAGGTGAAAACAATTACCTTCTGTCCCTTCAGATTTTCCGAGAGCAGTTTCTTGAGGACCTGAAGTTTGGCATCGGCTTTCGGGTCCACATGCTGAATCAGATTCCAGATATGTGTTAGAGAATCAACATCGTGCTGAAGCGCTTCATGAAGACGTCTCAAATCATATTGGTTCTGGTCAAGCGTGGGCAGAGCTTCGACAATGTTTTTTGCTTCTTCGTTCGCATCCAGGTCATCAGCTTTGCTGGTAGGAGTGCCGTCATCTTCCTCGTCCTCACTCGAAAGATAACGCAACGTCTTCTGAAAAGCTGTGCTGTCCAGCAGCTTGCCATCAAGGAAGTAGCTTTCAAAAGTCTTGGTGAATTCCAGGGCACGGCGTACACTAATGCGAAATGCCTCGATACTGGATTCAAAACGTTTCAGGTAGCGACTTCTGAAGATGCCGGCTAGAGCTTCCTCACGTCCTTGTTCCATTTCATCACGTTTAACCCCAGCTTTCTTGTAGGTCTCCAACTGGTAAGGGGTAAGGCGCAGCCCTTCGATGGCTTCGACGACCGAGTCATAAATGCCATCGTAAGTGGCTTCCAGGTTGTAGCGTACAGTCTTCAGTTTGCGGTCGGGCCATTTAATGGTCTTGCCATTGATACTGGCTTCCGGATAGCATTTACGAATGAAGGCCCGTGTGCGCCGAATTACGACTTCTTCCAGCAGGTTAAAAAGGCTTACTCCTGCCGCTGTCTGCGGACCTGAACTCCGGCGAGCAGCCAAGAAGAAACGATACAAATCGCCGATGCCTGCCCCAGCAAAATAGCCCCGGTCGTTTCCTGTAAAAAGTGTGATTTGATTGTACAGGTCAAAAATGTTGTTATTGATGGGCGTGGCGGTCATTAGTATGATTTTCTTGCGATCCCCTTCCCTTCCTCTCCCACCTCCATAACCTATAATTGATTCAAGGCTCTCATAACGCTGCGCGTTACGATTGCGGAAGTTGTGCGATTCATCAACAAGGATAACATCGGCGTCGCCAAAGGGAGCAGGGTCAAAATCGGCCTGTCCAAGTTCTTCCTGAGACAGAATAGTAGCTGCAATAGTGGCGGAAGCCAGTTCATCCGTCCACATCCTGCGCAGTGAAGCGGGACAGACGATAAGGGCTTTCTGCCTCAAATGGTAGGCGTAATCCTCAAGTAGTTTTTTACCAATCCACGTCTTGCCCAAACCAACTGAATCGCCGATCAAGACTCCGTCATAGCGGGCTAGTATCTTGCGAGCCTTCTTAACGGCGTCTTCCTGGAACTCCGCCAGATCAATAACAGAACGGGTCAACGATAGCGGCTCGGCATTCAAGTCATCCTTAAAGTATTCAAAGAGGGCTTTCATGTAAACTTGGAAGGGCGTGTATTCTTTCTGCCCAAATTTGGACGCATCGAGCAGTTCGATTAAGTCCGGTTTGAAATTATGGGAGTCTTCCCACTGGCGCCTGAACCATTTATCAAGATCTGAAATAGCCTGGGCACCAACGCTGCCCATCAGCCTTTGGCGGGAAGCCAGATCATCCCCAGTTTGGGCCGGTGAAGGTAGCAGCAATTCCTCCTCAGTCAGGAACGCCTTATGAGATAAGTTCAGCTCCTTGTTGGACGTCAAACCCGGGCCCGTGAAGTTGCTGGAACCCACAATAGCTACGCGAGGCTGAAAACGGTCGGCTATACCAACAGGCAGATCGTTGTAGAACATGTAGCACTTGGCATGAAGAAAGCCTTGTCGGTAAGACCGGACTTCCACCATATCGCGACGGAGAAAAGCAATGAGATTCTCCACCAACTGGAGTGTTTCCTCATTATATGGAGAAGAGTTAAGCTCGGATAATAACTGGATAGCAGCAACTGGCCTGATACCTAGATCAAGACCATTCCCCGGTTCATCTCCGAGCAACAGACGGAAGCTACCCAGACGACCAAGTCCGTCACGGAGCAGTTTGTATCCCTGAACGTTGAAGTAGGCAGTGGCAATATCCAATGACTTGCCCTCGTGCTCTGCTAGGATAGCTTTGAGCACGTCTGCCATGCGATGCTGTTGGTTGTCTATTACATAAGGAATACCCATATTACTCAAGCACCAGATATGGGTAAATAGTTCTTACTACATCCCAAACGTCTTTATCGCCTTCAAACCATTCATTGGAAGCTATTTTACATCCATGATATAAACCGAAAGATAAAACAAGTAAATCGCTAAAGTCTTGCCATTGTTGATTTGGAACAGTTGGTACATATAAATTCTCATAAAGAAACATAAAATGATCAAATATCTCTTGATTTATTGTCTCAAAATGGAATATATTCCATAATGGCCGATTTTGGTCGAACTTCATCGTCTCTAGAACCCCTAAAGCGGCATGATATTTTTCTTTCTTTTCAGCTAAATTGGCGACCCATTCTGCTTCTTCTAAAACACAATAGGGTACAATTAAATGCCCCGCAATTCCATAGGTTTCAATGATAACTTTAAATTTCCGTACCGCACTATCTGCTAACCGCGGTGGAAAATGCAATTTCTGGCAATCTAAACCCATCCCTTCAATTGGCAGTTGATTCAATAGTTCAAGAAAATTATTAGTATCTATTACTAAATCACTCCGATCCGAAAAATCTTGCACGTGGGGAGGGGTGGCTTTCCCATCGGGAGGTTGAGCCATCCAACCATTCTTCAGGTCTTCCACCGGATGTAGTAACCTCAAACGTTGAACGAGATGTTTATGATGATCCCAATAAATTTGAGGGTCTTCACCCAAAGGAGTTTTGTCATCTGTTTTTCGATACCGTAAGTTTATGATATCCAATATTGGATTATTCATCGAAAATTCGCTGATATGTACAAAGAACTCTCCCTGCTCTAGATGTTCCTGACTAAAATTCGACCAACAAGACCGAAAATCAGATGGTGAAATATTGTGGTATTTAACTAAAAGATGCAATGAACGGCAAAGTTCAAATACTGGTAGAGCATATACAGGCTTAATAAGCCTGTCAGAGGCTTCGTTAAATATCAAATGACGGTCGGCATCGTCTCCCAAGTAATATTCGACAATGTTACAGTCTAGCAAAGTCTTCATGGTATTCATGTACTTGGCGCCTGTAAATCGGTAGTAGAAGATGGCAATTGGAAAAGGGCATCATCTTCTTCAAGTGGAGGTTTCTGCCCGCTTTGGACAAAGTCCTCCACAAATTTGCGGGAAATAGGAGGACTGGTATTTTCGCCCGCCGCTTTTTGAATAATGGCGTGAACATACCAGAGGGCACCGCGGGGATAGAGTCGAGCAGCGATCAATGCTGGTTCAAGTGCATCTGCTTCAAATGGATATATAGTCCCTTTGTGCTCATCTCCTATTCTAAAATAATCTAGGTATGTCACGAGTAAGTGTGCCAGGCTTTCTAAAGTAGAAGCCCCTAACATGACGGACCTCTGTTCGATTTGCCCTGGTTTTAAGGGTGCGAGGTAATCCAATCCGACACGCTGCCAGTTTACCGCCAGGAATCGATCTATCGAAGGGTGAATCGTTAATACCGTTGAAATATATTGTCTGCTTACGGCCGCTGACGGGCGTTCGTAAAAATATTGCCGCAGATCATCCAGAAATTCATCTCTCTCGCGGTTATTTTGGTACATGTATATCTTTTCAAATTCATCTAAGAGAACATAGAAATGTTTATATCCTGCAACAATAAATACGGGTATAAGTCCGTTTAGAAACCAATCAACGCCCTTATTTCGCCATTGATAGTCACTATAATCTTTGAGTTCAATCCAAAGCGACCCCAAGTCACCGCCGGCGCTTAGGAAGATCTCTAAGAATTCTTCATTGACACCAGTTGGAAATATCGCTTTTACCTGTCTTCCCAATTCTTCCTGAAAGGCCTGATATGTTACTCCATTATTTTTAAGAAGTTGCTGGAATTTTTCTAATGACAATAATGCCTCTCTGAAATCGTCTGCCGGAAGCGCGGCCAGAACAGAAATCTGTTCTTCTTTTAGCAGTGATAATAAAATCGCCGATTTTATTTGAACATTTACATCTTTGCTAATCTCATCATTTACCAAAGTCTCGAAAATCAAGCAGATGAATTGCCAAAATTTTTTTTGACGCCTAGGCTCGGGCAACACGTGAACGGCCAGAGCAAACAAATTTGGGTCATCAGGATTAGTTGGCCAATTTTGCCATTCTTTTAAATTGATTCTTCTCATAAGATGATGGAGAAAAACTGATTTGCCATTACCCCTTCCACCCGCCTGCAAATCCAAACGGATAAAACCTAATTCGAGCCTCTTATCTCCCGGCGAGGGTTGTAGAAACATTTGAAAAAAACGACGTTCCTCACCTTGCCGAAAAGCCGTATCGTAAATAGTTCCGTTCCGACGAGGATCATTTGCCGATTGTGTAAATAACGCAAGAGAAGGAAAGGGATTTTCACGCAAGGCATAAAGTTGCTGATAGGGAGTCACTCGCTCTTCTGGTTTGGTTTTTTGAAGTCTCTGTTGTTGTTGGAGTGGATTTTCAGGCATAATTGTTCCTCCAATTTGACTATTTATGACGCATCGCGATTATATAACGGGTTGTTCCGTCAATAATAACCGGTACGACGCCACGCAGTTTATTTTTTTCATCCGGGGTAATATCAACTTCCAA
>Ga0182011_10004940_pt1 | contig 10586 bp, 4 predicted proteins | sample 711E1DmetaG_FD_120481 | JGI IMG/M metagenome (GOLD analysis project Ga0182011, IMG submission 120481) | Permafrost microbial communities from Stordalen Mire, Sweden - 711E1D metaG | ecosystem: Environmental > Terrestrial > Soil > Wetlands > Permafrost | place: Sweden: Stordalen | collected...
AACCGACGCGCACAACGAGGGCAACGGAACCGACCAGGGCAAAGGGAAGACATTTCCCGCCGCCGTGGTAACCAGCGCGAACGGAACGTCGCCCCAGCAGTCGAATTACCTTCTGAACGGCGGCAACAACGTGGATGAAATGACCAACGTCAATGGGCCGTTTCCATTCCCCGACGCGCTGCAGGAGTTCAGCGTTCAAACCAGCAACTACGACGCCGAATACGGCCAGAGCGCCGGAGCGGTGGTCAACATCGTCACCAAATCCGGCGGCGAACGCTTCCACGGCGACGCATTCGAGTTCGTGCGCAACGGCTACTTTAACGCCCGGCCGTACTTTGCTCTGGTTGCAGACGCCATCCACCGCCATCAATTCGGCGGCACTATCGGCGGGCCGGTCATCATCCCGTTCCTCTCCAAAGGGAAGAGCACCCAGTTCTTCTTTGGCTACCAGAAGACCATCTATCATAGCGCTTCGGCCGCCGCCACGAAGACGGTTCCGACGGCGGCGGAAGAGGGTATCACTTCCGGCATGACCTATGCCGATTTCGGCAATCTCTGCACCGGCGGCTGGAACTCGTCCAACTTCTGCAACACGGCTAGCCAGCAGATTTACAATGTATTCAACGGCACGGAATACCCGCTGAATAGAATCCCTTCGTCAGCCTTCGATCCGGCTTCTGTCAACTTCGAAAAGGCCTTTCCCACATACACGGGAACGGAGAAAGCCGGAGTGGTCGGCGGCCTGGTTTACTACACCCAGCCCACAACAGTGTTCTTTAACGAGTACATTGGCCGCGTGGACCACAACTTCGGCGACAAGAACCATTTCTTTGGCCACTACTATCAGAACCTCTATCAGCAGCAAGGCATATACACCCCTGGCAACCTGACCACCTACGCTTCGTACTACAACACCCGTTACCAGAACGCGCTGCTCTCTGATACCCACACCTTCACCAACAACCTGCTGGACAGCCTGATCATCAACTATCAGCGCGAAATCTCCCTCCGCGGCGGACCTCCGGGAAGCGACGACATCACCGCCTATGGAGTGCAGAACCTCTGGCAGCCGCCTACCGGTCCCTATATGGCGGTGAGCATCAGCAACTACTTCGGCGAGTCGGGCGCGGCGTTTGCGGGCTGGGAGCGCAACAACTACACCTTCAACGACGACCTGCACTGGGTCAAAGGCAAGCACAACCTGCAATTCGGCGGCCACTTCGAGTTGAGCAAATACGACGTGACCAACGATTACCAGTCGTATGGCGCCTTCGGCACCGGCAAGTCCGGAGCTGCATTTGCCAATGGCAACGTAAATGAGATGGCGAACTTCGAAGAGGGCTTCCTGACTTCCTTCCAGCAGGGGAACTTCGAACAGGTCAACGACCGCAACCACTTTCCCGGCGCCTATGCCCAGGATAGCTGGAAGGTCAATCCCCGCCTGACATTGAACTACGGCATCCGTTGGGAGAATTTCCAGCCCTGGGCCAATAGAAACGGAGCGGAGCAGCAGTTCAACCCCACCAACTACGTGGCCAACACGCACACCGCCCAATTCACCACCCTGCCGGCCGGCTTTATGCTCACCGGCGACCCGGGCATTCCGAAGTACGGCCTGAACAACAAGAACTTCCAGCTCATGCCGCGCGTCGGTTTTGCCTACGATGTGCATGGCAACGGCAAGATGGTGGTGCGCGGCGGCGGCGGCGAATTCTTCCAGGACCGCATGCCGGGCTTCTTCAACCTCAACCAGGCCAGCTTTGCGCCCAACACCATTGTGGCGGGGCCGTACACCAACATGCTGGCTTCCGCATCCAGCCAGGGCGGGCCCTTCAGCAATCCATATTGCATGAAAATCGGCGGCTCTTACGTCGCGCCCTGCTCGGCGGCGGGTGATCTTACCGTAGCCGGCGGCGGTGTCAACCCATTCCCATTCACTCTGCCCTTTCCATCCACGAAGACCTTCGTGGCGCCCTTCACCATGGCGGAGTACGATCCTTCAGGGAACTTCCAGGTGCCGGTCACCTATGACGCCAATCTGACCGTTGAACAGCAGCTTGCCTCAAATTTGGCGATGCGGCTGGCTTATGTCGGTTCCATTTCGCGCCATCAGTTCGTCAATCTTGAACTCAATCCAGCCGTCAACACCGCCACCATGGTGGGGACAACGTTGACATATCCTGGCGGAACAGGCCCGAACGCGAATACCAGAAGGGTGTATAACACCGCTCCCACCGTCGGGCCCTGCATAACCACCGTTGGCTGCGCCACCTCCTATACCAACATTCTGGAAGCGGCGATGATGGGCTCGGTAAAATTCCACTCCTTGCAGGCCTCGCTGGAGAAGAAGATGTCTCATGGCCTCTCCTTCCTCGTCAACTACACCTGGTCGAAGGCGACGGACGACATGCCGCTGGCAACCAGGGTGGGAAACTCCGAGGATCTGAATGCGGGAGCATCGTATGTCTATCCTCTGTATCCCGCCAACATGACCTTGCCCGCCGGCGCACCCGCTGGGGCCTCATGGAGACCGGCCAACATCAAGGCGCTGGACCACGGCACTTCGGATATCGATCACCCCAACGTCATCTCGTTTTCCTACACGTACATGCTTCCCAAGATGAACAATGGAAATCGAGTCATCAAGCAGATCACCAACGGCTGGCGCACCAGCGGACTGATTCAGCACCACTCGGGAGATTCCCTGACCGCGGTCATGGGATTGGATCAGTCCGGTACAGGCGAGAGCCAGGATCGCGCGCAGGAGGACTTTACCCAGGCGGCTTACCTCAAGCAAGCCAGTACGGGCGGAGCTGCTCCCGGCAATTGTACGGCCCTGCCGGGTAAGTCTTGCGTCTCATGGTTCAATCCTGCCGCTTTCTCGAAGCCGGCCAACACCGGCGCCGGAACCGGCTACGGCAACGTGCAAAAGGGTTCGCTCCGCGGTCCCGGCTACACCAACTGGGATGGCGGCGTCACGCGCTCCTTCAAGATCTATCGCGAGGCGAACATGGAGTTTAGGGCGGAGTACTTCGATCTGCTCAACCACGCCAATTTCAAGAACCCGGGCAGCACTCAAACAAGCACCACTTTTGGAGCTATCACCAGCACCATAACCGATTTCTACGGCACTCAGTTGGCGCGCGAGGCGCAATTCTCGCTGAAGATTCTCTTCTAAACGGGCGCTTCATTCACCGCTGACGGCGGGAGATCCAGGAAATCTGGATCTCCCGCCGTTTTGCTTTTTCAAGATGCCGCTACGCGCGCAAGGAGAAGACGCGCCGAACTGATTTCGCGCCGGGCGCGGCTTCCAGGTTCGTGACGGAGAACCCAATCGGAGCGGTGTTTCGAGGCAAAAACTAGTTGTCAATTGCAATCGCACGGGTGTATAAATCTCTGGCGATGGTTGCAGGTTGTCTGTGCGTAGATTCTTCCGGGCTCGCCCTTTCGATCCCTGTTCATGGAGCACCGCATAGAGTGCCTCGAGGCATCCTCTCGCGTTTCGTTCTTGCCGCCAGAGCCTTGAATTCGATTTGAATGGAACCGCCCCTCGGAGCCGTCATGAAGCGCATTCTTTTTCTCATTCTGGTCGCCGGAGCGCTTGTTGCTCACGCACAGAAATTTGTCTGCGGCCAGGCCAAGACGGGTGCGGCGCAGCTCTCAGCATCCTCTCTTTACACGGCCACCACGCCGGGTTTCGATCTGAACACAGTTCCGGAGGTTGCGGCAAACTCCTGCTCCAGCGAGAAGCCCTTCTTCTTTTCCGTGCCGCTTCCCGAGGGAAGTTATCGCGTGACGGTGGTTCTGGGATCGGAGAAGGCCTCCACGACTACGGTTTGGGCGGAGGCGCGCAGGCTGATGCTGGAGAAGGTCTCCATCAAGCCCAAAGGCTCCGTCACCCGCGGATTCGACGCGAACGTGCGTGTGCCGGAGATCGCAGGCGACGCATCGCGCCGGGTCAGGCTCAAACCCCGCGAGGTAGGCAACCTGAACTGGGATACGAAGCTGACTCTGGAGTTCAACGGCGACCACCCCGGCTTCCGGTCACTCTCGATCGAGCCTGTCAAGGAGCCGGCCATCTACCTGGCGGGCGACTCCACGGTCGTGGATCAGGATTTCGAACCGTGGGCCGCGTGGGGCCAGATGCTGCCCCGTTTCTTTCGCCCCGGCGTCGTGGTCGCCAATCACGCCGAGTCGGGCGAGACGATCCGGAGCTTTGTCGGGGAGCAGCGACTCGCCAAGGTCATGGCGCTGATCCAACCGGGAGACTATCTGTTCCTGCAGTTCGGCCACAACGATCAGAAGCCGAATGCCGTCTCCATCGACGAGTACAAGAAGCTGCTTGTCGAATACATTGAACAGACTCGGGCCAAAGGCGCAACGCCTGTCCTGGTGACCAGCATGAATCGCCACACCTTCGGTGACGACGGCAAGATCGCCAACTCCCTGGCCGGCTATCCCGATGCGGTACGAGAGGTGGCCGCGGCCCAACATGCCGCGCTGATCGACCTGAATGCGATGAGCAAGACGCTCTTTGAAGCAATGGGGCCGGAAGGCTCCTTGAAGGCCTTCATGCACTACCCGGCCAACTCCTTTCCGAACCAGGCCCAGGCCATCAGAGACGACACCCACTTCAACATCTACGGAGCCTACGAACTGGCGCGATGCGTGGTGCATGGCATCCGCCAGGCCAAACTTCCCCTGCGCAAATGGCTGACCAAAGACCTTCCCGACTTCGATCCGCTCAAGCCGGACCCGCAGGCAACCTTCACTCTGCCCGCGACGCCCATTCCACCCAGGACCGCCAATGTGATGAAGGTTCCCCAGGTTTAGTGCGGGCGATCGCCAGGCTCAAATGAATTCCGTCCCGCATGCCGGAGCGGCGGATTCTCACCTCATCCCGGCAGACAGGAAGAATACGATGTACCATCGGCTGCGCATCTTTGCTCCAACCAGCCACGCCTTCGCATCTCTCTTTGCAGGGCTGGCGCTGCTCTTCTGTTTTTCAACGGCGCTGTTTGCCCAGGATTCCGGCAAGGAGTTGCGCCAGGGTTTCCTGAATCCGCCGGCCGGCGCCAGGCCCATGATGCGCTGGTGGTGGTTCGGCCCGGCGGTGACCAAGCCGGAGTTGCAGAAAGAGCTTGATACCATGCGCGGCGCAGGCATCGGCGGCGTGGAGATTCAGCCCGTCTATCCGCTGATGCTCGACGACGAAGCCAAAGGCATCAAGAACCTGCAGTATCTGTCCCCGGAGTTCCTCGACGATGTGAGCTATGCCAACAAGACTGCCCGGTCGCTCGGCCTGCGCGTGGACATCACGCTCGGCAGCGGCTGGCCCTACGGCGGCCCCAAGACGACCCTCGCGCTGGCGGCAGGCCGGCTCAAAGTCGTCTCCGTCCCGATCACCTCGGCGACAGTGCCTCCGCCTCAGCTCGCGGAGGGGGATAGCATGATTGCCGCATTTGCGGTCTCGGGCACGGAGAAATCCTTCGATCCGGCCACCGCCAAGAGGATCGATCTGGCTACCGGATCGGTCTCCCCGGCAGCGGGGACGCGGACCGCGCTGTTCTTCATCGCCAGCCACACGCTGCAAACGGTGAAGCGTCCGGCAGCGGGGGCCGAGGGCTATGTGCTCGATCACTTCTCTCGCGCCGCCATCGACGCGCATATTGCCGGCGTGGCTGCTCCGCTGCTGAACGCATTCGGCGGCCAGCCGCCCTATTCCGTCTTCTCCGATTCGCTGGAAGTCTACGGCTCCGATTGGACGGCCAATCTGCCTGCAGAATTTCAGAAGCGGCGAGGCTACGACCTGATTCCGCATCTTCCGGAATTGCTGGCCGGAGGCACACCGCAAGCGGAATCCGTACGCCACGATTGGGGCCAGACCCTCTCCGATCTCATCCGCGAAAACTATCTCGCGCCCCTTACCCGGTTTGCCGAGGCGCATCATACCCGCTTCCGGTCGCAGACCTACGGCGAGCCGGCGGTGACGCTGGCCGACGAGGCCGTGCCCAATTTGCCTGAAGGCGAGGGCCCGCAATGGCGCGCCTTCTCGTTTACGCGCTGGGCAAGCTCCGCCAGTCATCTTTATGGACGCAACGTTACCTCCGCCGAGACCTGGACCTGGCTTCACTCGCCGGCCTTTCGCGCTACGCCCTTGGACATGAAGGCTGAAGCGGATCGCATGTTCCTTCTCGGCGTCAACCAGTTTATCGGCCACGGTTATCCGTATTCGCCGCCCGCGGCCGGTGAACCGGGCTGGTCGCTCTATGCCGCCGCGGTATTCAACTCCCACAACCCATGGTTTCCTGTAATGCCCGGCGTGACGAAGTATTTGCAGCGGGTTAGCTGGCTGTTGCGCCAAGGGAAGCCGGCCAACGACATTGCGATTCTTCTTCCCGAAGACGACGCCCAGGCCGCCTTTACTCCCGGCCGCGTCTCGGTGACCGACGAGATGCGGAGGCGCATCACGCCCGCTCTGATGGCGGCCATTCTCGATGCCGGCTACAACATCGATTACATCGACGCCGCCACGATCGACAAGCTGGGCGCCATTTCGTACCCGGTCCTGATTCTCCCTCCGACGGACCGCATTCCGCTGGCGGCTTACAAGAAGATCGAGAGCTACGCCGCCAAGACCGGCAAGGTCATTGCGATCGGGAAGCTGCCATCGCTGGGGCCGGGGCTGATCGAGCAGAACACCTCCTCTGAGGTTGCGGCTCTCTCTGAACGGCTATTCCGGGCCAGCGGCCATGCGGGCATCGTCGTCGATTCGGAGGGGAGTCTGTGCGATGCGCTGCGCCACGCACTTGCCCCCGACATGGATGCAACCGGCCGGGTCTCCAACCTCGGCTTTATTCATCGCAAGCTGCCCGGCGGCGAGATCTATTTTGTGGTCAACAGCGGCAATCTGCCTGTCGAGGGCAGCATTCGTTTCCGCTCCACCCGTCCCGCCGTCGAATCGTGGGACCCGGACAGCGGCGGCATTCTCCAGGCCTCTTTGCACAACAATGGGGCTGGCTTGCCGCTGGTCCTTGCGCCGTACGAGTCCAGGGTCTTTGTTCTGACCGGCGCGCCCGTAGCAGGGACGAATAAGCAGGCGCAGCTCGTCGCAAAATCGCCGGCACTCCGCGAAGTGCAGCTCGCGGATCTCGGCAGCGGCTGGCAGATTCACTTTTCCGGCATAGAGACGTCGCAAGCACTCGACCATCTTGGCAGTTGGACGGAACTCCCGGGCAAGCAGTTCTACTCCGGCGAAGCCATTTACACGCGGAGCGTCACGATCAAACCGGCCCCCAAACCGGGCGGGCGGATCTTCCTCGACTTTGGGAATGGCACACCCCTCACCGACAATCGCCGGCCCTTTGCCTCCGGCATGAGCGCTCTGCTCGATCCGCCGATTCGCGAGGCCGCCATCGTCTTTGTCAACGGGCAGCGCGCCGGGTTGCTCTGGCATCCGCCTTACCGGATCGAGATCTCGAAATTCATCAAGAGCGGCGAGAACAAGGTCGAGGTTCACGTCTACAACACCGCCATCAACCTGCTGGCCGGCCAGCCGCCGCGCGACTACTCCGCGCTCCGGGCAAAGTACGGCCGGCGCTTCGATCCCCAGGACATGGACAACCTGAAACCGGTTCCTTCGGGTCTTTTCGGTCCCATCCACCTAGTGGAGCAGGAGAGCAAATGAATACACCGACAAGATGGATTGCCTGCGCCGGCATTCTTGGATTGCTTGCCGCAGGCGCCGCCAATGCCGCGCCGAAGAGATTCGTGGCGAACGACTTCGGGGCCAAGGGAGACGGCGCAACTCTGGAAACCGCATCGATTCAGAAGGCGATCGATGCGGCCGCCGCCGCCGGCGGAACGGTTACCCTCAATCCCGGCATCTATCTGACCGGCTCGCTCTTTCTCAAGTCGGGCGTGACGCTCGATCTGCCGGAAGGCGTTACGCTCATCGGCTCCGAGAAGCTGGCCGATTATCCCATGCTTCCCACCCGCATTGCCGGCATCGAGATGAGCTGGCCGGCAGCGCTCATCAATGTGCGCGACCAGCACAACGTCACCATCACGGGCAAGGGAACCATCGACGGCGACGGTCCCATCTGGTGGAAATCCTATTGGGATCTTCGCGCTACATACGAGCCCAAAGGGCTGCGCTGGGCCTCCGATTACGATGCCCGCCGGCCCCGCCTCATCCTGATTCAGAGCTCGTCCGATATCCTGTTGGGCGGCGGCATCCTGCTCAAGCGCTCTGGCTTTTGGACCGTCCAGATCCTCTACTCGCACGATGTTCATGTGGACGGGGTCATTATCCGCAACAACGAGGGCGGCAAAGGACCCAGCACCGACGGCATCGATATCGACTCCTCGCGCAAGGTTCTGGTGGAGCATGCGGACATCGACGTGAACGACGATGCGCTTTGCCTCAAGGCCGGCCGCGATTCCGACGGCCTGCGCGTCAACCGGCCAACCGAGGAGATTGTGATCCGCGACTCCATCGTGCGCCACGGCGCCGCCGCCATCACCATCGGCAGCGAGACCTCCGGTGGATTCCGCAACATCGAGGCCTACAACATCACCGCGCTCGGCGGCGTACCCTCCGGGGTCCTCTTCAAATCCGCTCACACGCGCGGCGGCTCTGCACGCAACATCCGCATTCACGACCTCACGCTCGAAGGCGTCGCCATTCCCATTCACATCACCATGAACTGGAATCCGAGTTACAGCTACGCCACTTTGCCTGCCGGCGTGAAAGAGATTCCCCCGTATTGGACCGTTCTGACGACCAAAGTTCCGGAGCAACAGGGACTGCCTCACTTCCGCGGCGTTCACATCTGGAAGATCAAGGCGACCGGAGCCAGGAGCGCCTTCAACGTCAGCGCCTACCCCAACGCGACGCTCGACGACTTCCGCTTCGACCATCTGGAGATCGAGGCTGCCACGGCGGGCTCGATCTCGAACGCTCGGAATTGGAGCATTACCGACAGCAACATCAAGACGGCCGATGGGAGCAAGCCTGTCTTCACGGACTCCACGCTGAACGACCCCAAGGACATACCGTTTGGGGAGCCGAAATAGGTTCGCGGCTCCGGCGCGGACGGTTTGTCCCTGCATTTTTTTGACGCTGTTATTGATCCGGCAACTAAATACTGTCAGGGTGCCCCATCCATTTCCGCGTCTTTTTCGGAAATGGGTGGGAATACGATGTAGCTGTATTCTTGCCGGATCGATAGGACTGCTTGAAGCATCCAATCGTGTGCCATGACAGAATCCTCTTCGCACCCTCTCCGCACCCTCGGCAACTCCGATCTGCAGCTCACTCCCATCGGCTTTGGCGCCTGGGCCATCGGCGGCGCCAACTGGGAGTTTACCTGGGGGCCCCAGGACGACAATGAATCCATCGCCGCTATCCATCGCGCTTTGGACCTGGGCGTCAACTGGATCGATACGGCCGCCATCTACGGCCTGGGGCACTCGGAAGAGGTGGTAGGACGCGCTCTGAACTCTTCCTCCCACAAGCCTTACCTCTTCACCAAGTGCTCCATGCGCTGGCATCCGGACCGCTCCATTTACCGGTCGTTGAAGGCCGCCTCGCTGGCCGAGGAGCTGGAGGGGTCGCTCCGGCGGCTGGGGGTCGAGACGATCGACCTCTACCAGATTCACTGGCCCAACCCGGAGGAGGAGCTTGAAGAGGGCTGGGAGGCGCTGGCGCGCTTGCGCAAAGAGGGCAAGATCCGCTGGATCGGCGTCTCGAATTTTTCGGTCGAGCAGATGAAGCGCGTCCGGAAGATCGCGCCCATCACCAGCCTGCAGCCGCCCTATTCCATGCTGCGCCGGGCCGTCGAGGAGGAAATTCTTCCCTTCGCGCAAGAGAACGGCATCGGCGTCATCAACTATTCGCCCATGGTCTCAGGGCTGCTGACCGGCGCGATGACGGCGGAGCGCGTTGCGGCCCTGCCGGCAGAGGACTGGCGCCGCCGCGGGGTCGAATTCAACGAGCCGAGGCTTAGCCGCAACCTGCGGCTGGTGGAGCTGCTGCGGGAGATCGGCGATGGCCATGGCGTCACTCCCGGCGTGGTGGCCGTGGGCTGGACTCTGCATCATCCGGCGATCACCGCCGCCATCGTGGGAGGGCGCAGCGCGCGGCAGGCCGATGGGCTGGCTCCCGCTCTCGAATTCAAGCTGACTGACCAGGAGTACGACCGCATCAACGCATTCCTCGACGCCAACACTGCCTGAACCCGATTCGCGCTCAAAACAACACAAAAAGCCCCGGCCGAAGCCGAGGTTTTTGTGCTGTTAGGAGGAAGCCGATCTACATGGCCGCTACAAAATCGGGGACGATCACGGCGGCATTTTCTTGCAGCAACTGGGTCATCCTGGCGGCCATCCCGGTGTACAGTTGAGCGGCGCGGAAGGCGTTCACGCGGACGCCTTCGCTGGCCTGCGAGAATCCGTACTGCGCCAAAGCCATCAGAACGCACACACGAATCTGCATGGCGTCGCTGCGCAGGGTCTCCACCAGCAGACGGTCCGCGCCGCTCGAGCATTTCGCGGCATAGTCGGCCATCTCCAGCATCACGCGC
>Ga0182011_10004941_pt1 | contig 10585 bp, 11 predicted proteins | sample 711E1DmetaG_FD_120481 | JGI IMG/M metagenome (GOLD analysis project Ga0182011, IMG submission 120481) | Permafrost microbial communities from Stordalen Mire, Sweden - 711E1D metaG | ecosystem: Environmental > Terrestrial > Soil > Wetlands > Permafrost | place: Sweden: Stordalen | collected...
ATTGTTCTCACACGTCGGACCGCAAATGCTGACAATCTCCGTCGGACCGTCCTTGATAGATCCATCGGGACGTAACACCATGTGATGATGATACGCTTTGTACTGGGCATACCGAGGCACGCCGGTGATGGCACACCTCACACCAACGTATTTTCTGTACTTCGTGAATACGTTGATAACCCGGTTGATCAAGACACCATTCGGCCCAGTTACGTATCGACCACTTTCCATGTACAACTTCGGGAAGTAGCCGTGGAGACGCAGGAATTCAGACATGAGCGGTCTGACTTCCTTGGCCAAAGCCTGGAAGTCGAACCTTTCGTCTCCTGGGCGATACGGGATACCCATGCCGCCACCAAAGTCCAAGCCATGTACAGGAACCCCTGTATAAGCTTCGATGTCGCTGATCTTCTCAAGCCCAAGCTTGATAGTGTTCACGACGTGAAGGTAGTTGCGATCGTTGGAACAGACCATTAAGTGCAAACCGATCGACTCGGCGCCGCGATCTATTGCCGCCTGAGACGCTCTCTCGATATTCTCGATCGGCACGCCGAATTTTGCTCGCCTGGGCTCGCCAATTATGGAATTGACCTCGTCCCCGGTCTTGCGATCGCCGGGATTGAGCCGAAAGAATATACGTTTCGGAAATGGATCAGGCACTTTATTGACGAAGGATTCGTCATCAAGGTTGAGGATACACCCTCCGTGCGCGACCGCTTCGACATAAAGCTCGGGCGGCGTATTGTTCGATGTAAGGATGATATGATCCGGCGGGGTCTTGAGCTCCCGGGCGAATTTCAGTTCATCGGAAGAACCGCAATCAAAGCCGCCACCTTCGGACAAGGTAATCTCACCGATAGCCAGCCTCGGATTGGTTTTGATGGCGAAACATTCGAGGATGTCCAATCCTTGCTCCTTGAACGGGTCCTGAATGTTCCGCATTGACTGGCGTATGCAGTCACCGTGATTGATGTGGAATACATCTCCAAGCTTTCTGGCAATCGCAGGCACATGTGCCTGCAAAAACCCAAAGAATCTTTCGGGAATAATGTTCATTTGTATCCATTGGTTGATGGTTGTTCTACAGTTTGTGGTTTGAAATGAGCGACGCAAAGACTGCTTTTACTCTGTGTCTGAATCGAACATTACTTATAAAGGCCCTCAATGTCAAGAATTAAAAACCGCCAAGAGGAAGACCCCTTGGCGATGTTGAAACAGACAGTGACGAATCAGTAAGCCACTTTCGCTCTGGAAAAGGCCGCCGTAATCTCATCGCGCAAAGCCGCGATGTCCGTGGTACAAACGGCGTAACGGATGTACGATCCGAAAGGAACCCCGACAACGCCAGTTTTGCTGATCATCAGATCATTGAACGCTTCAGCGTCGGCGATTCCCTGGCCAAAAGCCACGCGCGGCGAATTACACAGAATGAAGAACCCTGCTTGAGGTTCGACGGCAAGTTCCATGCCGCATTCCGTCAGGATTTGTTGCAGACAATCAAGACGTTCCGCGTACATTTCCCTCACTTTCTCGACTTGATCGTTGTGGTTTTCGAGAAGATGAATGATACCGGCGGCCATAGGGGCCACGAAGCCGCTGTCCATATTGCCCTTGATCCTGGCAATGTCCCCGACGAATTCTGACGAGCCGACTATCGCTCCGACGCGCCAACCGGTATTATTTCCCAGTTTGGATGCCGAAAACGCTTCGGCCCAATTGAGATCGGGAAACTCCACGGCAACGTCGGTCAAGGTCTGCGACAGGCCGTTATGCGCAAGCCTGGCGTATGCCGCATCATTGAATACACGGATACCGCGTTTTTCGCAATAAGCACAGACACCTCGCAACCAATCGATTTCAGCGATGATGCCGGTCGGATTGTGTGGGAAGTTGAGCATGAGCAAGTCGCCCTCACCCAATTCTCCCAGCGATCCGAGATCATCGAGGTCGAACAGGAATCCTTTTTCCGGTTTGAGCTTCAGATGGAAATGGCTGATGCCCTCGATCATGGCGCACATATCCGCAGGAGTCGGATATCCTGGATTGGTCATGGTACCGACAGTAGCGACACGCACATCCTTGACCCATGAGCCAAGAGACTTGATGACCATATCCAAGGCGGGTTTGACGCCGGGAAGAGGCAGAAAGCTGATTCCCTCACGATTCAAGTCGATGCCGACATGGTAATTGACAAAGCGCTTGGCGAAGTCTTTGACGCCAGGTGAGCCATTATCTTGATACTCGTGTTTGCTTTCATCGTCTGATAGAACAGCCTGCGCCGCGGCACACCGAGCTTCGACCAAGGCCGGCCCAGACGGCTGACCGATAGAGAGCTTGGTAAGTTTGATGCCTGCCGCCTCGGCAACGGCCGATTTGCGCTTGATCTTCTGGAATTTATTTTCGCCCGCTTCGGGCAGTAGTGATTTTCTCATTTTTCGATGTTCCTTCCATAAGTAGCCTGTGCAGTTGTTTGGAACATGGAGACGGCTACCTCTCCGGTTCTAACCTAACACTACTTACAATTATGTCTGTGTCAAGGCAGCAAAAGCAATATGCATTATTTGCATATTACTCATCGTCCTCTCCAGTACGTTCCAAAATGGAACATGCTGAATTTTTCCTCAATACCCATGCACCATAGTGATGAGCGCCACCACCATAGCTTCTACTGTCTTCTTTGTGACTTTGATGAAAAGATTTATGAACATGGGCAGAAGTATAGCATGATATAATTCCATATATGAAGTACCAGCCTCTCATAGACTTCATCGTTTTCCTCGGAAATAACCCGGCATGGGCTCTGGCCATTGCCATAGCCATAATATTGATCAACATCCTGGCTCTTCACGTCCTCTGGAGAAAATTGGGAGAAAACGAGAATCTGAAATATGAATTCATCACCATCATAGCCCATAAATTCCGCACGCCATTGACCCAGACGAAATGGCTCATAGAGAGCCTGCTTCCGGAAGAAAAAGAGCCGCGCACTAAAGACGGCTTGAAACAGATGGCTCAGGCCAATCAGAAATTGATAGATCTGACGGGTACGCTCATAGAGCTCACGGATTCCGACGATCCGGCGAGGACAGGCTATACATTCGAACGCGTATCGCTGTGTACCTTCGCCCGCGAGATAGGGGCATCATTCAAGGAGGCCTTCCACGAGAAGAATATCTTCTTCGCCGTGCAATGCCCGGAAACGGACGTCGTAGCCAAAATAGATCGAGCGCGTATGTCATTCGTCCTCTCGACTTTATTAGAGAACGCATGCACATATACGTCCCCCGGCCAGAGAGTGGACGTCTTCATTTCCTTGCGCAAATCATCCAGCTGGAGAAAGAAAGTCGTCATATCAGTGGTAGACCACGGAATGGGCATAGCCCCAGCCGACATGGCCAAATTGTTCACGAAATTTTTCCGCTCAAAAGACGCCAAAGCCGTCGACACCGAAGGTTTCGGAGTCGGCCTATATCTGGCTCAAACAATAACGAGAAGACATAAAGGCAAAATAGAGGTCTTCTCCGACGGCAAGGACAAAGGTTCCACCTTCAATATAATATTGCCCAGAGCTTAGCTACTAGAGCACGGTCTTCTTCTTGCCGACTTGGCGGCGGGAGACGATGAAGACATTGGAATACTTCTTGGGCGTGCGAGTCTTCTGGCCCTTACCGGCTGGTTTGCCCCAGCGAGTCTTGAGGCGGCGCAAACCGCGACCGGAGCGCTGTTCGCCTCCGCCGTACGGGTGGTCAACTGGGTTCTGGGCGGAGCCGCGGACAGTCGGGCGGATACCCATCCAGCGAGTGCGTCCTGCTTTGCCTATATTGACCAGGCGATTCTCTTCATTGGAAACTGCGCCGACGGTAGCCCAAGCATCCTCGTGGATCTTACGGATTTCGGAAGACGGCATCTTTATGTGAGTGTAGTTAGCATCGTTGGCGATGACCTGGGCAAATGAGCCGGCGGAACGAACGAGTTTGGCTCCGGAACCGGGCTTGATCTCTATATTGAAAACGAATGTGCCTACCGGAATCTTCTTCAAAGGCAAACGATTGCCGGTCTCTATGGGAGCTTTGTCGGAGACCATGAATGAATTGCCGACTTTCATAGTCTTGGGCAATAGAACATAGCGCTTTGTGCCGTCCTTGTAGAATACCAAGCCGATGTAACCGGTGCGGAAAGGATCATACTCAACGGTCTTGACCGTGGCTATGATGTCCTTCTTGTCATAATCAAAATCGATATCGCGATAGAGCTTCTTATGACCGCCACCCTTGTGGCGCACCGTGATGCGGCCGTGGCGATTGCGTCCCATGTCGCGCTTCCAACCGGAAGTCAGAGGTTTGTACGGTTCAGAGACCGTCAAATACTCCTTGAACGGCAGGACGGTCATATGACGACGGGATTTGGATGTTGGTTTATATGATTTCATGTGATTATACAAAATCTATTTTGTCCCCCTCTTTTAAAGTGACGACCGCTTTGCGGAAACCGGGGACATGGCCACTCTTCCCGCGAAGGAAGACTTTCTTGGCCGGAGAATTAAGCACTGCGACCTTGATAGGAGTGACTTTATAGAGAGCTTTAACAGCCTTGGCAATGGACTGCTTGTTGGCGTCCCTCATCACTTCGAAGGTGTACATACCGCTCTGGCTCAATATGCCGGACTTTTCGGTCACGCGCGGACGGATGATAGCGCCTGCGGCTATGGAGAATGCGCCTGCAGGAAGAGCCGGGCTTTGCACGGTGGCGGACTTGGCTGCACCGGCGTCCTTGGTCATAACTGCCTGGGCTATCTTTTCCGGCTTGGCAGACGAGAATTGCTTCGGGCCTTTGCGCGCGCCGCCTTTCTTGCCAGCTACAGAAGAAGACTTGGCCAAACCGGCTTCAGCCTGGATATGGCTCTGCTCGTGCTTCTTGTCTTTTCTGAATCCGAAGAGTGGCATGGTAGTTAGGCGGCTTTGGTCTTATTTGTTAACGCTTTCAGTGACTCCTCTGGATTGGTGACTATGAGATACGAATGATTCAAAATCGAAACGGGATTTATGTTGCGGAACTCTTCGATAGAGACGTTGCCGAAATTGCGGAAGCTCTTGGAAACAGCGTCAGACTTCTTGTCCAAGGCAAACATGGCGGCATTGGCCTTCTTGGTAGCGAGCTTCTCGAAGCCTTTTATCTTGGAAAGGGCCACTAACATGGTCTTGGCCTCAGCGGCCTTTGGCGCGGCCATTTTCACTTCATCAAGGAAGAGAATCTCTCCTTCCTTCCACTTGCGGGAGAGAATAGTGTAAAGAGCCTTGGCGCGAGCCTTCTTGTTGATCTTGCGGGAATAATTCTGATCATTGCGAGGACCGTGTGTGACGCCGCCTCCGACCCAGATAGGAGAACGGGATGAGCCGTGACGAGCGCGACCAGTTCCCTTCTGTTGCCACGGCTTCTTGCCGCCACCGCGAACTTCGCCGCGAGTCTTTGTATGAGCGATATTGTTGCGCGAATTGTTGTTCATCAGACGGACTACCTCGTGGACCAAGTCCGCATTCCAACGAACGCCGAAAATGTCCTCCGGAAGCTTGAACTTCCCCGTCGATTTGCCTGATTGGTTGTATATTGTGGCCTCCATGAAAGAAAAAAGCTCTTGCGAGTCGTGCCGAGCATAGTAGCAGAGCCAAAGTTTTAAGTCAAACGCCGCGCTTAGATAATAAATGTCACTTTAAAAGTTCGATAAAATCTCCCGGTTTTAGGATTCGCACGTGATGTCTCGTGGCTATTTTCAATATGTCGTCTTTGAAGAAGCCCTTGTCCAAAGTAAGCAGATAATCACTGCTTATCATGGCCGAACCCAATATGGAAGCATCATTCTTGTGGACGTACTTCCCCATGCGCTTCATGATATTGGGATCTGGATTCTCCAACACGCGCATATTTGATAGTCCGATCTGAAGCATGAGCCTAGTCGTCAATCCTTCGTCTTTGAATTTCTTCGGTAATTTTAGAAAAGTCCTGGTGGTTTCCTGAATGGAATACTCGCTGGTCTGGAGGATAAAATCATCGTGAAGATCATTTATGACATGGAAGCTACCCCCTTTGGATGACAGTAAAGCGGCAATCATGACGCTGGAGTCTATGAAAACCCGCTCCTTTCTACGCATAGAGCTTTCTGTATGTTTCGGCGCGAGATCTCTTCAATATAGGTTTGATCATCTTCCATGTCCTGTCATCCGCCTCATAATCTATGGGCCGAGAAAAAACGGCTGATTTGAGCAGCTTGAGCTCCGCCTCCATAGACAATATTTTGTTTTTTATCGCGGTTGTGGTCATGCGCACATGATACTCCTGTGATCTTTATCCGTCAACTCTTTGTTTTGCATCTATGACTTATATAGCATATACTACCTTTATGAAAACAGTAAATTGGAGAGAAAGGCATGAGAGAGACATGAAAGACCCTGAATATAGGAGAGGGTGGGACGCGCTTGGACTAGAATTCGACATCATCCACGCCATCATACGCAAACGCATCAAGGACGACATGACCCAAGCCCAACTGGCCAAGAAGATGCGCACTGGCCAGGCGACCATCTCCCGCCTGGAGACCGGCAATTACAATCCTTCAGTCAAATTCCTCCGGCGCCTCGCCAAGGCGCTAGACGCCAAGCTCACGATCAGGTTGGTGTGAAAGATGTCGCTAATTTTGTAGCCACGAAGACGAGGCTGTATTCAGTATCTGGAAATTTGAAGCACTCATGCCTTCATTGTACAGATTATTAGATCCTTGTTGACTCACTTTTATCTTGAACGTTCCTCCGCCACTTAAGATACCGACTTGTGCAAGCATATAACCGGTCATTGTGAACGTATACTGATTAGTTCCAGCCGGTACTATGCTAAAGTTGTCAGGAGTATTTCCAAACCCGAAATCATAAGATTTGCCCGTAAATGAATCCCCATTATATCCCATAAGAATGACATCGGATGGGCCAGAAATATTACTGCTCCATGTGACCGTTATTGGCTGACCTACGTAATATACCTCTCCTCCGTTAGGTGAGGTAACTGTCAATTTAGGGGCGTTGCTAGTGGGTGACGGTTGTTGGTTTACAATGCAAGCGTTTCCGTTTTGTGTAAAACCAGCCGGGCAATAAACTATCGGGGGATTATTTCCTCCAGTTGGAGAACTAGATACAATCGTAAATAGACCACTTGGTTGGTCAGAAGATTGGGAACCAGTTGAAGTATTCATTACTTGTATCTTGTATGTTCCGGAGGGAACAACTTGATTTATATTTCCACGGTCGCTCTCCATAGAGACTGCGCCGACCGACCATGCATATGAGCTACCATATATATTAGTACCAATAGTGCCCTTTCCGGATCCATTTTGATCTTCAAGAAGAAGAGTATAGGATGTTCCACTCTGTCCGTTCCACTGAATCGTATATGTGTTACCGAGAGAAAGTGTATCACTACCTCTTGGCATATTTACGACAATGCCCGCCGGAGACGGCGCAGAAGCTACTGAGAACGATCCGGAAACTCCACTATCGTTTGAGCCATTTATAAAAACAGTTACCTGATCCCGCCCTTGTCCCGTAGGAGCTGTTGGGGTCCATGAGTAACCGCAAACACCTTTACCGTATCCTGCACACCCTGCTTGAGCTTGGGTCAGGCTTGTAACAATCGATCCGCCTTTTTCACCATAACCAATTGGCTGTCCCCATTGAATTCTAAATGTATCATTACCGCTCCACGAACCACCCCATGTTATAGGTATTAAATTACCAACAGTAAATGTGTCACCTTGTTTCGGAGAAATAACAGTGACAGAAGATTGTGTCGGTGATCCCGGTACTGGAGGAGTATAGGTAACTGGGTTTGTTGGGATAGTCGGAACTGAAGAACTGACGGAGCCATTGCAATCAATCGATTTTATCTTCGCCCTAGTGAGAACGCCAACGAAACCGGTCGGTGAAATCGCATTAGCACTTTGGAAAGCTTGTACAGCGGCAAAGGTCATGTGTCCGAAGAATCCCGTCGGTTGCGAATTAAGATACCCTTTGGTATTGAGAAAATCTTGAAGAACGGAAACATCGTCTCCGCTCGTATCGCGGCTGCCGTAACGCAGATTATTATTAAGAACGGCGCATGAGGGCGCGTTTGATGTGTCAATATCGGCTTGTTGCGCTAAAACGACTGCCGGAGCCAGAGCCAACACGCCTAGCAGAATAACTAGTGATTTCTTCATTTTAATAAGGAGATTAATTGTTAACCAATGCTGACATTATAGGTTAATGCGGGAATTACTCAATTCATGCTAGTGGACAATAAAACCGTCCCGCCAAGGCCCTAGATGCCAAGCTGACGATCAGGTTGGTGTGAACAATTGCGATACCGGCCAGAATTCAGCCATTCTATTTAGAAACTTTCCTCTTTATAGATGATGAATGACTTATAGCCTCGTTAATTTCAGAAAGATTGATACCATCTTCAAATAAATCACCGTGAAGGGGGACGGCCGCGTGGAATATAGATTCTGTTCCTCTTCCGAAAAGATCTCGCCAATCATCTTCAGAGCTTTGTTGAAAGATTTCAAGAGTACGAGATTTGACTTTTTCCAACTGCATATCTTCCTTTGCCTTTGTCAATATTTCAATCAATTTGGAAACTCGGTAAGTAATATTTACACCCTTATCGCTAGTCCATGAATCCGGATCACCCTGCATGTCGCCTTCTTCCACAACATGATAAATAGTAACCTCATCATCCGAATCTAAAGTCTGCAATCTCGTTAAAAGAGAGTCTGCGTATCCGCTATCATTTTTATATCCTTCCATAATCTCTCCCTCATGTAATTTCCAAGCATTCTCAAACCACTCCATTCTCTGTTGTTCTTGGGCATTTCCTTGAAATTTTTCTTGATTTTCCATATTTTTGGTTAAATGGTTAATTCTTAATTTACTAGCCGATGTTAACATTCTATGCTAATCACTAAAATATGCAAACGATTTTGGTGCGTAAGAAAACCGCCTTTCGGCGGCCTTCTTTAGATCAATTAGAAATTAGATTAATTAGACCAATTCAACTACTACCCTACTATCTCCACCAATGTCCCCCTTCTTCCCGGGACAGCGCCTGCGATGTAGAGCACCTGCTCATCAGCGTCAACATGCGCTACCTTCAGATTCTTTACGGTGATGCGGTCTGAACCCATGCGGCCTGCCATGCGCATACCGGTAGGAACACGATTGCGCAAACCTCCACCGATGGAACCAGGCTCGCGCTCACTGTGCTTCTGACCGTGAGAACGAGGACCTCCATGGAAGCCGTGGCGCTTGACCACGCCCTGGAAGCCTTTGCCTTTGGAGATAGCGGAAACTACTACGACATCACCGGACTTGAATTGGGAAAGCTCTATCTTGTCTCCGACTTTGAGGACTGGAGCCGTCTCACCCGGAGTCTGATCAGTGCGGAATTCCAAGACTGAAGCGAAATTGCCCAAGTCCTTGAAATGGCCCTTTTGAGCCTTATTTATCCTGTTCGGATTGCGTTCTCCCTCTCCTACCTGCACGGCCTCATAACCGTCAATTTCCTTGGTGCGAATCTGGGTGACGATGTTGCCGCGGGCGGCTACCAGTGTTACCGGAATAGCCGCGCCGGATGCATCGTAGATTTGGGACATGTTGAGTTTTCTTCCTAGGATGAATTTCATTGAATTAAATTAAAAGATTGAAAGAAGAAATGATTGAAAGATTTCCGCCAATTGCGCTGTTCTTTTAATCATTAAATTTTCAATCTTTCAATGTCTACTTACATCATTTTGACGTCTATGTTAACTCCGGACGGTAAGCTCAAGTTCGTCAACGCTTCGATGACTTTCGGATTGGGGTTGATGATATCGATGAGGCGCTTGTGAACGCGCATCTCGAACTGTTCGCGGCTGTTCTTGTCGATGAATGAAGAGCGGTTGACGGTGTACTTCTTTATCTCGGTCGGCAGAGGCACCGGACCATTGATCTCGGCATCATAGCGAGCCGCGGTATCCATGATCTGTTTCAGTGATGCGTCGAGGATCTTGTGCTCGTAGGCGCGGACGCGGATGCGGAGGTGTGGCAGAGCGCCTTCCGGCTTTACCTTCTTTGCGCGCGAGACTTTTGGCACGGCCGGAGCCTTGACGGCTACTGCGGGCTTTGAAGCAGCTGCTTTGTGATGAACTTCCTTCTTAGTTGTTTCTTTGACGGCGGCCATATTATGCAATGATCTTCGTAACGACTCCGGCGCCGACGGTCTTGCCTCCTTCGCGAACGGCGAAACGCATCTTCTCTTCCAAGGCAACAGGGGCAACGAGCTTGACCTTGAAGGTGACAGTGTCTCCAGGCATGACCATCTCTACCTTTTCAGGGAGAGTGACTTCTCCGGTGACATCAGTGGTGCGGATATAAAACTGAGGCTTGTATCCGGTGAAGAACGGGGTATGACGGCCGCCTTCCTCCTTTTTGAGAACGTAGACTTCCGACTCAAATTCGGTGTGAGGCTTGACGGAACCCGGCTTGGCCAATACCTGACCGCGGGAAACGTCGTCCTTGGCTGTGCC
>Ga0182011_10004943_pt1 | contig 10581 bp, 10 predicted proteins | sample 711E1DmetaG_FD_120481 | JGI IMG/M metagenome (GOLD analysis project Ga0182011, IMG submission 120481) | Permafrost microbial communities from Stordalen Mire, Sweden - 711E1D metaG | ecosystem: Environmental > Terrestrial > Soil > Wetlands > Permafrost | place: Sweden: Stordalen | collected...
CGGGCGAGGAACCGCATCTTCCGAGAGGACCGTCCCTGGCCAGATGTTCGCGGAAGGACCGTGATAATAGTCGACAACGGGCTGGCCTCCGGCTACACCATGATTACTGCGGCTTGAATGGTGCAGCGGCGGGGCCCCCCCTCCCGGGTAGTAGTGGCCGTTCCCACCGCTTCTTCCAGTACAATCGAGCTGCTTGCTCCTGATGTAGACCTGATCGTATGCCCTAATGTGCGAACCGGATATAGCTTTGCAGTCGCTGATGCTTATCAAAATTGGCGCGATCTGGATCGATATAAAGTAATAAATTTGCTTAAGTCTCATGGCTATATCTCCCGAAAATAGGCCGTTTATACACCGATTTCTCCAATAACCTAGCAAAAGTTTATATCTAACTTATTTTAATTATTATTATTGTTTAAAAAGAAAGGGAGTTAGAGAAAGTGAATGCTTTGCAGACGATTTCCATCTTGCTGGAATTGATGGTGGTGGCACTTGGTATAATGCTGGTCATAGGCAAGAAGAAAATGTACGGCTGGTGCATCGCGCTTACTTTCATCCTTTACATCTTCTACGATCTGGCAAATCTCCTGTCCTTGCATATCTCCCAGGATTCGCTGGATGTCTTATTTTTCATGGCCACCCTGTCCATACTCTGGGCGATCTGGAATATCTTCCTGGAGGCCTTCGGGCAAAGCTCAATGGGGCCTGCAGAAGAATTCGGGATCGATCGGCGTTTGGGCAGGGCTGATGGTCATTGGGCGGATGGGCAAACCGGCAGAGTCAGCTTTTTGAAGGAAGCCAAACCATGCAAGAGCGATGATCTCTAGTGTTTACATATCTCACGCGCCAGAAGATGAGGATATGGCACTGCAGCTCTCCCGAGCTTTGTGGCGGGTGGGTCTCGAGAGCTACGCTGCACTCTACAATTTGTCTCCAGCTATCTCTCTTGCCGGGAGGGTATCTTTTGGCATACGAAACTCAGAGGCAATGGTTGCTCTCCTGACCCGGGAGGGCTGTCGGTCCCCCGAAGTGAACCAGGAGATCGGACTGGCCCGTGGCCTGGACCTGATGATAATCCCTCTGCTGGAAGATGGCGCCAGGCTTCCTTTTTTGATCGAGCATCTGAAGCCACTGGCTTTCAAGGAGGAGTGCTACAGGGACGCCATCGGCCTCCTGATCAAGACCATTCGAGACCTGAGCCGGCTGGAGTGGTTGAAGGTAACCTGCCCCCAATGCGGAGAGGAGATGACCCAGTATCTCACGCCGCAGGAGGAGGTCGACTCTGCCCTGGAAAAGGGAAAATGTCTGGAGACTGTCTGCAGCTATTGCCAGAACAAGATTTCTCTGGATGCGAGGACATTTGAGCCAAGGCCTTGATCTGTTTTGCAACGTTTGTTGTGGGATTTGGCAACATCAGATGTCACAATCAAACTTGCATATTTTCGACTTGCTCCAACCTCGGATCGCAGGTTTGAGACGATTCAGAATTGGAATTATGATCGCTTCAGGAAAGAGATCTTCTACATCCAGTCACAGAAAGATACATTTCGTAATCGAATCAAATTTTTGTTTTTGTTGGTAGACAAACCGTTAAATATATTTACTATGATAATGAAAGAAACCACTATGAATCAGACGAAGTTCGCTTTCCAGGAAGCCCTTCACTCTTCCTTTGACGCCGTCTTCGCTAACTGGCGTTTCTTTCTGCCTCTGATGATCGAATTGTCTATTATCTCATTTATCATCTATTTTGCCGTCTCTCTCACGATTGGATCAAATTTATTGTCAGAGATTGCTTCAATAATGATAAATTCAGCTATCGCTTTTGCCCTATTCAAGATCAGCTTCAACTTTTTGGACCGGCATCAATTTGATCGTAAGGATCTCTTCGACCCAGGCGAGCTTCTCTTAAAATATATTGCAGCATCCCTATTATTTTGGATTATGGTAGATGTGGGCCTTTTTCTTCTGATTGTACCAGGGATTTATGTTCTTCTCACCTATGGCTTCTACGGCCCGGTGATGGTTGACCAAAAACTAGGTCCCATAGCCGCACTGAAGCGATCTGCTGAGATCACCAAAGGCTCAAAAAGGAGCCTGTTTGTACTGGGCATTAAATTCTACTTCGGGCTGCTTGTCATCAACCTCTTCTTGTTAATCCTGGTTCTCGCTCCTTTCGTAGTCTTAGGTGCGTTAGGAATACTTTTGCAAGGAATGCATCTGTTGAGATTTTCTGACTTGATGCCCGTACTCATGCCTGTGGGTATCGTAATCGTTTTTCTGGCAATAGGTTTGCTGGATACGATAATTGTGATTCCCGCCTACGCGCTGACCTTCGCCTCAATTTACAGGGTTTTAGAGCCGAGACCGTCAGATGTAGTTGAAACTGCTCCTATTCAAATGCAGGACGGCGACGGAGAAACGGTTCCAATAGAGCCTGAGCTGTCTTACTCGACTGATGATAAATCTGCGGAGAATACATTGTGAGGACTTGATCTTCCAGATGGGATTCAGATGACTGAAATGGGATTGCATCAGAGTTCAGGGAGTGATTACAGTCAATCCCGGCACCTGCGAGAAGTGGCTGTCTGTAGATACTACTGAGGCCTCATGGGTCAATGCAATGGAGGCAATCAGTTCATCGAAGTCTCCGATTGCCTCTCCCCTCCGTCTCAGTTCGGTAGATAGTTCTCCGAACATCTCATAGACGTCTTCGTTTATGTCGAGGATGACTAAGGCATCCAGCAGCTTCTTGACTTTTTCCAACCCTTTCTCCGACCTGGTGGGATTATAGACTCCTTTATAGAGCTCCAGCACATTTATTTGTGTAGTGCATAAGGTCTCGCCTGTCTCCTCCAATTCCAGAATCTTTCTTAAGGCGGCTTGCTTTCGATGAAGTGCGTCGATCAGGACAGACGTGTCGATTACTATCATTAAACCTCTACATCGCCCATTTTTGACTGGCGCATTTGTTTGGAGGCAGCAGCAATCCTATCCGCCAGATCGTCGTCCTTGCCGATCTCAGCCAGGATCTCAGAGAGCTTTCTTTTGGCAGGGAAATTCTGGAGGATGACCTCGGAAAAGCTCTGGTTCTCGCCCTTCCGGCTGCGGAGCCGTTCGTATGCTTCTTCGGTTATGGTGATCGACTTGGTGGACATAGATCAATGTACGTGTATTTACTTGTATATCTGTTTTCTGCGAGTTGCTTTGTTTTCGACCTTCTAAGATGCCAATGCGACGGTCAGAAAAAAATATCGTCGGATCATAGTTAATCTGGAGAAAAATATTAGTGTTCCATGGATTGTCCCCCGCGGACGCGGGGTCAGGGGGGCCGCCACGGCCAGGAGTGGGCCCCCGTCACCCCAGCGCGTCTCACCGCGCGGGACCTGAAAGAAGTGGTGGAATAATTTTTACATCTAGATAAAATATATGCTAATGTCATTAAACTGCAGACGGTACAGAGTAGATGCAGACGAGGACTGCTTTTCTCTTTTTATTCCGGGGTTCCGCGAGTCGGCCTGCGGGCCTCCCGCGCTACGGTTTGGGCCCCGTTCCAGGCCGCGGGCGGCCGAGCGACGGCGGTCAAGCTGCAGACCAATGGAAGGACCAATGTCAAGATGATGATCGATCAGGCAGGAAATTTCGCAAGCATCTCCCCCTTCTTTTATAATTCTGAGTGGTTTCGAGACTACGCCTTTTTAATTCGATCGTGTACCTTATCTGGTAATCCTAAAACATCATTACAAAACTTACAGCCAGAGGCAAACTCATGGGCCTGGATCCGACCATCACATTATCCATAAAGAAAGCGGGAGTGCGTCCCAACATCACTTATCTATTTCACATCTTTCTAGATGGAACTCCTCTCACCAGTAACCAGTGCCTTTCTTCGTCGGATTCTAAGGCGGTGCGGGAGCTCTCGCGCAGTTTTGGAGCTCTCTTCGAGCATGGCTGCAGGCCGGAAAAGGATGCTGGCGCCCAGAAGGCTCTGGGAAAGCAGCTCTTCGACCTCTGGCTGGCTTCATCCTGGGAGAAGATCACGGCCGCGGTTCCCGTGGGCGCTCTGCGGTTCCTGGTCATCGCCTCGGAGGTTCCCGAGATCCTCAACCTCCCTTGGGAGCTCTTGCTTCCTAACGATAGCGATTTTCTCGGCATCAATCCTCTCTTCAGAATCCGCCGCTTTCCCTCCACTTCCAAGCAGATGGCCACTTTCACAGGAGAGCTGCGCCCCAGGCCTCTGCGCCTGCTCTTCATGGCCTGCTCTCCCACCAATCTGGCGACTCTGGACTACGAAAAAGAAGAAGAAGCTCTATTCCGGGCTATCTATGGCCAGGATGTAGCCTTCGATTCTTGTGACCAGGGCACCTTTGAGGAGCTCAAAGAGAAGGTGAGCGAGTTCAAGCCCCACATAGTCCATCTGACCGGCCACGGTGCAGTCCAGGAGGGCCAGGGCCGCTTTGCCTTCGAGAAAGAGGATGGCACTGTAGATCTCGTCCCCGCGGAAGAGCTGTCCCGGTTCCTTGCTGGCTCGGGCGTTCAGTGCGTCTTTGTGAGCGGCTGCCAGTCTGGCAAAGCACCCTTGCAGGCTTTGAGCGGCATCTGCCAGAGCCTGGTGGGCGTCGAGGTGCCTCTGGCCGTGGGCTGGGCTGCGTCCATCGTCGATGACCTGGCAACCAACTTTGCCAAGACATTCTACAAGACCCTTAAAGACGGCCAACCGGTGGACAGGGCACTTCTCCTGTCCCGCCTGGTGGCCTGGAAGGGCTGCGAAAAGCAAGGCGATCCATCCTGGACCTTGCCTGTTCTTTATTCTGCCACCAGCCAGAGCCGGATCTTTGACCCCAACAAGCCACCCGAAGTCTTGACTCGGCAGAACAGGATTTTGGATGCCTTGCCTGGCATGAATGAGGGATATGCCGAACATTTCGTAGGCCGCAGGCGCGAGCAGCAGCGGCTTTTGCCCAAACTGCGCAGCGGTGATCTGCAGGTCGTGATCATCACCGGCCTGGGAGGCAGCGGCAAGAGCACCCTGGCCACCAGATTGGCTCGCAGGCTGGAAACCAGCGGTTTCATTCCCATCCCCGTCCCCAGCTCCAAAGAGATTCCATTGAACTCGGCGCGTCTCTTGCAGGCTTTTGGCGATGCCTTCCGGAATGCGGCAAGAAAAATGAGAAAGGCGAATGCATCAAAGGCCGAGGAGCTTGCGGCACTGGCTGAGGACCTGAACAATCCCAGACTGTCCGTGGAGAGCAGATTACGTGACGCGGTATTAGCTCTGAATGAAGGCCGCTTCCTCTTGCTGCTCGATAACTTTGAATCCAACCTGGACGAGGCTGACCGGCGCATCCTGGACAAAGAGATATCCGAATTTTACAGATACCTGCTCGAAAGCTTGTCGGGAGGCTCCCGGGCCATCGTCACAACTCGATATCCGCCCTCGGATGTGCCAGTCCTTCCGTCCAAGGTCCATCGGGAGGATCTTGGCGACTTCCCTGAATCCTCTTTCCTCAAGATCCTGCAGCGTGACCCTGATGTCGAGCGGCGCAGCCGGTCGGGCGAGCTTCCCATGGCGCTCTTGAGGGAGCTGTACAAAAAGTTCGGCGGGACGCCTCGCTTCCTCCTACAGATCCGTGAGGCCATCAAGGAGATGGATGCCGAATTGTTAGAATCAGAGCTGGCCAGGGTGGAGCTGCCCGCTGGCACAGAGCAAGGTGAGCTTCAGAAATTAAGGGACAAATATTTTGCAGACATCTTCACTGAACGGCTTTACGGCTACCTCAGCCCCGAATCGCAAAAGGCTCTCTGCCGGGCGGCTGTCTACGGCGTACCTGTAACCCTGGAGGGCCTAGCAGTCGCCTCCGGGGTGCCTCTGGATGACGTGCGAGCTTTTGCCGGAAGCTGGCAGGACCGGGCCTTTGCATATCAGGAGACTGGAAGGTTAGAGAACCCTCTCTGGATCGTCTACGGTCTCCTGCGGAGCTGGCTGCTGGCCAAGCTCTCCCCCGAAGAGCTAACGGATGCCCACAAAGCAGCAGGCGATTTCGTGATCGAATTGTTGAGGCAAAATCGGCTGGATGAGTTCAGCCTTTCTTCGACGGATTGCATGCTAGAGGCGCGGTTTCAGTATCTAAGAGCAGGAGATATTGACCTGGCTCGAAAGATCACATCTCGCCTTTCGGATCGGTTGGCCAGGGCAGGGTTTTATGATAATATGAGAGAGCTCAATATGGAACTGCTTGATTACGAAAATCATCCTTATCCTATGAGCTGGATAGCTAAAGCATATTTCGAGCAAGGGGAATATGTCTCAGCCGAAATCTGGTACCATCGCTGCGAGGATGCTTCTGATATCTCCGATCCAAATGGTGCTTCAATGGCCATTTATGGCCTGGCATCTATCGAAATGAAAAAGGGCGACTACGACCAAGCGCGTGAGAAATTCGAGCGGGCCCAGAAGATCCTGAATCAGATTGGCGATCTTTCTGGCGAGGCTTACGTTCTGCATTCGTTGGCTCAGATAGACCTTGAGAAAGCTGATTACGGCCTGGCGCGTGAGAAATTCAAGAATGTTCTCGAAATCCGTCAACAGATCGGGGATCGTGCGGGCGAAGCTGCCACTTTGCACTCGCTGGCCATGATTGACCTTAAGAAGGGTAATTATGACCAGGCGCATGCGAATTTCAAAAAGGCCTTGGAGATCCGTCAACAGATTGGCGATCATGTGGGCGAGGGCGCCACCTTGCACGCACTGGCTTCGATCGACTTGAGAAAAGGAGACTACGGTCAGGCGCGTGAGAAATTCAAGAATGTTCTCAAAATCCGTCAACAGATCGGGGATCGCGCGGGCGAAGCTGCCACTCTGCATTCGTTGGCCATGATTGACCTCAATAGAGGCAACTACGACCAGGCGCGCGAGAATTTCAAAAAAGCCCTAGAGTTCGCTCAGAAGGCCGGTGACCGTTTCAGCGAGGCTAGCGACTTGCACGGGCTGGCCTCGATAGATCTTAACGAGGGCAACCACGACAGCGCACGTGAGAAATTCGAGAAAGCCCTAGCGATCCGTCAACAGATCGGCAACCGGGCGGGCGAAGTTGTCACCTTGCATCAGCTGGCTATGATCGACCTTGAAAAAGGCAACTACGACTGGGCTCGTGAGAATTTCACGAGAGTACTGGAGATAGCGCAGAAGATTGGTAACCGTGTGGAAGAAGCTGCCAGCTTGCATGCGCTGGCTTCGATTGACTTGAGAAAGGGTGACTACGACCTGGCGCATGAGAATTTCGAAAATTCCCTGAAGATCTATCAACAGATCGGCGATAGCATGGGCGAAGCTTTGGCGTTCTCTCAACTGGGTATCACTTCATGGTATATGGGCCAGAGACAGGAGGCTTTGAGAATGATTGCTCTTGGTCACCTGATTCTTGTCAATATCGGCCACTCAGATGCAAAGAGGATTTCTAAGAATCTTTCCTATGCAGCTTCTCGGTTGAGCTTTTCTCAGCGGCAATTGGAAGCCCTCCAAAGGGAAGTAGCCGATTCCTACAAGAAGGACCGGGGCCAGAGCCTGATCGATGCAGCCTTTCCCAAAGTTTGATCCAAACGCCTCATCTCCCCAATGAGACCAGATCCTCTCCTTTTCTCTTTTTCTCCAAACCTTTTTATATCTCCACTATCTTGAGAGGATGGAAAATCTGATGATAGGTTGCTGCGAGAGAGCCATCCTTATCCCGTCCTCTCTCACCATGGAGGGAAGGGATTCGCGTGTTAACACGCTCAAGGTCGGCCAAATCGCACGGGCAGCAGCAGTCTTCCGCATGAACCGCATCGTGATCTACAGAGATCCAGAATACAACGATTCCCGGTTCATAGCCATGATTCTGCGGTACATGGAAACGCCGCAGTACCTGCGCAAGTTGCTCATCCCGCGCCGGGAGGAGCTGCGCCACGTGGGAACACTGCCGCCCTTACGCACTGCACATCATCCCATAAACTCAAAATCAGAATCGCTCAAGATTGGCGAGTTTCGCGTCGGAGCAGTCGTTGAAAGCGTCGGATCTGATAGCGGCGTCTGGGTGGAAATCGGAATCAATCGCCCTATTCCCCTTCGTACCGGTGGTAAATACTCGGTGGGGCAGCGCCTAAATGTCAGAATCTTTTCGCATGAACCGCTCGCCGCTGAGCCTGTGGACCCGAAGGATATCCCTCATTACTGGGGGTTCGAGACCGAGATAGTGGAGAGCCTGGAAGGCTACTTAGCTGCAAAACATGAGCAGGGTAGCCATGTGGTTCTTACATCCCGGAGTGGTATGGCACTAACGCCTGAAATCCTCTCAAAATTGGGCCACTCAGTTCAGAAGCGCGATCTTGCGGTGGTATTCGGCTCACCCGCACGAGGCGTGGATGCCTTCTTGAGCAAAGAATCAATGGACAGGTATGAAATGATCAACACCATTCCGCATCAGGGAACGGAGACGGTTCGAGTGGAAGAGGCGGTTTTCGCGACTCTAGCCCTGCTCAACCTGGTGCGCTTGGAGGACTAAAATCGATGGCAACAATACACCGACCTAGACGAGGTTCGCTAGCCTACAGCCCGCGAAAGAGGGCCAAGAGCGAGGTCCCCAGAGTCAGAAGCTGGCCCGATGAGGATAAGGCCAGGATGGCAGGCTTTGCCGGTTACAAGGCCGGCATGACCCACATCATGATGATCGACGATCGACCGCGCAGCCTCACCGAAGGCATGGAGATCAGCATGCCCGTGACAGTTCTTGAGGTTCCCCCCATGAACGTGGTGGCCGTGCGCGTCTATGAGAACTACAACGGCGGGCTGCGGCCTGCTGGCGAGGCCTGGGCCGAGAACCTGAGCGTTGATCTGGCTCGCGCTCTGACGGTTCCCAAGAAGACCCGCGGAAGCTCAGCCGATGAACTGAAGGCTATTGGCGAAGACATTGTGGAAGTCCGAGTCCTGGTGCACACCAACCCCACGCTCGTAACAGGAATTCCCAAGAAAGTCCCTGAGATCATGGAGATGCCCATCAACGGCGGGTCCATGCTCGATCGTCTCGCTTTTGCTCAAACTCTGCTCGGCCAGCAGATCCCGGTCTCCAGCGTTTTTGATCTGGGAGATCTACTGGACGCCTCCGCCGTCTCCAAAGGCAAAGGCACCCAGGGTCCAGTCAGGCGCTGGGGAATCGCCATCGCCAAGCGTAAGCACGCTCGAACTGGCAAACTGCGGCATGTGGGCAACCTCGGTCCCTGGCATCCGTCTCATATCAGCTGGCGGGTTCCGCAACTGGGCCAGATGGGCTACCACCAGAGAACTGAATTCAATAAGAGACTCATGTTCATAGGAACAGACGGCACAAAGATAACTCCGGAAGGCGGATTCCCGGGCTACGGCCTCGTTCGCAACGATTATGTCCTGATCAAGGGAAGCGTTCCCGGCCCCATCAAGAGGCTGGTCAGGATCAGACACGCCATAAGACCCGGAAAGAACTTCGTGAAAGCTCCCGAGTTCCTCTATGTCAGCCAAGAATCCAAGCAGGGGGTCTAGGCAATGAAGATTAACGTCATTGATCTATCGGGAAATGCAAGCGGCGAGGTCGAACTGCCTCCCGTCTTCGAGGAGGAGTACCGGCCTGATATCATCAAGAGGACAGTGCTGGCCGCGCAAGCCAACCGGCTCCAGCCTTATGGCCCTCACTTCTATGCAGGCATGAACACCTCAGCCCAATCCTGGGGTCCGGGACACGGCGTCTCCAGAGTTCCCAGATTGAAGAACGGCAGAAAGGCCGCGGGCATACCAATGGCCGTAGGCGGCCGCAGGTCTCACGCCCCTCAGCCCAATAAGGACAATACTGAGAAGGTCAACAAGAAGGAGAGGAGAAAAGCTATCCGCTCCGCCATAGCCGCAACAGCCTCCGCAGGACTTGTCGAGGCACGAGGCCATAAGTTCTCCCGTGAGTTGCCCGTCGTGGCAAAGAATGAGCTCGAATCCCTGGAAAAGACCTCTGATGTCATAAAATTCCTGATGGCAGCAGGCCTCTGGGACGATGTCATGAGGGCGAAGAATGGAAGGCATATTCGTGCCGGCAAGGGCAAGCTGCGGGGAAGGAAATTTAGGGGCAGAAAGAGCGTGCTCATCGTCGCTGGCAATGACGGTGGCCTGGGAAAGGCGGCCCGGAATCTTCCCGGTGTAGACTTCGTCACCGTCGAGAGGCTTAACGCGGAATTGCTCGCTCCCGGAACCAAGGCCGGCAGACTTACCGTCTGGACCGAATCTTCTCTGGAAAAGCTCGCCATTAAGAACTCCGCGGAGGCAAAGCAATGATTATCAAAAGTCCTTATGTTACAGAAAAAGTCACCAGCATGATCGACTCCAATGATACCATTGAGTTTCTGGTGAACATAAGATCCACCAAGCCGGAGATCAAGAAGGCCCTGGAGGACCTTTATGATGTCGATGTCCTGGTAGTCAGGACCATGATAACCTCCCGGGGAGCGAAGAAGGCCATCGTGAAGCTGGCCGGAGAGGGCAGTGCGAACGAGTTAGCCACAAGGCTGGGACTGCTGTAGGTGGGGAAA
>Ga0182011_10004944_pt1 | contig 10581 bp, 9 predicted proteins | sample 711E1DmetaG_FD_120481 | JGI IMG/M metagenome (GOLD analysis project Ga0182011, IMG submission 120481) | Permafrost microbial communities from Stordalen Mire, Sweden - 711E1D metaG | ecosystem: Environmental > Terrestrial > Soil > Wetlands > Permafrost | place: Sweden: Stordalen | collected...
CAAATTACGATTTGAAAAGGGACAAGATTCTTAAAATCAACGGATATAATATTATTCATTTGACTAATTTGGAAATTGAAACCGAACTTGATTCAACAATTAATAAGTTAATCCTATATATTAACGAGATTTTGTCCCCCTTCCAGGGGGACCACAGGGGGTCGCAATCATGAAGGACAAACTAGAAAAACGGATTTTGTCCTCCTCCCAGGGGGACCACAGGGGGTCGCAATCATGAAGGACAAACTAGAAAAACGGATTTTGTCCTCCTCCCAGGGGGACCGCAGGGGGTCTTCATATATTTCCTCAGTGGTCCACATCGGCTCCACCCCTCTCGGCGGCACCAACCCTATCCGTCTCCAGTCGATGACGAACACAGATACCCTCGACACCAGAAAATCTGTTGCTCAATGCATACGTATTATTGAGGCCGGAGCTGATTATGTGAGGCTGACCGCACAGGGTCTCAGGGAGGCAGAAAACCTGGCTGTAATAAAGAAAGAACTGCGAAAAGCCGGTTTTAACACTCCTCTGATTGCCGATATTCACTTTAATCCTGTTGCTGCCGAGACAGCCGCGCGGCTTGTTGAAAAGGTCAGGATAAATCCCGGTAACTATGCAGACAAAAGAGCATCTTTTGAAAAACAGGAGTTCACTGAAAAGGAATACAACGAGGAACTTGAGAGGATCCACGCAAAGTTGCTCCCTTTAATAAATATATGCCGGGAAAATAAAACAGTGATCCGCATCGGAATTAATCATGGTTCACTTTCCGACCGGATTATAACCCGTTTTGGTAATACTTCAAAAGGCATGGTTTTTTCTGCTTTGGAGTTTATCAGGATCTTCAGTGCAGAGAATTTCAGCGATCTTGTACTTTCAATGAAATCATCCGACACTGCTGTAATGATCGAAGCTACACGAATGCTGGTATATATGATGCAGAATGAAGGTTTTTCTTATCCTCTGCATCTTGGTGTGACTGAAGCAGGTGAGGGCGAAGATGGAAGGATAAGATCGGCTGCCGGAATCGGAGCTCTCCTGGCAGAAGGGATAGGCGATACAATAAGGGTCTCCTTATCAGAAGATCCGGAAAAAGAGATTCCTGTTGCAAAAAAACTTGCCGGTTACTATCCCAGAGGAGTATCTCCTGCTGCCCCGGATAAACCGCTAACTTTTAAAGCCCCATCAGCCAAACCAGAAATTCTTAAGCGAATAAATGGTCCGTTGGTAGTCTCAAATATGACCTCCTTTCCTGAAATAAATGCAGCCGTATATAAGAATACAGGTTATAGCACAGATGCAAAAACCGGTGAGGTTAAAAAAACAGACGGTTCAGTCGATCTGATTATTGTTAAGAATTGTCCTGAAAATGTCCCTGAAAATGTTTCCCTTATACTCCCCTACAGGATTTGGCATGAAAACAAGGGAAAGAACAGAATATACCCATTATTCTCTCCTGAGACATATCATGAAAGCAAATACAGATCTGAGAAATTAAATGTCTTGCTGACCGGTTCTAATTTCAATATTGAATATCTTAAAGATCCTGCTCCTGATACTACTCTCGTTATATTCACTTTTAGTCCTGAAAAAGAGCTGTACGCTGCCGATTATTTTCTCAATGCTCTTGAAGAAAACAACCTGAGCTATAATATAGTGCTGAATCCGGTTTTCCGGGAAAACAACCTGGAGGATCTTCAGATCAAAGCCTCTTCCCTTCTTGGCCGTTATATTCTCGATGGAAGAATTGCCGGTATTTCTGTTTCCAATATCGGGGAAATAGATTTCAGCTCCATCACTGCACTTGCTTTTTCCATTCTTCAGTGTACCGAAACACGCATAACCCGGACAATATATCTCTCATGCCCGACATGCGGACGCACAAAGTTCGATCTTCGGGAATCTGTTAAAAAGGTAAAAGAAGCTACCGGGCACCTGAAAGGGCTAAAAATAGCTGTTATGGGATGTATTGTAAATGGTCCGGGCGAAATGGCAGGGGCCGATTATGGATATGTCGGAGCTGGCAATGGCAAGGTTCATATTTACAGGGGTACTGTTCCGGTACTGAAAAATGTACCTGAAAAAGATGCAGTACAAAAGCTTTTGAAAGTTATTGAGAAAGACAAAGCTGAATAATTTTCTCTGTGAACCTCTCCCGATAGATCGGGAGAGGGCCACAGAGGAATAACGAAGGATGAAGTTTAGTTATTCGCCAGCCTGTAATCGAGCTGTTTCTTCTGAAGATCGGCTTTTACAACCTCAATATTTACCTTATCTCCAAGAGTGTAGATTTTACCCGTTGAACGCCCTTTTATACAATAATTCTCATCATCATATTCATAGAAATCATCTGCAAGCTCCCGGATATGGATCATCCCCTCACACTGATTCTCAATTATCTCCACATATATTCCCCATTCCGTAACTCCGGAAATAACTCCTTCAAACACCTTCCCGGTCTTATCGCTCATATACTCAACCTGTTTATACTTAACAGATGCTCTTTCTGCCTCGGCAGCCAGCCTTTCCATTTTGGAGGAGTGATCACATAGTTTTTCATACTTATCCTTGCTGCCAGGATTCTCTTCAGCAAGATAAGCCGACATAAGCCTGTGTACCATCATATCGGGATAACGACGTATGGGTGAAGTAAAATGTGTATAATATTTAAATGAAAGTCCGTAATGACCTATATTGTCCGTTGAATAAATAGCTTTTGCCATCGACCGGAGAGCAAGTGTTTCAATAATATTCTGTTCCTTTTTACCGGTGACGGAGTGCAGCAATTTATTCATCGCTTTTGGCAATGATGTTTTGTCATCTTCAATCAGTTTATAACCGAAACGGGTAATAAAATGACTGAAATTGCTTATTTTCTCCGGATCAGGTTTATCATGAATACGGTAAACAAAAGTTTTTCCTCTCAGCTTTTTCCCGACATATTCTGCAACGCGCTTATTCGCCAGGAGCATGAATTCCTCAACGAGCTGGTTAGCAGTACCCATATCGCGGAATTTTATCCCAAGTGGTTTTCCTGCTTCATCAAGTTCAAACTTCACTTCAACCTTCTCAAAAGCAAATGCGCCTGAGGCAAATCTTTTTGCTCTCAGTTGCTGTGCCAGCCTGTGAAGCAAAAGGACCTCCACCTTCATGTCACCTTCACCGGTATCAATCACCTTCTGGGCTTCACTGTATGAAAATCTTTTATCGGAATTGATAATTGTTCTTCCAAACCACTCATCAATCACTTCAGATTTATCATTCAGTTCAAACACCGCTGAATAAGTAAGTTTATCTTCGGAAGGATTGAGTGAACAGATATGATTTGAAAGTCTTTCAGGTAGCATTGGTACAACCCTGTCAACCAGATATATCGACGTGGCTCTCTGCCTGGCTTCCGCTTCCACTAAGGAATCCATTTTCACATAGTGGGTCACATCAGCGATATGAACACCTACTTCCCAGTTACCATTTTCGAGTTGTTTAAGAGAAAGAGCATCATCAAAATCCTTTGCATCTTCCGGATCAATAGTAAATGTCGGCATTTTGCGGAAATCCCGGCGAACTTTAATATCGTTTTCCGTAATTTCTCCAGGAATTTTTTCAGCGTCAGCCTCGACCTCTGAAGTAAAGCTATACGGAAGTTCAAACTCTGCAAGAATAGCATGCATTTCTGTTTCATGCAGACCAGGATAACCAAGTATGTTAATGATCTCTGCAACAGGGTTTTTTGATTTCGGATCCCAGTCGACCACCTTTGCGACAGCTTTCTGTCCCTGTTTTGCACCATTTAGTTTTGATGTCGGAATAAACAGGTCAAATGGCATATTCTTATTATCGGGAATAAGAAATGCAAAGTTAGGCATGATCTCAACAGTTCCTACAAAGGAGGTTCTCCATCTTTCCAGGATCTCCACGACTTCTCCCTCGGGTCTGGCTCCTTTTCTTTTGGCATAAAGCCATACTTTAACCTTGTCGCCGTGAAGAGCCGTTTTCAGGTTTTTAGCTGTGACAAATACATCATCTTCAAGATCGTCGGTTGAGATGAATCCGTATCCCATCCTGGTCATGTCAACAGTACCGGTGATATACCCCCTGGTTATCTTAATTTTGTATTTTCCATGAAATATTTCCTGAACGCTGCCCTGTTTGGAAAGATCCCTCAGGATGTCTGATATCATCTGCATTCCGGAAGAATCGGTAATATTAAGACGTTTGGCGATCTGCTTATAATTAAACCCCTGTTCGGGGGTTTTGGTCAATGTTGCAAGTATTTGTCCGATAAGCGATTCCCTTGAGATGCCGGAATCTCTATTGGCCTTTCCCTTCTTACTCATATTTCAGTTTTTGCGAAGGTACGAAAATGAACCATAAATTTTAATACATTTGGTTGATAATTGGAATGCAATGACTGGTTTGAACTCTATACTTTCCCAATCTACAACAATAGTTACCCGGAAAACCGGAAATGAATATGTGCTTGTACCCATTACTAACAACATAGCAGATATGAACAGCGTCTATACCCTGAATGAGACCGGGGCTTTCATATGGGAACTGATTGACGGGAAACGAAGTATTGAAGAAATAATCATTAAATTGACAAATGAGTACGATATTGATAAACAAAACGCTGAATCAGATGTTTTTACTTTTATAGAAAATATGAGCAAATATCTAATAATACGTTAATTACATTTTTTGCATGAATAGTATTTATAGATAATGTTCGGGAAAATATGAGGAATTTTAATTTAAACATTGCAGGATATAATATAGGGTTTGAGGCTTCAGCAAACGGACCGGAGCTTAAGCCTGCAGCAAGATTCCTCCGGAATATCAAGCCGAACAACAGCTCGGATATCCTTATCCGGGTTCATTCGGAACCATTTAATCTGCCAAAAGGAGCCGAAAGAGTATTCCGGGCTCCATATGTTGAAGTAATAAATGGCATCCAGTTCAATAATGAAACAAACTTCTGGAGTGTCTGGAAATATCGTTCCGAGCTTTATATCTGGACGATCTTCCCACTCTCTTTTTCAGAGAAAAATGCAGTATTGAAATTCTCGCTTACATCTATGGAATGGGATCTCTGGATTTATGGTGCCAGGGATGAGATGGATCCTTTCGAGTATCCCCTGGATGGATTGATCCTGTATTACCTTACTGTTATTAATGGTGATATTATGATCCATGCATCGGGAGTTAACAATGCAGGACATGGTTATATTTTCAGCGGAGTTTCAGGAAAAGGGAAATCAACAATGGCAAAGCTCTGGGATGATTCAGGAGCCAAGGTGATACATGATGACAGGCTTATCCTGAGAAATTCAGGAAATGGATACAGGATGTTTAATACACCGGTTTATAATGATGATGAACCTCGTGAATCACCCTTTAGCAAGATTTTCATTATTGAACATGGCCGTGAAAATATGTTGGTCCCATTAAAAGGGGCCAATGCAGTGACACAGGTAATGGCGAACTGTATACAACATAACTGGGGAGCAGATATCATCGCCAGGCTTCTTGGTTCTATTTCGATTATGTGCGGGACAATTCCAGCGTCAAAGCTTTTCTTCAAACCCGACAGAAGTGTAATTGACCTTATCCTCGACAATGAATAACGGGAGGACCAATCGTACGATTGTGAAAGATATCGGACTCACATTACTCGCAGAAGGAAAAACCATCAGGATAAAAGCTCATGGGTACAGTATGTTTCCCTGTATTAAACCAGGTTCCCTCATACTGATCGAACCATTGAACATCAAGGGGATGCCTCGTCCCGGAGAGATAATTGCAATAAAGAGGGAGAACGGGCTTATTGTCCACCGTCTTTCCAGGATAATAAACAAGAACGGTGTTGCATGCTATATCGCCAGAGGAGATAGCAATGCATCCGCTGATAATCCGGTTAAAATCGATAAAATAGCTGGAAGGATAGTTCGTGCCGAATCAACAGGCGAAAACCCTGTTCCTGCTGATATCAGAATTAACTCAAGACCAAAATATTTTATCAACAGAATAAGAGTGATAGGGTTAATTTTGTGGAAGAAAATCAGATTTTGACCCCCTTGGGGGGCGAAAAAATCAGGAGAAAGAAAAAGAATTAGATGAAAGAAAAACTAAAATTATTCCGGGAATCTTTAAAACTTGTCTGGAACAGCTCGCCGGGATGGACATTTGCAAATATTATAATGTCTGTGTTGCGCAGTGTCTTTCCTCTAATGCTTATCTGGCTCCTGAAAATAGTTATTGATGATATTACCAGGGCTGCCACAGTTTCTTCCCCGACTCCGGATATAAATGTGCTTTGGCCGATACTGGCAGTAGTAATAATCTGGTTTCTCGACGAAGCCTCTGCCGATTTCAGTAATTATGTCCGTAAAAAACAGGCTTTGAAACTTGAGGTCTATATGTATGGTTTGTTGCATTCGAAGGCTATAAAACTCGATCTAATCAACTTTGAACGTCCCGAATATTTCGATTGTCTTTCACGCGCCTCTAGAGAAGCCCCTTGGCGCCCGAACAGCATCCTGAATAATCTGGTTTCCATGCTTAGAGGGCTACTCTCCCTGTTACTTATGGCCGGACTTATTTTAACTCTTCATTGGACACTTGCTGTACTTCTTCTGGTTGCAAATATTCCGGGAATTTGGTTGCGGCTCTATTATGCAGATATCCTGTATAATTTTCAGAGAGAGCAGACTCCGGAAGCCAGAAAATCTGCATATTTTAACTGGCTGCTGACAGGAGACAGACCTTCCAGGGAACTGAGGTTATTCGGACTGGGAAATTATTTCATCAGTCTCTTCAGGAAGTCTTTCCTGAAACAAAAAGAGGAAGAGATCAATATCATAAGAAGAAGAACAGTTATAGAATTTGTCTCCAATCTTTTTAAAGCATCAGCTCTTTTGGTTTCTCTGTTGTTTATCGCACACCAAACAATCATTGGAAAACTTTCTTTAGGTCAGATGGCTATGTTCCTGCTGGCGTTCAGGCAGGGAATGATATATATAAAAGATTTATTCAGTTCGCTGGCAGGGCTGTATGAAGACAGTCTCTTCATAGGTGACACATTTGAATTCCTGAATCTGAAGGAAAGTGTCACAGCTTCTGAACCTGTAATTATACCATCCCCTTTAAAGGAAAAAATAGTGGCAGATAATGTCACTTTCACTTATCCGGGGAATAACTTCAGGACTATCAATAATGTTTCATTTGAGATAAAAAGGGGCGAAATAATAGCTCTTGTCGGTCCAAACGGCGCCGGGAAAAGCACCCTTGTAAGGTTGTTATGCAGACTATATGATTCCGATTCGGGAAACATAAAATACGATGGCATTGATGTCAGGAATATTGATCCTGAAGAATACAGGAAGCATTTTTCAGTTGTTTTTCAGGACTTTATGCTTTACAATCTTACAGCCGGAGAGAACATACGGATGGGGAATATTGATGAAAAAAGTCCTGCCGTAAGGATAACTGCATCAGCAAAAAGTACCGGTGTTCACGATTTAATCGATAATCTGCCAAATGGTTATGAAACTGTTATAGGAAATCTGTTTGATGAAAGCCGTGAGCTCAGCTGGGGGGAGTGGCAGAAGATTGCACTGGCAAGAGCTCTCTTCAGGGATGCTCCCATACTGATCCTCGATGAGCCATCCAGCGCTCTGGATGCTGACACGGAATATGATATTTTTAGCAGATTCAGGGAGATAGTTAAAGACCGTACCTCGATTCTTATCAGTCATCGTTTTACAAATGTCAGTCTGGCCGACAGGATAATTGTCCTCGATAAAGGGGAAATTGCTGAAACCGGCACACATGATGAGCTGATGAAGAGAGGGGGGATCTATTTCACCATGTTTACAAAACAGAGCAGCAGGTTTAATAAATGAAAATCAATGTCAAGATAAGGGATGAAGAGCGACTTCTGCTTGAATTATGCCGCCTTGAATTCAGTGATGAACAGATAAACAGGATTCGGTCGCTTCTTCCGGCAATAACCGACTGGAGCTATTTCAGTAACCTTGCCAATGAACATGGTGTTGCTGCACTGGTCTGGTATAATCTTGAAAAACATCAACTTCATTCAGGAATACCTGAGGATGTTGCCTATTTACTGAAGTGTACATTGATGATGAGCCTGGGCCGGAATACTTTCAACACCGAATCGATGGGTGAGGTTCTCCGGTTGCTTAATGCAGAGAATATCAAAGTTGTAATTCTTAAAGGACTGGCACTTGAGAATTCCGTTTATGGCAGTCAGGGATTACGGCAGATGTCGGATGTTGATATCCTGATAAACAGAGATGAGTGCTTAAAAGCACGTAAGATTCTTATCCGTAACGGATATGAATCACTTCCTGTGAAATCATTTTTTCATAAACGGATTCTGGCCTATTATGGCAAGCATCTTCCTTCACTCATTAAGAATGGGACTTCTGTCGAAATACACCATGAGCTTTTCGGGCTAAGAAACATCGAAATGACTAAAATGCTGCACGATAGCAGCTATTTGGTTGAGATAAAGGGAGAAAAAACCTGGTTTCCTCAGTCTCAGATCTTCTTTCTTTATCTGGTCAGGCATCTCTGGATGCATGAGATGAATAATGAATCGCAACTCAGGTTATACACTGATCTGATTGTTCTGATTGAAAAACATAATTATGAGATATTAAATTATAATCTCCTTAAGTGTGCCTCAGATGCGGGTATGTCGGAGATACTTGCATGGCATCTGGAGCCGTTAAGAGATATATGGGGTGTTTCTTTTCCGGGATGGCTCAACGACTTCATTGATAAATGGCATAATGAGGATTTTAACAACAGGTTCTTTTCCTTCCTGAAGAGTCCAAAGAATAACCCGCCAGGTGATAAGCCAGTATTTTATCGTCATATTATAGGTGAAATTCCCGGATTCCATCGTAAGTTTTTATTTGTTTTAGGAGATCTCTTCCCCTCTGTCAGTTTCATGAAGAACCGTTACAAATGTAAAAGTACGTGGAGGGTATTGCTTTACTATCCGCATAGGTTAGGGAAAGTTTTATGGTTATTAAAATAACGAAGGGGAGATGGGGAGAATGGGAGAATAGGGGAATTCTCTGTGGTTAAAAAAGATTATCGGGTTAACCTGACGCATGGAAAGCAGTAAATTGGTTAGAATATTAAGTTCACCTCATCAAGGAGAATCAGGAAAATCTGAATTATTTTCAAAAAAACCATAAATAACTCTAAAAATATTTTGTGATTTACCTCTTTTTTGTTTAATTTTATAACTGAAGTCAAGTTCAAGGCAATATTGATTCTGGCAATAATGAACAAGTTTCAGAAAGAAACTCTAAAGATGAGGTTACTAAAACTTGCATCGTTGAAAAGCACGGGGGCGCCTGCCGAGCTGGCATTAAGATTTGAGATAAGTGAACGAAGCATAAAGAGGATTGTTAAAGAGCTCCGCGAAGAGGGAACAGATCTAAGGTACAGCCAGGCGAGGCGATCGTATGTAACAGAAGAAGATTATCAATAATATGTTGTATAACATATCGATCATCCATTTTTCTGTCCCCAGCGTTTTTTAAACTTGTATAATAAAGTCTTTGTCATTTGAATTAATATGGGTTTTAGTTTAGTAAATATCAGCATCGGGAAGTGGATTAGTCGCAGAATTTTTAGGAATTCCGGCTTTTCAGCGCATTCCGGTTTTAAAGGTCGTTCCTCGCTGCGTTTTTCGTGCTTTTAGTCTCGTTCTTCTGAACGGAAGGTCGTCCTGACCGAGACCCCCACCCCGGGAGAGTGCTGATTATCTCCCGGGGTTTTTTTTGGGGGGGTTATATATTATTAACGATATAAACATTATTATTCAGATAGTACAAATATTATATGATACGAGTATTGCACTTTCATCGAAATGAAAACTAATAAGAATTCACCTCTTCTGAAGGGAGGCAAATGGGTAAAACTCAAAAATAAATGAAAGGATTTGTCTATATAATGACAAATAACAATAATTCCGCCCTCTACACCGGAGTTACCAGTGATCTAAAGGAACGTATACTTCAGCATAAAACGAAAAAGTACGCGAATAGTTTCTCTGCAAAATATAACATATGCAAATTAGTCTATTTCGAAAGTTGCGAAACGATAAAGGAAGCCATAAAAAGAGAGAAACAAATTAAGGCGGGTAACAGAAATAAAAAAATTGAACTGATAAATGAGACGAACCCGGAATGGGATGACTTAAATTTAATTCTGGATGGGAGTATGGGATTGCCACGCCCTCCTTACCCGCCTTCGCCGAGGCTTCAGCGGGCACAGTCGGGCTCGCAATTGACACTGCAAGTAAGGTTAATTCTGGCTGGGAGCAGAACCGGGGTAAGTAAAATCCCCGGTCATTGCGAGGAGCGAAGCGACGAAGCAATCTCATGGAATAGCAAGAAATTTAATTAAATAAGACCACATTGCAAATCGATATTTCCGTTGCTATTTACCTTTTTGATTTAAGACCAAGCAGCAGAGCTGCGAAATATTTGTAGAAATGAAATTATAAGATTAAACCTCAGGTGCAGAGCACCG
>Ga0182011_10004947_pt1 | contig 10573 bp, 6 predicted proteins | sample 711E1DmetaG_FD_120481 | JGI IMG/M metagenome (GOLD analysis project Ga0182011, IMG submission 120481) | Permafrost microbial communities from Stordalen Mire, Sweden - 711E1D metaG | ecosystem: Environmental > Terrestrial > Soil > Wetlands > Permafrost | place: Sweden: Stordalen | collected...
TACACAACCTGAAATACTACACCTGGGTCGAGCAGCAGGGGAAAACGCTGGAGGAACTCAACGCTCAGTGGGACCCGGAATACTGGCGCTCCCTGTTCGAAGACGAGGTCGCCGGGTTCGACCGGCTCATCGAGAGCTTCAACTCACTCGCTTCGTAGCGCCGCCTGCCATTGGCAGGCACAGTGATTGCGAGGCACAGTGATTGCAGGGCACAATGATTCAACGCACAGTCATTGCGAGCCCGCTTCTCAGGGCGAAGCAATCCGTCATTGCGAGTGGCAGTCATTGCGAGCGAAGCAAGTCAACCCGGCGCCGCAAAGCAAGCTGAACTTAGGCAAAAATCATGATTACCCCTGAATCGATCCTTTCCGCCGCGAAGGACAATGAACGCTCCGTCGCCAAATTCCTCCGCGACCTGATTGCCATCAAATCGGTGAGCTCCCGGGAGGAGGAAGTCATCTCCCGCATCAGGGAAGAGATGGAGCGCTGCGCATTCGACGACGTCACGATCGACCCCATGGGGAATATCCTCGGCCGGATCGGCCATGGCAACCGCATCATTGCGTTCGACGCTCATGTCGATACGGTCGATGTCGGAAACGCCGGGAACTGGACCGTCGACCCCTTCAGGGGCGCCGAGAAAGAAGGTATCATCTACGGCCGCGGCGCCTGCGATATGAAAGGGGCGCTCGCCTCCATTGTCCACGGTGGCAAGCTGATCAAGCAGCTCGGTCTCGACGGAGATTACACTTTGTACGTTGTCGGGAGCGTTCAGGAAGAGGACTGCGACGGTCTTTGCTGGCAGTACATCATCAACGAAGATAAGATCCACCCCGAAGCGGTCGTCATAACGGAACCGACAAACCTCGGCATTTACCGGGGACACCGGGGGAGGATGGAGATAGAGATTCGTACGAAGGGGGTTTCCTGCCACGGTTCCGCCCCGGAGCGGGGAATAAACGCGGTGTATCGGATGGCGCCGATCGTGCTCGACATCGAACTGCTCAACGAAAGGCTGACCGGAGAGTCATTCCTCGGGAAGGGGACCGTGACTGTTTCAGAGATTCGCTCGACCTCGCCGTCACTCTGCGCGGTAGCTGATTCCTCGGCAATCCATCTGGACAGGCGTCTGGCCGCCACCGACACGCTCGATTCCGCTCTCCTCGAAATTCAGGAGCTCCCCTCCGTCAAGGCGGCCGGCGCGGAAGTCGTCGTGCTGAACTACGATACTCCGAGCTGGCGCGGGCTCTCATATCCGACGCAGAAGTATTACCCGACATGGCTTCTTCCGGAGACGCACCCGCTCCTTGCTGCGGGGGTCGGGACGTTTGAGAGACTCTTTGACGCAAAGCCGAAGGTGGGCCGGTGGGTCTTCAGCACGAATGGCGTCGCGGTCATGGGGATGCACGGAATCCCGTGCATAGGATTCGGGCCGGGAGACGAGGTCTACGCGCACATGGCCACCGAGCAGATTCCCGTCGATCATCTCGTGAAGGCTTCCGCATGGTACGCCGCCTTCCCGGGAGTCTACCTGTCGGTGTGATGGCTCCGGGTCATCACGCGTGTGCCGGATCACTTTTGTTTTATCACACATATAACACACACCCACATGCCCTCCAAAAAGTCAACAAAGCTCCCGAACACCGTCCGCGGCCGTGATTACATCGAGACCCGCGATTGGTCTGTCAGAGAGATCGAGCTCGCCCTCGACACCGCCGCGAAGCTGAAAAAAGCATTCAGACAGGGAAACCCGACACGGTACCTCCCCGATAAGACGATATTCCTCTTCTTCTTCGACAAATCGACCCGCACCCGCAACTCGTTCGAAGCGGGGGCGACGCAGCTCGGGGCGCATGCGCATTTCATTGCCGCGGAGACATCCCAGGCTGCGCACGGTGAATCACCCAGGGATATGGGGACGATACTCTCGAGTTACGGCCACGCTATCGCGATCCGGCACGACCTGATCCCCGGGGAAGGGAACGCGTATATGCGTACGGTTGCCGAGCACGCAAGTGTTCCCGTGCTGAACATGCAGTGTGATATCGACCATCCCTTTCAAACCCTTGCGGACCTGATGACGATCCGCGAGGAATTCGGGAAGAACCTCCGGGGACTGAAGATCGCGGTTTCATGGGCCTATGCGCCGAGCTACGCGAAGCCCATGTCGGTGCCGCAGGGCCTCATCACGCTGATGACCCGGTTCGGTCTCGACGTCACGCTCGCACATCCGCCGGAGTACACGCTGATGAAGGGGCCGATGGAGTATGCGCGGGAAACGGCAAGGGAAAACAAAACGAGGTTCGAGGTCGTGGACTCGATGGACGAGGCAATACGGGATGCCGACATTGTCTACGCGAAATCATGGGGGATCGAATCTCTCTTCCGCAATCCGCAGGAGGCTCTTGAAATCTCGAAACAATACAAGAGCTGGATATGCGACGAGGGCCGGATGCGCCTTGCAGGCAGGGACGCGATCTACATGCACTGTCTCCCCGCCGACCGTGGCTTTGAGGTGACCGACGCGGTCATCGACGGGCCGCATTCGCGCGTCTTCCCGGAGGCCGAGAACCGGCTCCACACGTGCAAATCGGTCATGGCCCTGACGATGTGAGCCAACCCATGCCCGAACCACTCTCCGGTAACATGCCCCGGGATATCCCCGGAAAAATGATCGACGCGTTTGACAGTATCCTCGAAGCGCTCCGCTCAGACGGGGGAGCGATGCTTGCCACGGTTATCGCCACATCCGGTTCGACTCCTGCCTCACTCCTCTCCCGGATGCTTGTTGGAGAAACGGGAGAACGGCTCGCTGGGACGGTCGGGGGAGGCCGCGTCGAAAGTGAAGTGATCGGCGCCGCCCGGGTCCTGGCACCCTCCGGAAAGTCCGCAGTGATGACATTTACGCTCGATGAGGACCAACCTGAGAGCGGGATGCTCTGTGGGGGGACGCTCGAGGTCTTCATCGAGCCTGTAACGCGGCGGGACCTCGGGTTCATCGAATCTCTCTGCGAGTGCCGGGACGCAGGCGATGATTCAATCAGGGGGACGCTGATCGGACGGGACGGTGTCATCATCGACCGCTTCCTGATACCTCCCGGTCCAGCGGCAATTCCCCCGGCCGCTCTCCCGGCGCAGCATCCCGGAAGCGACGATCGGGCCAATGATCCGGCGAAAATGTTCCAGTGGTCTCTCCCCGGGGGGGAGGCGGTGATGGAGGCGATTGACGACATTTCCCGCCGGGGTTTTGCGGCCCGCATCCCTGTGGGTGAAGGCCATCTGATTCTTGATCTCGTCGCCGGAGCGCCCTCTCTCTTTCTGTTCGGCGGAGGGCACGTCTCCGGCGCCGTGTCGAAGATCGCTGCACTGGCTGGGTTCAGGGTGACCGTGATTGACGACAGGCCTGAGTTTGCCAATAAGGTGCGTTTCCCCGAGGCCGCCCGGACGGTCGCAGCGGACTTCATCGAATCGTTCAGCATGATCGCGGTCAAGCCATCCTCTTCGATCGTGATTGTCACGCGGGGACACAGGGCCGATGAGCTGGTCCTCGGCGTGGCCGTGACCACTCCCGCGGGCTACATCGGGATGATCGGGAGCAGGAAGAAAGTCGCGGCCGTGTTCGAGCGGCTTGTTGCGCGCGGCGTCCCGGCCGGAGCGCTCCGGCGCGTCCGTACCCCGATAGGGCTGGAAATCGGCGCAGTCACCCCCGGGGAGATCGCGGTGAGCATTGTCGCCGAGCTCATACACGCCCGCCGCTCTCCCCCTGCTCCGCTCGGATTCAAATCAGACCGGACCACCTCGTAGGGAACACTCGATGAAATGCGGACCGATCCTGAAATACAACCGGGCCATGAAGAATTGCCCCTCCCTGTTATGCCTCCCCGGTGTGATCCTCGCGGCCGCCTTGTCAGCCGGCGGGGCGGCCTCCCAGGGCCTCCCCCTGGACATTCCTGATACCTCTCTGGCGGTCACGTATGAACGAGCCGCTGTACAGAACGTCCTGGCTGCGGTGAACCCGGAAATCTTTTTCGGTTACTTTTCCGTCTGTGCCGACGGGCATGGCTTCGGTCACGGCAACACCTATCCTTCTCTCGACGGGCACCAGATGAGCGATGCCCTCCTCTGGCTCGACCGGGTCCGCGTCGTCGAGGCGAACTGGGACTACGTCAAATCGTTCCAAAGGAACGACGGACTTCTGCCTCTGGCCATACTCCCCGCATCGGCGGGGAAGGACATCGGCCCGAAGGGCTTTCCCGGGATCGTCTCCGCCAACGGTGGACTGTACGTCCACTGGGTTCCCGGAAATCCTCTCGAGGGACTCTCGAGCCCGACGTACATCCAGAATGCCGATGTGATCTACAGGAGGACACTCGATACGGCGTGGCTGCTGGCCCAGCTTCCGTCGGTCAATCATGCTGCCGACTATCTCGGCTCGATGACCACGGAGGCCGGAGCCGTGAAGGGGGGCGGGTACTACGTGGAGCGTCCACCGAGGCTTGAATCGGACGGGGTGACGCAGTGCTACGCCGTCGATGCCTTCCGCATCGCGGCCTCTCTCAACCGGATTGCCGGCAACGACTCAGCGGGCGAACGGTATGATCGCCTTGGCCGGAGAATTCAGCATCATTTTGTGACGGAATTCTGGGTAGGGGATCATTTCGCCGAGTATTTCAACCCTGCGCACGGGTATGTGGCGGGACACGGGCTGACGGATGTTGACTGGGCTGCAATCGCCGCGGACGTTGCAACTCCGGAGCAGGTGGCCGTTCTCTGGCCTCAGATCCGGAGCGAAGAGCGGTTTCATTACGGCGGTATTCCCGCGGGGATTGCGACGCATCCGGAGAAGTACGAAGCGTGGGAGTTCAACTTCGACAGGCATGATCTCGCCGCCATGGGACGCGTCTGGTATCTGGAAGCCTGGGCCCGTGCCCGCATGGGGGATGCCGTGGGGCTCCTGGAGGGGCTCCGGAAGGTCAGCCAGGTGGGGCGTGACAGCGGTTACTACTGGCACGAGCGATTCGAGCCTGACGGGAAGGGAGGGGCGGTGGCAACCGGTCCAAATACCTACTGCGAATATCCTGCCAACTATATCCGGATCATGCAGCGATTTCTGCTGGGGGTGGATCTGCGGTTGGACGGGTCGGTGGTGCTGGCGCCGGTTGTGACAGGAGAATTCTGGGACCGCGGGTTCGGTCAGACGCTCCGTTGGCGGGACCGCACAATCCGCTACCGGATGACGCGCGATAGCATTGGGGGGACGTACTCCGGGCAAGCGCCTCAGCGGCTCCTCGTCCGCTTCCCTGCGGGTCCCGGCACGTTCGTTTTTATGACCGCAATCGATGGCCGATCCGTGCCCGCCGTTCCACCGGGCCGGACGGAAATCGCCCGCCCGGAGGGCGTGCTCATCGACGTGACGCTCCCCGCCACGCGGGAAGGGGAGTCGTGCGCGTTCCGTGTCAGTCGTGACCAGTCGTCCCGCTGATGTCAGGCGGGAATAGTCGTCCCGCTTGCCTAAAGCGGGAGTAACGGTCCCGCTGCTTTCGGGCGCGGGCAGTTCAAAAATGTGCCTAATCCAAATCTACGGATCTCTCAAATGCGAAAGAAGAAGCTCCTGTTTGCCGGCGCAGCCTTGCTCATCGTTTATGCGCTGGCCGGATTCTTTGCCGTCCCTGCTATCGTGAAGCCCCGGCTGATCTCCTCCCTTGAGCAATCCACCGGACGCAGTGTGCAGCTGGGCGCGCTCCGGACCAATCCGTTCACGTTTTCCCTGACTGTCGGCGACTTTCGCCTGCTGGACCGGGACAGTTCTCTGCTGGTTTCGTTCAAAGAGCTTTATATCAGGTATCAGATCACGTCCGTATTCCGGCATGCGTGGGCGCTTGCGCAACTGCATCTGGACACCCCGTACGTCGCCGTAAGGATCTTGCATGACGGCAGACTGAGCGTGGGGGACCTGCTCAGCGCGCCGCGCGCCGATTCGGCCCGCCCGGGGGAATCTCCCCGCGCACTGGAGATCGGCGACCTGTTGATTGCGGGTGGGACGATCCTCTACCAGGATCTCTCGCGGCCGGAGCCCCTCACAAAGATCATCGATTCGCTCGACTTTGTGCTGAAGGATTTCACGACCGTCCCCCAGAAAGAGGGGACATATGAGTTCCAGGCGGTCACAAAGCAGGACGAGCGCCTCCACTGGCGGGGGAACATCGCACTCTCCCCGCTCCGCTCTGCCGGCCTGATTGAGCTGGCAAACATCCGCGCGAGCACGCTCACGGACTTCATGGGCGATCGCCTTCGGTTCAGTGTCGGTTCCGGGACGTTTTCCGCACGCGCCGAATACTCATTCAACGACGATCCCGGGGGGGCGACATTCACGCTGCGCGCAGGAAGCGTGGACATCGCCGGGCTTGTCCTCTCCTCGCCCTCAGACTCCCTTCCTCCCGTCAGCGTGCCGGAGCTCCATGCCGGGGGGATTTCACTGGACGAGCCGCGCAACGCGTTCACGATCGACGAGGTCCGCGTGCGGGGGGGATCCCTGCGCACAGGGTACCTGGCTGACGGGACCGTAACGCTCCAGCAGGTCCTCACGCCGGTTGTGCGCCCCGGCGACAGTTCCAGCGGCCGCACGGAGATCCTGATCAGGAAGCTCACAACAAAAGATTTCTCGTTCTACTTCACGGACGAGACGCTCGAGCCCGAAGCGCCGGTGAGCGTGACCGGCATCGACCTCGAGCTCAGCGACCTGCGGTACGGTGCACCCGGTACGGGACGGCTCTCGGCGAGCGCGGTGCTCAACGGTGCAGGAAGCCTGCGGGCGAACGGCACGCTCAGTCTCCAGCCGCGCAGGTTCGATTTCGATATGGAAATTGCGGGTTCGCCGCTCGGCGCACTCGAGCCTTATGTGGAGCGGTACAGCCGCGCCGAGATCCTCGCCGGGACATACGGTCTCCGCGGGAAATTTTCCTATGCGGCCGGAGCAGGCAAATCGGACATCCGCTTCCGGGGCGGACTCACCTCCGATCGCGGGCGGATCGGCGACCCGGTCCTTCACGAAGACCTCCTCCGGTGGGATCGTCTCGAGATGCGAAGCGTGGACTATCGCACGCTCCCGCCGTCGCTCCAGATCACAGAAATCGCCTGCACGCGCCCCTACGCCCGGGTCATCATCGGCCGGGACCGGACGCTGAACCTGCAGCACCTCAGGGCTGCAGACTCGACCGCTGCAGGAGGGACGCCGGATACCACGGGCGGGACCCTGACGACGATCGGCGGGATAAGCATCAGGGACGGTTCCATGGTTTTTGCCGATCTGTCTCTGAGCCCGAGCTTCAGCACGGGGATCCAGCAGCTCCAGGGATCGATCACCGGACTCTCCTCGAAGCAACTGGCCCGCGCGGACGTCGACCTCGCCGGGCGCGTCGATGGCTATGCGCCCGTCACAATCAAGGGGCAGATCAACCCCATCAGCAATGTGGCATACACGGATATTCTTATGGCGTTCGAGGGGATCGAGCTGACGACGTTCACGCCGTACTTCAGCAAATTCGCCGGGTACAAGATCGAGCGTGGGAAGCTCACTCTGAACCTGCGCTACAAGCTGAACGCGAGTCACCTTGACGCGGAGAACAAGATCGTTCTGAACCAGCTTACGCTCGGGGACAAAGTGGAGAGCCCCGACGCCACGTCGCTGCCGGTGAAGCTCGCGGTCGCGCTCCTGAAGGACTCGAAGGGGGTCATCGATCTCGACATCCCGATCAGCGGCAGTCTCGATGATCCGGAGTTCAGCATATTTCCGATCATACTCAAGGTGCTGATGAACCTTCTCTGGAAAATGGTGACAGCGCCGTTTGCGCTTCTGGGGGCGCTCTTCGGCGGCCAGGGGGATGACCTGCAGTACGTCGTGTTTCCACCGGGCGTCTACTCGCTCGGTCAGGACCAGTATGCGAAGCTCCAGACGGTCGCCCGGGGACTGACAGAGCGCCCGGCGCTCCAGCTGGAGCTGCGGGGTGCGTCAAGCCCGGTTGAGGACAGGAGGGCCCTGGCAGAGGCCGCAGTCCTGTCGAAAATCCGGACGGCTGCTGCCGGCCCGTTGACGCGATCCGAGCAGAAGCAAATCCTGGAGATCTACCGGGTGAGGTTCAAGGAGGACCCGGAGAAGCTCGCAGGGGAGGAGCCCCGCGGGGAGAACTCACGGGATTCGGTCGTCCTCTTCCGGGCGCACGAGCGGCTTGTCGATTCGGTGCAGGTCTCGGACAATGATCTCAGGGCACTGGCGCAGAGGCGGGCTTCCGGTATCCGGGAGTACCTCTCCGGTCGCGGGATGATCGATCCGGGGAGGATTTTCCTTGAGGAGGTTGATACCGCAGCGAAGGCTGTGGAGGGGCTGATCCGTGCTACGATGACGTTGACCGCGCACTGATCATGGTGCGGGGATCGGATCCTCGTTCAATCGAGTTTCTTATGGAACCGGAGAATGCTCCCGGAGAGCACAGCGACGCCCATCAGCAGCAGTATGCATGCCTGCAGCCAGAGGCTTTCGAGCCCCACCCCCTTGAGGATCAGCGAGCGGACGATGAACAGGAAGTGCCTCATCGGAATCCCCCAGGAGACCGCCTGGAGTATCTTCGGCATATTGTCGATCGGGAAAATGAACCCCGAAAGGTACATCATGGGCTGGATGATGAAGAACTGTCCCACCATCATCGCCTGCTGCTGCGTGTGGGAGATCGTCGACAGGAACAGTCCCAGTCCGAGCGACGTGAGGAGGAAGCAGCCGGAGAGGCCGATGAGAAGGGGCACGCTCCCCCGGATCGGAATGCCGAAACCGAAGACCATCGTCAGGACGACGACCGTCGCGTTCGCCGACGAGATCGCGGTGAACGGAACGATCTTGCCGATCATAAGCTCCGTCGGAGTGATCGGCGTAACCATGATCTGCTCGAGCGTGCCGATCTCCTTCTCCCGCACGATCGCCATCGAGGTGAGGTTCATGGTCCCGGCCAGCAGGATCATCACGAGCAATCCCGGCACCATGTAATTGCGGGCTTTGAGTTCCGGGTTATACCACGCCCGGACCTCGGGGTCTATCCCTCCCATCGGATGCCGTGGCCCCGCCACATCCGCCAGTATGTTCGCGGAATACTGTCCGAGTATCTCGCTGAAATAGCCGACGGCAATGGCGGTCGTATTTCCCTCGCTCCCGTCGACGAGGACTTGCACCTTTGCCGGCTGTTTGCTCACGATCCTGTCGCCGAACCGGTGAGGGATCACGAGGACCATCGTCACCTTCCCCTCATCGAGGTACCCCTGGACCGCCTTGTAGTCGTCGGTCGCGTACTCGATCGTAAAATACCCCGACGTGACGAATTTCTCCGCGAGTGCTCGGCTCTCCGCCGACTTGTCCTGGTCGCATACCGCGATCGCGATGTCCTTGATATCAACCGAAATCGCGTATCCCATGAGTCCGAGCTGAAGGACGGGGGCAAGGAGTATGATGGGGAGGAGCTTCTTGTCCCTGGAGAGTTGCGTGAACTCCTTCCTCAGAAGGGCGACAATCCTCTGGAAGTTCATGGCGTCACGCAATCGATTTTTTGAACTGACGCACGCTCAGGTAGATCATCACGACCGTGAAGAGTATGAGGTACACCACCTGCGGCCACCACGCCGTGAGCCCGACTCCCTTGAGAATGATCCCCCGCAGTATGACGAGGTAATACTTCGCGGGGGTGATGTTGGAGAAAATCCTCAGCCACCAGGGCATGCTCCGGATCGGGAACATGAACCCGGAAAACATCATCGTCGGGAGCGTCGCCATCAGCGCGGCGAGCTGAAACGCGACCATCTGGGTCGCCGAGACCGCCGAGACGTACAGCCCGATCGAGAGGGCGGAGACAATGAAGATGAGCGTCGTGAAGAAGAGAAGTATCAGGCTCCCCTTGATCGCCACGTCGAAGAGGAAATACCCGGCGGTGAGGACGAGCGCGGCGGCGACAAGGGAGATCAGCGCGTACGGGATCATCTTACCCACGATAAGCTCAAGAGGGCTTATCGGGGAGACCACGATCTGTTCCATCGTATTCCGTTCTTTTTCCTTGACGATGGAGAGGGACGTCGCGATCACTGCGGTGATCGCAAGGACAAACCCGATCAGCCCCGGCACGAGGAACTTCGAGCTCTTCAGCTCGGGGTTGTACCAGATCCGGGCCTCATAGTCGATGGGGATATAGCTTCCCCTCCCGATCTTCGCCATGCTCTTCAGCATGATGTCCCGCGAGTACTCGAGCGAGATCGCCTGCACATAGCCGACGATCGTGGTCGCATAGTTGGCGTCCATCCCGTCGACGAGAACCTGGACCTCCGACGGTTCACCGGAGAGAAGCCTGTGCGAGAAGTCCGGGGGGATGATGAGGGCCAGCCTGACCTCCCCGTCGTTCAGCATCCTGCCCGCTTCCTCGCTGGAGCCCGGCATCGTGACGTAGTCGAAATAGCCGGACGTGACGAATGCGTCCGTGAATTCCCGGCTCTCCCGGGATTTCTCCTGGTCGCAGACGGCCATCCTGACGTGCTGCACGTCCGA
>Ga0182011_10004948_pt1 | contig 10571 bp, 8 predicted proteins | sample 711E1DmetaG_FD_120481 | JGI IMG/M metagenome (GOLD analysis project Ga0182011, IMG submission 120481) | Permafrost microbial communities from Stordalen Mire, Sweden - 711E1D metaG | ecosystem: Environmental > Terrestrial > Soil > Wetlands > Permafrost | place: Sweden: Stordalen | collected...
ACTAACCCATATCGTCCCAGTAATGTATATTGGACAGAACCAAAGGTACACAACCCAAAAGGATCGTGATTGGAGTTCCTTCTCATCAACGACCAATCCCCCAGACCCTTCTATAAATCTACCAGGATTAACTTCATAGCCGATGATATATTTATTTCCCTGTTTATCTATAGAATATACAGGTACCTCGGTATCTGCCGTACGCTCCATAGGACGTGCCGCCATACGTGGTGTAAGAATTGTATATACTTCCATAGAAAAAGCCAATGCTATTGTCAGTACAAAGAACAATACCCATATCCAGTTTAAATGCTGTCTAAACCAATTCAACACTTTTATGTTTTGCTTGGATTCTTTATGAGTATCCCATTGCCGCTTTAAATAAAAGAAGACGATGCCCAATATAATCCACCATATAATGATCGACCATATAATATTCGCCATTACAATCATTCCCCTCTTTGTTTTCTTTGTCTAAACCATCTCATTTAACGTAACTATTCCACAGAAACAACTAGAGAGAACATAACTTATCATTTTGTTTCAATTGGCTTTTTAAAAATTAAGTACGGCTCTTCCTTAATACTGGGAGTTACACTACCCACATATTCCAATCCCTGGCGAGCACGATAGTCGTTAAGTTTCTTTGCAAGAGCATCTGCTGTAAATTCACCAGCATATCCTAATCCCTGGACTACTTCATATACCCACGGCATTATTTTTCCCCTCCTTCATTCTATTGGCGTTTCTGCATTAATTTCTCCTCATAACTGTTTAAACCAAGCCACCAATGACGCATACAATAATTAAACCATCTTTAGATTTCTTTTTCTTAGGCTCTTGTTGCGGATTTGGCTGTTGCATCATACCACCCCCTGTAAACTACCTAGTCCCAGTGCCTATTATAAGCCTATGCACAACCGATGGGAAAGGGTCTACGCAATTACCAAATCCACTGAGTCGCCCTTTAAATCCACGGAATAAAACCTGATGTCTGGGGCTAATGTTTCTCTAACCATTACCCCCAATTCCTTGTCTAAGGCTGTTTCAAAGGCTGTGCGTGCGAAATTGAAGCAGTTGACGATTATTAGTATGTAATGTAAATTGTACGTATGGGAAAATTGATAAGAGCGCTGCTATCTTTATTAATAATAGCAATAATTTCCTGTATGGCATGTGAGGCTCAATCTCCATCTGCACCTGTTGTACAAAAACTTCATCCCACTCTCGCCATTACTCCTTCAACAGGAATTGCTGGAACGAAATTTGTTATTAAATGTACCGGTTTCGAAAAAAACGGAAGTACCACAGTAAAAATTGCGCAATCAAGCGGTACACTGGTAATCGATAAAAAGTATGATTACGTAAATCCGGATACCCTTGATTTAGTCATTTCAACATACGGATTTAATCCAGGCCGATATAAATGTCATGTAGAAGATACTACAAATGGGCAAGCGGCAGACGCTGAATTTGATGTTACAGGTAAAAAATATATTATTTTCGAAGACGATTTCAGTAATGGCTTCAGTGGTTGGCCGACCTATACATCTGAGAATTACACGACCTTATACGATAAAACTAACCAAGGACCAGCTTATTATTTTCGAATTAGAGATAACAAATTAGCAGTTCTTTATCGATTCCAAACACGAGTAGGAAAAATCAAGGATTGTATAGCAGAAGTGGATTGTTGGTCAAAACCAGAAGAATCAACATTCGCTGGCATATTGTTTCGCGCAGTCTTAGACAATAACGAAGATAAATGGGATAAAACAAGCCAGTATGTATTTTTAGCTGATAGCGGATATGGGGCATATTGTATTCATATACTGATTAATGGAAAATGGAAATACCCAGTATTTCAGAAAGTGTCGGATGTGGTCAAGAAAGATGGCAGCCCTAATCGTCTTAAAGTGGCATGTGTAGGTTCAACGATTGAAACATATATCAACGGGGTTCAAGTCGAGACGTTAACGGATGAAACCATCAAAGATGAGGGATATGTGGGACTATTCATCGAAACTATACGGGAACCGAATGCATTAGTCTATTTTGATAATTTCTTAGTCTATCAAATTAAATAAATTGCTTATTTAACGATTCCAGCAACCCTTATCATCCACTTTGTATTATCGCGTGTATACATCTTAATATCAGTACCAGAGGTGTCGGTCCATTCATGCCAGGTTATTATATTGCCTCCAACGGACATGTCTGAATTCCTATTTTTTGCTGTAGTATCACAACCGAGCCAAATGTGAGCATCCGAAGAATTATTGGAAGTTAACTCAATAAAGAAGTCATGGTTACAAGTTATTCCACCTGTATCTATATCTGCCCAAGTACCTAATTTTGTACCGCTGTAGGGTATTTCTGACCATGAGATGTTTTTCTGCCAAATAGGTTGCATAGTAACCCTATCAATGACTTTAAGTGTGATATTGCGGTCTCCCACATCTTTTATATCGCGGTACCCGTATAGCTGAATAAGATGTAAATCAAAAGGATATGAAGGCGCTGCAAATGCATTAATAAATGAAAAATCAGTTGTTGCATTATAAATATCCGCTCCGGCATCATCGTAGTAAAGCACCTGAAATGGTCCGCCTTCTCCTTCAACGCGGATAGCCCAATCTAGTTTACGACCGGCTGCAGAACTACTTGGTTTAGGGATGCCGAGATATGAAAAGCTGGAACGTGTTTCATAGTCGTTGGCATTATATCCTAATCCAAGATATGTGGAAGAACCGAAAGCGGCACCACCTTGAAAAATAGGAGTATGACTCACAATTTCAATATAAAACTCACCATCTACACGCAAAGACGGTATATCAAAATCCTGTAAGGTAGGTAAAGGATTATAAAAAATCTGCCATGGATAGTCTTTTGACCATAGTTTTTTACCCGTGCTGTCATAGATGTTGATTGTAAACTGATAATTACGCTCTTCTTTGTTTATAAATGATGCTACTGCCGCTATTTTTACTTTGGTAATTCGAAAAGGTTTTGCTGCTGGAGTAAATCTTACTACTTGGCCCCATGGCTCGAAAGCAAACCATGTACTCCCCGCACTGAAGGGCCCACCACCTTGCCCAAAAAAATCATCGTATTGAATACTATATGATTTACCATTATAGAAGCTGATAGCAGCTTTAGAGTCACCTATTGCTACGGTTTTATTGCTTTGAATTGTACTGGCAATGGGAAAGACCACTTCCGAACTTTGACCCTGTGCCAATTGAATTTCTTTTTCATCAGCTTTCTGTCCATCGACAGTGAATATCGCTGTATAAGTACCATCTGCAGCGCCAATGTTTGTTACTGTCGCAGACACGGTTGCATTATCGCCAACAAAAAGCCACATGGGTGATACCGTTAAAGGACTTAGTTGGAATATAGCCTGTTTCGTAGCCTGTTGTTTTTCTGGAACAGGTTGTTCAGTTTGTAAGCCTGTACAAGAAATTGTCGGGATGACTAATGATGCCTCTATAATTAGAATCAATGAAAGTAGAAATTGCTTTCGCATTACCTTAACCTCCGAAACTCTAAACAATCTGATATCCCATACCTCACATAACACATGCGACCATTATATTATTACTGCCGGTCATTTATCAAGCGGTTTTGCAGATTTGGATGTTTAACTTCTTTAAATGAAGTAGCTACGGGGAAGAACCGATGTCTAGCCAACCATACAAACAGTGGCAACGAAATTAACTGGTCTTGTTGATTTTCTTTTATCCGTCATTTTTCATAACCAAAACCTAGCAGATTTAGTGGTTCATTTCCTGACAAATTACAAATTTGGTTTGTAAATAGAGAAATGTGTAGGATTCTTATAGGCCTCCATCATCACTGGTACATAAACGGGATTGGGGCTGAGTTGAATAGCATTGTCCCTCTTTCGTATTCCATCTTTTGTGATTGTGTAATGCTTTAAGAACATTTGTTTGTCTGCAACTATTAATCTGCCATCGTCGCTGTATGTAAAAGTGTCACTTGTGAAAACTGGAATAGATGTTATTTCGTTTTCGTCCTGTGTAATTAAGTATGCATACGGTGCTCCAGGCTCAAAATAGGCAATAGCGGGTGAAATTTGTAATGCATTTTCACCGATTGGAATTACAGAAAAAATAACCTCATCTTCATTTTCTGTTAAATGAGAGCATAGGTGCATAACGGATAACCATATTATCTTTTTGGCAATTATATCTTGAGTCCACCAAAAACTGGGTTGGTTTGTTCCTAGTGGAACCCATTCAATTTCAGGAATCTGGTTAGTCTCTAGGTCATCAATATGTATAGTTTCAATTGTGTTAACTTGCTTGCCTGCAATACGCTGATATACAAATAAATGTGTTAATACGGTATGCATTCCAAATACATCATGAAAAATGGTAATGGCCGGTGATTTCATACCCTTTCGTGTACCCCAATTACTGGGCTCACCGATATTGCAAATTAATTGTATTACATTAGGTTCACCCCAATTCCATGGGGCGATTACAGTTTTCCCCTCCCTTAAATCGCCTAATCGATTAGCCGCCGCAGTTCCTTCTGGCAGTGGGGAGAAAGCGCCGTCAGGAAACTTAAATTGATAAAACACAGGATTTAACAAGAGTGCCCCCAATGCTTTCCATGTTGGCGAGTGAATTGATTCCAGCTCAGCGGCGACCTTACAAATTGTTTGTAATAAATAGGAACGCTTAGACCATGACTCTGCATTGGGAAGTTGATTTATTGCTTCAGCTATTGAAGTGCCTGCTTCTCCCACTATCAATTTTCGTATCGCCAATTCCCTGTGAAATCTATCTTTATTTAAGCGTGGGGCATCATCAAGAAAAGTATAGATAAAAACGGGGACTTCCTCATTGTGTCCTGCAAACAGCTGTTCTGTATCATCTGGATTTGTTGGTTTATAATCGCCATCAAATCGCATTCTTCGTAAAAGTTGAAATAGCTGCGGTTCTTTGAAATTATTCTCATTGCTTTGTAATACATCACCTATCAAATTCTTAATTGAATTATCTTTCAGCGCATTTATTAGCTTGATATTGATTTTATCTCGACTCATAAATGAGAGAAATTTGTTTGCCAATAGTTTCTTCTGGTCTTGACTAAACACAATAGGCACTAGATACGACGCATCTTCATTGCTATTGATTTCTTGGATGAAGGCTACATCGAAATACGATGATTCTGATCTGGGTTGTTGTCCACTTAATTTGGATGCTAAGCTTCCCTTTGTAACGCTAACGTAATAATCAGGCAATATAAGGATTATTAACTTTCCCAGATTATTAAACGCTAGGTATGAATGATGCCTTGGTATAAATTCTGGCATCAGAAGAAAAAAAGGAAACCACACTTTATCCATGAGTTTGGAATCTGTTACTTGGGGGTCTTTATTTATAGGCTTAGATTTACCAAATATATTATTAAATATGGGCATTGTTCACTTCCTTTAAACTCATTTGCATATTTGCAATAAATGATTCTTTATAACCGCTTTGCCTACCATACTATGAGGATTTCTAATAGTAGTTTGACTGTCCAACATAGTTCTGAGCACCACACCTATTGCATTGAAATGTCTGTTGCATATCCCCAGCCTCAATTCCTCAACCGCATTTTATCGCATTTGACTAACCAGTACAATAGGCTTTATATGAAAAATCAATGGCTGGGGCTGTTAAAAACGCTCGACCCATACCTTTTTACGCCCATATGGCGAAAAACGCCAGAATTCACTCCGTAGCGCCAAATTTTATGTAGGGAATTGCTATGGGTTGGCAGCAGCTTAAGGACCTCCATGAAACAAACTGAGACGCCTGTATATACCGCAGCAGGCTGCTTATGATCAGCAGCCTGCTGCGGTATATGGGTGTCTCTGTCTGGCTCTGTGGTCTCCTTTTTTAATCTGTTCAATGGAAAGATGGCAAAGGGAGAGGTATCTGGGTATATCTGTCTCTCCATGTATGTATGGGTATCTTTTATTGTGATCCTATTTATGAAGGAATGCAGAGAGACGCATATGGCAGTCCTCGTCGGTCTGTGCTCCCCTGTGGTGTCCTCTGGTATCTACTTTTGTTACTCCCTTTAGCGTGTGTAAAGTGCTGCTCGATTGTAAATCGTTAAATTTTGATGGATACCATTATCAATTTTGTTATTATGGACGTTATTAAAAGTAGAGGAAAGCATAACCCATACGCTTACTGGCTAAAAACTGACCACGCATAAGATAAATGCCTGCTGGTGCAGTTCCCTCCAGGCAAGCATTTTTCCTTATTTAAAATTAAATATTCACTTTGCATATGCAACGCAAATACAATAAATAGCATCAGCTGCTTTAAATGCACCGCATAATAATACTGTAACAATACAATGCCATGTTTTATAATACAAAATGCTGGAGAGTAACTTAATGGATATTCATTAAGGTTTAAATACTGTGTAGCTAAACAAGAGTAAATGCAAATGTTAAATGTAAGAAGTCAACGGTAAAAAACATGGCCGTGCAAAATGTTACGTAATTATCCCTTGAGACCAAGTAGCTACAAAGGAGACGTTACAATTCCCATTATTTTGGGGATCGACGTATTAGTACCCAAAATTGAGCTAGAGCAGGAGTGGGCGGAAATCTATCGCCTTCCTTCATCTTTATTACCTTTCCTATTTTCCCTGTCCCCAATCTGGATGCCTCGTAGGTCCCTGCGATTTGACAAATAGTGCCAGGATTAAACCTTGTAGTATAATTAGCTGGCATTTCAACTACCTCCTCTATTAAGTCTTCTCATTATATCATTAATGATGTTGTCCAGCAGTTGGCTTATTAACTTTTTGCGGTGCATTTGCCAGATGATGCCTGCCGTAAATGCGCTACGGGCATCTCGGGTGGGATAGTGCAACCTCTAGCTGGGCCGTCCTTTTCATAGCCCCTTGCAACACCAATTGAATGCTGACGCAGAGTTTGTTAGCGGAGAACCCGGAAAACTTTGCTTTTCGGCCATTTGAGCCGAAAAAGCCCCTATAAATGTGCTGGTCTCAGCCCTTTGCTAAAAATAACCTCCGCATTTTTATCCGCCAGCTTCCTATTAATATAGTGACTTGCCCCTTGTCCAGGATGGTACCGTATGATCTGCCCAACGCCAATTGTATGTATCCACTCATACAACAACGTTAAGGGGTTTCCATTCTTGACGCCAGAGAGAAGTATGTTAAGATGCGGAATCGAACCTATCTGCTTATGATTTTTCATTACCAGGATATACTCAATCCGACCACCTGAAACCTTCTCTAATTTAAGTATCCAGCGATTGAATCGTTGTAATGCTTGCCTCCGAGTTACTGGCTCTTCGAACGTAAGTGTACCATACCAATTCCATTTATATTCATATAACCAATCCCCGCCTGCTCGAGTTATTTCTGGTGTATTGGGCATTTTTGACCTCCTTATTTGTATATTTAATTACGTATGGGCATGAATGTGAGCTATCTTTGAATTAATGCAAATTTAAATGCAATATGCAATATGCAATATGCAATATGTTTTATGCAAAGGACTGGGAGTATAGGAAATATACCCCATACCCCCCCCCAACTAGGGAGAGAGTGGTGATTTATAAAATTTCATACTATCCTGAAAGCTAAATGACCTGGTATATCTTTGTACCATTTCCAAACTTTCCCAGCGATCTAACTCTTTTATGGTCATGGTATCTATACCAGATTTCCTCAGCAGCACAGCAAAAGTACGCCTAAAGGTATGGGGGTTACATGGTATTCCTGCCTTTGCTTCAAAGCGCTTTAACATGGTGGCTATGCCGTCCGCTGAAATACCCCAAATATTATCCTTGGGAGTGTACTCACTTAACCATGCTTTCAAGTATTTTTCTGTCATATCGCCAAATGGCGCAAATGCGGTCTTTCGACCTTTTCCTAATACTTTAATGCAATGCTCTGACCAGTTGATATCATCAGTTTTAATATTGGCTAATTCCGATAGCCTTAAGCCACTTTCCACAAATAAAGCAATAATAGCTTTATCACGGATATTGTTTATAAGTTCCATAAGATATTTAACCTGATTTTCGTCCAGTGCTGGCATAATCGGCTTGGCTAATATTGGCGCTGATATACCAACTATAGGATTATTTAAACTAAACTCAGCATTCAGCCAATGATAAAAAGTCTTGATAGCCCTATAACTGGCATGTCGGGTAGCCAATCCATTTTGATTAGGTACTATGGTATTTAAATATCTTTCAATTGATATAGTGGTTGCCCTTAAGTAATTGATATTTGAAATAAACTGTCCTAGCCTGTCATTATAAAAATCAATTGTTTTTGCGCTGCAACCCATTGCGCTCCTGCTCTGAATAAATAATGATAAATACTCTGGTTGCTTAGGCTTTTCCTGCAAAGTCGCCTGGTGAAGTGCATTGAGGAATTTTACAGAGGGTGGTAGCTTACCGGTTTTAACGTTACTGATGTATGCTTTTGAGAAATTAGTTAACGTGGCAAGTTGAGAAACTGTCAGATTGTTAGCTAATTTGAATACGGAGTTTCTGCCTTCTAAGCAGCGGATCGTTACCTATCGCGGTAGACCGGCTTACGCTTCTCGAACATGGCAATGCCGCCTTCCCTGTGGTCCTCGGTGAACGATAAGAGCGACTGGTTACGGTTTTCGATATTGATTGCGCTTTCCAGACTGGGCGCATCTACATTCAGGTTATACGCTTCCTTGGTCATACGGAGGCCAAAAGGAGCTGTCAATAGCATCTCTTCAGCCAATTCCACAGCTGCATCCATGAGTTTATCTTCCGCAACAACCCTGGAAACAAGTCCAATCCGGTCGGCGGTAGCTGCGTCAATTACCCTGCCTGTATAAAGGTACTCGGCGGCGCGAGAGAACCCGATAATCCTGGGCAGAAAATACGAACTACCCATATCGCATCCTGAAAGTCCGATACGAATATATCCGGCATTCATGCGTGCTGATTCGGAGACAATACGCACATCGCAGGCCAGTGCAAGGCTGAAACCACCGCCTATAGCGTGGCCGTTGACTGCCCCTATGATTGGTTGAGGACAACGGCGCATCTTTATAACGATCTCTGACAGCACACTTTGCGCCATGTGGTAGTGATATTGAACCGGACCCATGTCATATTGGCTGCCTGCATCAGTGAATGAACCGGTAGTAAGCTGCTCCAGGTCAGCCCCTGCACAGAAAGCCCGGCCGGCCCCGCGCAAAATGATTACACGTGTCTTGAAATCATGACACATACCAGAAAAGCAGTTATGTAAATCAGCTATCAGTTGCCCGGATAACGCGTTTAACTTGGCAGGCCGGTTCATGGATACTATTGCTAGGGGACCTCTCCTCTCAATCTCCAGGGTTTTATATTCGTCAGCCATATGAATTACCTCCCTATCATGCGTATGATAATTGGAAACGTGAATTCTTATTATCGTCGATAAAGTGATGAATATCAATCAGCAGTAATCGATCATAAGCCGCACGCTCTTAAGAGCGTGCGGCTTATGATCGATTACTATTTCACCCGGTGAATGAGTGTAAACGTACTGGTTTATATTATTTGTTATTCACTCTTGATGATGGCGGTAACGCCCTGTCCGCCGCCGCAGCACTGGGTGGCCAGACCTAATTTGCCGCCTTTCTCATGCAGGATCCTGGCACAGGTACCTACAAGCCTGATGCCGGTGGCGCCGAGCGGGTGCCCGATAGCGACCGCTCCGCCGTGAATGTTTACTTTCTCAGGGTCAACGCCGAGCTCTTTCATGGCGTATAGAGCTACTACGGAGAAGGCCTCGTTAATTTCCCAGACATCGATATCCTTGGGTTTAAGGCCGGCATATTCGAGGGCTTTCCTGGAAGCGGGGACCGGTCCAGCACCCATGAGGTCAGGGGGAACACCTGCAACGCCGAAACTGACGAAGCTGGCTATGGGCTTAAGGCCTAGTTTCTTGGCCTTGTCTCTGGACATGATCAGCATTCCGGTTGCGCCGGCGTTTAGAGGTGAAGAGTTGCCGGCCGTGATGGTACCGTCTGCTTTGTAAGCAGGTTTCAGTGAAAGCAAAGCTTCGAGAGTGGTGTCGGCCCTGACGCATCCATCGTAGTCATACATCTGTTTGCTGCCATCCTGGAGGGTAACCTCGATGGGCATTATTTCGCCTTTAAGGAAACCGTCTTTCTGGGCTTTGGCTGCCCGCTGGTGAGATATCAGCGACCATTTATCCATGTCCTCGCGGCTAAAACCGCCGAGTTCCTGGAGTTTCTGTGCTGTCAGGCCCATGTTTAGGGCGGTAGGCAGGTCGTATTTCTGGAACTTTGGATCCGTAAAAAGTTTCTCGTTTATTACTATGGCGGCCATCGGGCCCATGGGGATGTGCGACATATGCTCTATTCCGCCGCACAGGACCACCTCGGCGAAACCGGAGGAAATGGCCATGACGCCGGTCCTCATAGCATCGAGCGAGGAACCGCATTGCTGGTCAACCTGCTGGGCTGCCATCTCAACGGGAAGGTCCGCAAAAAAGGTCGG
>Ga0182011_10004949_pt1 | contig 10569 bp, 7 predicted proteins | sample 711E1DmetaG_FD_120481 | JGI IMG/M metagenome (GOLD analysis project Ga0182011, IMG submission 120481) | Permafrost microbial communities from Stordalen Mire, Sweden - 711E1D metaG | ecosystem: Environmental > Terrestrial > Soil > Wetlands > Permafrost | place: Sweden: Stordalen | collected...
GCTACGTCAACAGTGCAAATTGGTACAATTCGCACAGGAAGGACATTTGTAGCGCCAACGGGAATCGAACCCGTATTTGAGCCTTGAGAGGGCTCCGTCCTGAACCGTTAGACGATGGCGCCGTTTTTTTTGTTGCGAAATCAGATCAGTTTCGATAGTTGGTGTTTGGTGCAAAAGGATAAACTATCGAAATATTTGCTTTTTTTCTCTCAATTGGTAACCACTTGGTAACCACCTCAATACGAACACAATCAGGTTAATCAATTTACGAAATGATGGCTCATTCTGCAACAAAGTAAATTTCCAATTTCTACAAACCCGAATTCATTGCGATTGCTGAAAAAAAATCTGTAGCGTGGAAAAGAAAAAAAAAACAAGCAACCACAGTCGTACATCAAAACATCCTTCGGATTTCCGATAACGGTTCGCTAGCCGTAGTAATAAAACTGTCCATCCTGCCCAACCCTGGGTACAACTCTGGGCACTAAAAACATATTAATTCCTTAGTAATCTGATTCAAATGTCCAACTGTCCATAGTGACCACCCCTTTTTAATTAAAAGTATAAAATAATAATAGAAGTAGTATAAGCAGTATAGAATCTGTAGGAAGTTTATACGAAAAAGGCTGGGCACTCTGGGCAGTTGGCCACTTAGCGTTTTTGCTGAGGATTTTGTATATTTCTGTGTCCACACAAACAAAAAGGAGTCGGACATGGCCAAGAATTGGACAGTTCAGTTTATGGATCCTAAAGATTTTTTCTATTCAAGCACTTTGACTGTAGATGAATGGATAAAAAAGGAGATGCCGATCTCAGGAAGGACTGAACATGAACTGAGACTTGAATGGGCCGAAGCCAGCAATATTTTAGGAGCTGACCCAAGATTTGGTCTAGGCGGAGTTCGTGGGGAACCGCGAGTAGCGTATGATATACACAGCGATTCATACTATTTTATTTTTAAAATGGATGATAATGGGAATGTATTCGTAGTCTCGGATGGAAGAATTATAGATGCTGCCGATGAGGTCCGGCCCTGACTGGATCCCACCCAGTCGTCCCACATCCCTCCTGCATTAAAAAAAGTGCACTAATCCCTGCAATTCGCCAATTGCACGTGTTAAGTTGCAGAATAGGGCTATTAAGATTACATTGATGTGCAAAACTGATTCATCACCGAGCATACCCTCAAACTGCCGTAAGCAAAATGACGAAAAGCGAGAAGGAAAGATACAAAGCCGAATTCAAAGGTGAACTCGATAAATTCGCGCACAATCTTCTGAAATACGTTTCTACTGACAATGGCGAATGGAGCATCAAAGGATTCATTGATGTCTATAAAAATATATATACGATTTCCTCCGATACGAAAATTGTCTCCAAAATTCTTGAGATACATATTTTCCCTCAGATACTTCAATTTGCAGGAAACATTGGCTACAAGATTGTCCTTGCTGAGAAACAAAACTGGTATCCTGATTTATCATTTATCAACAAACAAAATGAACAAGTAAAATTTGCGGTTGACATAAAAACGACCTTCAGGAGGAACCATAAAACTGCTGGTTTTACTTTGGGCAGCCATGGTGGATACTTTAAAGACAGGGAGAAGGACAAGAATATTCAGCTTCCCTATTCTCAATATTCTGGACATTTTTGTCTGGGAGTCATTTATACTAGAATAGATTTTACAGATGACATCGCAGAAACAGAGATTTTTCAAGTAAAGGAGCTTCAGGAAGAATATGAGATTCCAATAAAAAAAATCGGAAGGAGGAGTGTAACGACTGTTGACAATCTTAAATCAATAACTTCGGTAGTTAAAGATTTTGATTTCTTTGTAGCGGAGAAATGGAAAATCGCATCCGATGGGCAGGGTTCGGGTAATACTGCGAATATTGGTTCTATCACAGATATTGAAGATCTAAAAAATGGAAATGGAGTTTTTAGTAAATTAGGAGAAGAATGGTTTGATGAGTATTGGATGAATTATGGATCTGCAACGATGGTAAAAGACGGTAAGTCGGTCAGGATTACAAGCCTTCAGAACTTCCTAGAGTTCAAAGGAAGAAAAGATTTGATTGAGAGAATAAATACTAAACGAACAAAGGAGAAGTGAAGGTGAAAGTAATAGTGCCTCCACTTAAGAGCCAGGGTATCAAGACAAAGCTTGTTCCGTGGATAATGGATGTCGTTGGAATTGCGAAACCTAATGGCAAATGGATTGAACCATTCCTGGGGACGGGAGTAGTGGCCTTTAATTCAGGTTTCAAGGTAGCATTGTTAAACGATACAAACCCACATATTATTAACTTTTATAAGAGCATTCAGGACGGTAAAATAACTCCCAAGATTGTAGAGCGCTTCCTAAAAGCAGAGGGGAAAGAACTCTTAACAGCGGACGAAGACGGCTATGTCCATTTTCGTTTCATTCGTGATCGATTTAATAGAGATTTCATGCCACTCGATTTTCTTTTTCTTTCTAGAGCTGGGTTCAATGGAATGATGAGATTTGGAGGGAAGGGAAATTGGAATATACCTTTCTGTAAAAAACCGAATCGATTCGCACAAAGTTATATAACAAAGATAGTAAACCAAGTCGCTAAAGTGCAGTCTGTAATCACCAATAAGTGGAAATTCACAAACAAGGTTTTTTCAGAGATCATTCCCCTTGCTGCAAAAGAGGATATCATATATTGCGATCCTCCTTATTTTGGCCGCTACGTTGATTACTATAATGGATGGACAGAACAAGACGAAAAACTGTTGTTCCAATTGTTAAGTGAGACCGAAACGAAATTTATTTTATCTACTTGGCATCACAATGATTACCGAAAGAACGAAATGGTCGACAAGTATTGGAGAAAATTTAATATCATCACCAAAGATCATTTTTATCACGGAGGAGGCAAAATCGAAAATCGAAGGACGATTGTAGAGGCGCTAGTATGTAATTTTGATCTCGTAAAGATCAAAAAACATAATCATGGAGAACAAAGAAAAGAAGTCGAACAACTATCCCTCGTTTAATAATCTAGACACTTTAATTGAGCAACTTTTGCACCTGACTTCTTACCGACCTAAACATTCACCTTGCGTCTACAATTGTGAAATGGGGTTTTCTAATATCTCTCTAAAAACCTACGCTGCCTTTCCCAATCACCGCTTATTAAACAACTTTCAATTCGCTCATTCAGATATTTCTTAATAGGTAGCAATGCTATGCCAACGTTTGATTTTTCAACAATGGAGAGAATATTTCTCCACTCAGCGGCTTCTATGTCAGATAATATTACATCACCAACCCCACTCGTTCCGCTTCCCCGCCACAGGATTTTAGAAAATACTTTGACTTCTTGATTCAAAGTTAAGAATAACAATAATACATCTTCAAACAGTTCAGTCATTGAATGCCTTGCTATGTCAACGACAATATTCATTCTGCTGTAATCTTTATGATGGGCTGTGCAATAATCAAAGAGAAAATTGGTCGCTTTTTCCTTTATCTCGCCCTCTAAAGCGTAAAAGAATGAATTACAGAAATGATCGAGAATGCCTAAATAGGGTTCCTGCTCAATAACGAAATCAAAGATGTGTAATAGAACAGTTTGAATACCCTCCACTCGCCAAACGAAGCCCAAATTCCGTCTTTCTAGATGGTCAGGAAACTTCTGTTCAGAATAAAGACTCTTAACGTATTCGACCAAAAACGCTGGCTCTTTCGTAAGAATTTTCAGGAGCCCTTTGCCTTCATGGTCGTAATGGGATTGAATCTTATCTTGCTGTAAATATGCTTTCTTTATAAGTTCAAAATCATTTCCAAGTTTGTCGAAATAGACACTAAAAAAATCCATCCATACCTGTAGTCTAATACCCTCTGTCTCATTTTTTTTAACCATAAGTTCCAGGATGTCTTGAAACAAATCTGGCTCGATTGCCAAGAATCTTTCAAGCTTGTCAAAATGAATTATATATGACTCATGAATATTCCTTATTGTATTTCTGAGTGAATCCGCGTAAGATTTGGAAATTAACTTATCGTCCAAGAAGTCATAAAATGAAAGCTCCCACAAGGAGTTATTTTTGAATTGCTTTCCGTGAATCATATTCCAAATCTGACTGACTCTTTCCGTTGTTTTCAATTGATTCTGAAAAACAGACCTTGGTATGTAATTGATCTCATTTCCGTGTTCGATGATTAACTCCAAAAACTTACAACCCAAGTTGAAATTCTTCAAACAATTCTCATCAATGATATAGTCTGTAACTGTGTTATAGTTCCAGTCATTTGTTGCTATCTTTTTTAGATATACATATGTCTCATAAAAGGCATTAATCTCCAACAGGGAATTAAAAACGAATGAAGATCTTATTTCGGCTTCTTTAAGTTTTTCGTATCCCCGATAGTCGTCAAATTCAAATGCTTCTTTGTCTCTGAACCTATCCCAATCAATTTTTAGATAGATTTCGTATGTCTTATTGGTAAATCGTTTAGCCAAGCGCGACAAATCAGGATGCAGCACAGAGTTTCTTACATACCACCTAATTTGATCTTGAACATACTTGCAATGTTCAAATGACGAATTGGTTAAATGTTTCTGAAAAATGTCCAAAAGAAATGGGACGTCGAATTCCATGATTTCTTTTTGAGTATGCGGAGAAGGCTTTCCATAGTTCTGAAGTAGCTCTAATGACTCATTTGGATATTGATCGAAATGTGAATCTATTGCACTCCATATGCGCCTTCTAAAGTCTTGTATTGGTTGAATGTTCGGAATTGCGTAATCATACCAAACAAATGAATGATTTCTTCCGCCTTTTGTGTGGTGAAAAGAGTAGGATAGAAAAGTTTTTGATAGCTCAAAGAAGACGAATGATAAAAGTTGGTTGCTCCTGTTTAGTCCACCTAATAAAATATCATAAAGGATTGTTTGCCTTGAATATCGCATATATAGATCATTTTCATCGAAGGTCAGTGTCTCCCTAATTTTGTGAATCAACTCGGGCAATTGGTCAGGGCTCTTTCGTGTAAATTCAAAAGCTAATTCTAGCATCTCTTTCAGGTTTTGTGGATATCTAAAGAACTCGCCCAATAACTCAATAAGCTTATTCTTGTTATACGCAAATGCATTATTGTCGTAACTGACATTGTATTTCGATATGTCAATTTCCGGTAGGGCTTCTATTTTATTGAAAATATAAGCCTTGGATTCTGTAGGCAAATAATACCAGAATGTATTCAAAAAAGTATAAGCCTTATCATCATTATCATTTATAGTTTTCCAATACTTTTGCAATTCAGGCTTTAGCTTGTCCCTTACTTCTTCGTATCCGAACATATTGTTTGCGGGAATTACGCAATCTGTGAACCGACTAACATTAGCGTCAAAATATGTTCTTAGCAGAATTTCAAATGGAAGCAAATTGTCCTTTATAAATGCTCGATAAAAGAAAAATGTTGCTAGATTCTGTTCAGGAATTTTTAGGTGTTCATATTGAATTTCGACCAGTTCTAATTTCTCTAGTCTGTCGATGGCCTCAATAAATTCATGGTAGTCTATGTTAAAGGTGTCAAGGATGGAAGTTGTGATTTGCTTGTTTTTGTAAGGGATAGTATAAAAAAAAGCAATCAATGCAAGACATTTAATATTTAATTCCTTTGCGAATTCATCTTGATCTTTAACAAACGTCGAAAAATACGTTTCAAATAATTCTGCTACATCATTCAATACCTGTATGTCTTTTTGTTCTAATGCTAACAACGCTGCCATAATCGCAAGCCTTGGATTCCCATCAGCTATTGACAGTATTTTATTCTGAGCTTGGAAGTTTGAAATACCGAAAGGGTTCGCTTTAATAATATCTTTTAACTGTTCGTCCGAAAATTTCCCCACATCGATCCGTCTTGGTAAAAATTCTCGAACCAAAATACCAATTTCTTGAAATGCATAATCTCTCACGGTGATAATAATCTTTAACTTACCTTTTCTAGGAGTTTTATAGAAGCCAATGATTTGGCTAAATGCATCAATACGATTAGCATCATCAACGAATAACAAGTAATCATTTTCTTCATTAAGGTATTGATAAAGATCTTCAAGGAGAGTGTGATTCTTGTAGGAAACGCAGTAGGCCCGAAAAGATATATTCTCACTTAGAAAGCTCTTTAATGCTTCGATGGATAGCCTGGTTTTTCCTACACCGGGTGGTCCTGTTATTATGATAAAGTCAGACTGGAGAATGGATCCGATTATTTCTTTTAGCTCGGCCTCTCGATGAAGGAATGTATTATCCAATGGAGTAGAGATGCCTGCAGAAGCTCTCTTATACTCCTCAATGAACCTTTCAATGGAAACAATCTGGCCTGTGTCTAAAGCGAGGCCCAAGTATTGATGTGAAAGGTCTCTATGATTCAAGTAGAGTTCTAATGCTAAAGAATCAAGAGTATAAATTGTCAATGCAATACGAGTATCAATTAGCAGATCTTTCAATCTATTAATTTCGACGATACTCAGATTGAAATTAATGCAAATGATCATTTCAGCAATATGCTCGACCGCTATGCCGGTTCTCGTTGGTTCAAGACATTTTTTGATGTCTTCAACAAGTTTCGACAAACCTGCTGTTTTGTTGGTAGAATATTCTATGAGTATATATTTTCCGTTAGGGAGAAGTAAAAGGGTGTCCGGCGTTCCTTTGACTGTCTGTTGCTTTCCACTTTGGCTACCTATCCGGGCAAATGCCGAATAGTTCTTGTTGCGGAGAAGCAAGAAACTATCGCACAGGTCTTGGAAAGCGGCAGAACTGATCGACTTTAGTCCATTTTCGACAGCTTGAAGTCTGGTCATTTCACTTAGGCAAATCGAATAGCATCGTTCTTAACATTTGTTGTAACTCAGGGCGAGTGGAATAAATCAGGAAACGTTTTGATTTGATATCGACAGGTAAATCTTCAAAATGTTGAGATACTAATATAACGGCCTTATCAAGTGCTTGAGCTATTCCCAGCTCATATAAAACATTTGGATTCCTGCCGTTTAGGTTGGCTATGATAAGGTTCGCTTTAATAATTAGTTTCAGCATCTGCGGAAAGATATCACTTTTGAAGTAGGACTCATCTCCTCTTTTACAATTGAAACCCATGCTCGTGCAAACATCTCTTATTGCGAGATAATCCGCAGCGTATTCACTATGAAATGGAGTTAGAACAAATACTAGGCGATTATCTATTGTCAAGTCATTCTCTGATATACCATTGGCCTTCAGGAATTCAGAGTAGAAAGTCTTTTTACTTGTGAGGATCGGAGAATCATTTTCAAGATATCCTTTTGTTAAGAGAAGATGATTAACGTCTTTCCACCTCTCCTCACTCTGGATTAACCTTTTGTTTAGACTATATATTTGACTTTCCAAGGAACTCCTGGCTTCACCCAAAATAGCTTCCTTCTGTGTTTTGTCATATCCAGATTTCTTCCGGCTCATGACAAGCAGATATGCCAAAAGGGTTACAACCAAGCTGAAGCCAACAACTATAATAAGATTTGTCGTTTCTATTTGCATAGACTCTCTTGTTTTACTTGGGACTGACTTGTTTTAGGGATCGTGTTTTTTGTCATTAAATGTTGAGAGGCAAAGACGAGGCAGTAAGTCGAAATTAGATAGTTAAATAATAATAGCAGTATTAGACTCACAGGCCTCTTTTTTGGCTCTGACGGAGTTTCGTCTCCGATACTTTGGCATACTCTAAATCCAGCGACTATAAAGGGAGACACAGCTATTAATCCTAAAAAATACAATATTGACCCTAGGTTAACCGGTTCGTTAAGAATCAAATATGCTAGGAAATAGGATATTGAAAGAAAGACAATGTTGGTTGGAAGCTCATAAATCAAGTCTAAGAAATTCTTATACTCTAGTTTTCTGCCGATCAAGAATTTAAAGGCGACTTGTAAAACGAGAACCAAAAAAGGGCCAATGACTCTAGGATTTCCCATACGATTGTTAGTCCTGTGACGCTTGTCAATAATGAATTCTACGTCTCAACGTGTTGGTCTATTCGAAAAGACGTTACTCGACAAAATCAACATCCCTTTCACAAGGAACAAATCTATTCCCATCAAGACGTTCCCACAAAAAACCCCCATCATCAAAACGAATCAGGAGGTTCATACCGGTTCCCCTGAACTCGGTCGTTATACTTGCAAGAATGTAGCAGTAATCAGCGGTGAAGTCAAGTGAGTGCCAGAGCGCCATTTGCTTTAGCATGACTTGAGCGACTGGTTAGAGCGCACGCGGTAGAATACTTAATTAACACATGCAAACATTTAGAATAGTATTTGATTCAATTGGTCATTAAATCTTTAATCAACCACTCAAGCTGTATTCTTGCAAAACTTGTCAAAGCATTGAAGGTTGTAAGTTTAACTCCTCTGCTAATAAGCTCGCTCTCAATGCTTGTGTCTACTTTGCCACCAATTACTATAATATCCATTGGTACTTTTCCGAGGTATGCAAAAAGTTCATCTCTGTATTTTATTGCCTGGTTCTCGTCATCCCTTGTAATCGTATGTGATGGTCGTTTAAACTCTACAAGCAAATATTTATTAGCAATATCTTGAGATAATAAAAGGTCTGGTCGCTTAGCTGCGTTCTTGCCAGTATATTTGTTTTCGCAGAATTTATTTATCATGCCTTTCAGGCTTTCATTACTGCTCATAAGCGAATAGTCATTGCCAAAAACCCAAAAAGCATTTTCTAGTGTTTTGTGAATGTCCTTTTCTAAAGTGTGTTCGTTGCTTGCCAATCTGTCAATATAGTCTAAAAACTGTTTTCTGTTTTGTGCCTGTCTTGTGATTAATGACATTTCTAAAAGCCCAAATTCAGAGAGTGCTTCCGCGAATTGTCCGACATCACTGTCTTTGGTATCGTCAATGTGTCGCATTACTTCATAGTAATCGTCTTTCTCAAATGCATCAAGCATTACAGAAAGAATTGTGTCAATTCTTTCATCACTTTCATTGTAGAATTTTTTGAGAACCCTATCAATTCCTATTTCTGCAAAGTGTCTTCTGTGTTCGGGAAGTTTTTCAAGTTTTCGGTTTACTTCCTTTTGAATTCTTGCTTTCTGAAGATTTACTTCCTGGTAAAATTTATCTCTAAGTTTTTCCTCAAGCTTAGGTTGAATAAGCTCTCGTATTTTTTGAAGAGCGACACTATTTTCAATTATTGCTCCGTGGTCGGCTGTTACATCATCTTTCAATCCGTTTGCTTCAATTTCAACGAAAAGCCGTTTGTTGAGTTTGCTCGGAATTGTTTCATTTTGGTCAATGCCGAATGCGTCGGGTTTGCCGATTAGTTTTCCGTCAACTCTGATTCCGACTCCGGAATGTTTAAGTGGTTTTTCTGTCAGTGTGCCCTTAACAATTACCTGACCAACTCCAGGAATGTCAAATGTATCGCTAAAGCTTTCGCCTCTTATATTTTCAACATCTAATGATTTTCCGTTAACGATTACATTAAAGTTGTTCTGTCTCCCGTAGTCAAGAATTAGTATTTCTTTAAGTTTCTCGGGATTGGGAAAAGTAAAATTCTGATGTAAATGCGTTAGTGTAATTGTAGTTCCTTTCTCGTTTTCGTTGCAATCGTTAACCGCAATTGGTAGATCAACTTTTTCAAGGTCTTTCTTTGATTTAAGAAGCTCGTCTTTGTTAATTGTTACGTCCGTTTGCTTTCCTCTAGCCCTGGTTTCCACAATCATCACATTGCTAACTGCAAGTCCAGCGAATTTTCCAATCCCTTTTTTTCCCTTTACAGGCCTTTGCTTTAATGGCGTTCTGTCGCCCTTTCTTGAAGTTCTGCTGTTGGCTATAAATAAATACTCATTCCTGACTTCACGGTCTGTCATACCAGAACCATCATCTTTGATAATAATCGGGTCGGTAGTGAAGGGTTCAGGCAATGTTACCCAAACATGTTCAGCGTCTGCGTCCCAAGAATTATCGATGAGTTCCTTCAATGCAATTTCTGTGGAACGATAATTCTCTCCAAGGAGAGATGTTAATCGTGTGTCAACTCTGAAATTTGCTTTGCTCATTTTATTTCAACCGATTTGTGTTTGCAACGTTGCTATCTGCTGTAGCTTCGCTATAAGCATTTCGTGCGCCCTAACGGACCGGAGCTAAGCTGCGGCGACGTGCCGCGTCGCCGTGGTAGTCATTCCGCGCGTGGTAAGCTACGTCCGATTGTAACTCCTATTTACGCGCGGCCAAATCGTCGACGGCTGGTTCCGTCAGCTTGAGCGACTGGTTAGGCGGCGATAAGTGTATGTTGATAAGAGCGCGCTTTCGTACTGACTTTATTATATTAGAAACTATCTCCAAGAATGCAATACCAAGCTTTTGGTATTTGATAAGTTAATGAACTTAGTGAGTGCATTGTCTGAAAGGGGAGTCGTTTGTAGAAAAACGAAATGACTGCTTGTAGGTTAATTCTTTTAACTCCTCTTTTTTTTCTTCGCTACAAATTGCTTTCGCCGCCTAACGGACCGGAGCTAAGCTGCGGCGGCGATCAGCC
>Ga0182011_10004950_pt1 | contig 10569 bp, 6 predicted proteins | sample 711E1DmetaG_FD_120481 | JGI IMG/M metagenome (GOLD analysis project Ga0182011, IMG submission 120481) | Permafrost microbial communities from Stordalen Mire, Sweden - 711E1D metaG | ecosystem: Environmental > Terrestrial > Soil > Wetlands > Permafrost | place: Sweden: Stordalen | collected...
AAACGCCAGAATACCGCACTCAAGCCTGGGCAGACACGGGCCGTTGCTCCACAATTCCAAAATCTCGCATCTCACTCGATAGCCGAGCAATCCAACCGAGGCTACAACCGAGATCCAAGGAGCATTCATGAGCACCGAATTAAAAGGTAAGAAGATCGCCATCCTCGCCACCAACGGCTTTGAGCAGTCCGAACTCGCCGAACCCAGAAAGAACCTCGAAAACGCGGGCGCAAAGGTCGAAATCCTCTCCATTCAGGAGGGCAAGATCAAGGGCTGGCACAAGACCGACTGGGGCGACTCCGTCAAGGTTGACCGTCTCGTCAGCGATGCCGTACCCGCCGACTACGACGCCCTCGTACTGCCCGGCGGCCAGATGAACCCCGACAGTCTACGCATCAGCAAGCCCGCCGTCTCCTTTGTGCGCGAGTTTATCCTCACCGGCAAGCCGGTCGCAGCCATCTGCCACGGCCCTGTAATACTCATTGAAGCGGGGGGCATCAAAGGGCGCACCGTCACCTCCTGGCCCTCGATCCACACCGACCTCATCAACGCCGGAGCCAAGTGGGTCGATCAGGAGGTCGTCACCGACGGCAACCTCATTACGAGCCGCAAGCCTGAAGACATTCCAGCCTTCTCGCGCGCCATTGCCGATGCTCTCACGCACTCCTCACAACACCTCGCCAGGGCTAGCTAACAGCAAATCAAGCCACCACTCCTCGCCTTGCTGCGAACGGATCGCCGCCAGGCGAGGAGACGATCAAAGAGCATTGATTCTAAAAGGATTCAACAACTTAGAGCGGCAAAATCCGGCAGATTACGGCAAAATCCGCACCCCCCCGCAACTAAAAACGTGGGTTGCGTTATGGCCTAGCAAGTGTCTGCGATTGGCATCCAGGAGGAGTGGGTTCGTGCTTAGTTTGACGCTGGCTCGAACCCGCGACCTCTGCCGTGACAGTTAGAAGCTGAATCGCAACCCATTGATTCTAAATCGCACTGATGGCTCAGAAAGCGCTCAAAACCACCCAAAACCACCCTTCAGCACCCTGATCGAACCCTTGAGAGGAGAAGAAAGCAGAGGTCAAGGCACCTCATCGATCTTGCCGGCCATCCCGTTCCCGCAGAGCGCTTTCAGGTTTCCGTGCAGTTCCCTCCGAGGGATGGAGTGTCATAATCCATCCGGTGCGCAGCACCGCGCTCGTTGCGGCACAAATGATTGCGTCTCCGGGGATCGGCAAACGCTGTCAGAACGAAGTTCTGCGAACCGGGCTTGCCGCCTAGATGGACCATATTGTCGCCACACCTGTCGCGCCAATTGATTGCGAGTTTGGCAAAAGATACCGCGATGCCAAGTCAAGCTGTCGAATCATCCGACGAGGCACTTCGGGTGGTCGAACCGAGAGAATATGCTAGAGCGGTTTCACCGCAACTGTTATCAGGCGGGGATTAGGAAGTGGTTTTTCTTGAGGAAAAACCACGCAAACGGTCTTCGCTTCTGTAAAGACCTGCGGTGAAACCGCTCTAACGCGACCATGACTCGAGGGCAATGGTTGCCGTCGCAGCTACCGACCCGTGGAGCGTTTACGTCGACTGGCGCTTCAGGGCTGGTACTCCCACAAGTCATTGAGCTTTGCCGTTGAGAGGTAGCCGGAGGACGGACAGAGCCCGACGTCGCCGCCAAAGAGCCATAGATTGCCAGATTTGTCGGCCCACCCTACAGAGCCGGTGCGTGCGCCAGGGACGTTCGTGGCGGACGGAGTTCCAAGGGTTCCGTAGGTTCCCGTCTGGCATGCCTGGGTTGAGCCGCCAACCCAAGTCCATTTGCCGTTGCTGTATTTCCAGAGGTCGTTATAGGCGGCGAGCGCCAAGTTGTCGCCTCCAAAGAGCCATCTGTTGCCCTCGGAATCGGCCCAGGAGATTGCGAATTCGCGCGGAGGCGGCAGGTTGCCCGGGGCGGCCACGCCCTGGGTCCCGAATACTCCCGGCTGGTTTGACACGTTCGGCCCTCCCACCCAGGCCCATTCGTTTAGAGATGGGCTAAACTCCCATAGGTCGTTCAGCACGCAGTCCACCGACCCGCCACAATTGTCTCCGCTCGTTCCCACGCCCGCTCCTCCGAAGAGCCACAGGTTTCCTTCGGCATCGACCCAGGTAGCGGCCCCGAACCGCGTGCCTGGAGTGTTTCCGGGCGCTGGCATTCCGAGGGTCCCGTACGTCCCGTATTGATCAACCTGGTCCGATCCAGCCATCCAGGTCCACTTGCCGTTGCTGTATTTCCAAAGATCGTTGAGGTTTCCGCCCCCATTCGGGACAAAACCCAGCCCGCCGAAAAGCCAGAGGTTTCCCGATGGATCAGCCCACGCTGACGCGCACTGTCGCGCCCCCGGGGTATTGCTGGGGCTGGCCACGCCCTGTGTTCCGAAGACAGCCACGCCGGACCAAGCCGCGCTCCACGCGATATTCGATCCGCTCATCCAGGTCCACTCGCCTTTGCTGTATCTCCACAAATCGCCGAGGAGGCCTCTCGTTCCTTGAGAATCGATGCCGAGGCCGCCATAGAGCCAGAAGTTCCCCTGTGGGTCGGTCCAGCATGTGGCCTCCCATCTTGCGCCAGGAATATTGCTCGGGGCGGCAGTCCCCATGGTTCCGTATGCCCCTGGCTGCTCGGCCTGGTTCGACCCGCCCATCCACGTCCATTCTCCGTTGGTGTACTGCCAGAGGTCGTTGAAATCTCCTTGCCCATTGTGGGGCGTCGCGCCGAAACCCCCGAAGAGCCAGAAGTTCCCCGCTTGATCCGTCCAAGAGCAGCCCCAGACGCGCGCCCCTGGCGTATTGTGGGCGGATGTGGTTCCCTGCGTACCGTAGGTCCCGGGCTGATCGATAGTATTAGACCCGCCCATCCACGTCCACTCGTTGTGGACAGCCGGGGTTGAGGGTGACCCGGTGGCTCCGCCGCCACAGCCGATGAAGGCGAGCAGTGCCATTCCCGTGAATACGAGGATGCATGTCTTGATGCTTGTTCCCATAACCTATTCCTTTGTGCATAGGATACACCAGGGCTGTGACCCGGGTTCTCCGACTCACAGCCCCGCTCTCGTCGCTAGTTGATTGTCATGGTGCCGAGATCTACTTCGGCTTCGTCTCCGTTGATGCTGGATGCTTTCGCATAGCCTGTCACCGAAAATGTTGACAGATCTGTGTGTGCCGGGATCGTTACGGAGTATGTACCGGAGTACGAGCCGGAGATGACCGTACCATGCCCCGAGACCTGAATGTACGCCGTACCATACTCTTCGGAGCGGGGGGGCGTTCGAGATTTGGAGGCTTGATGGTTGTTGGCATCCGGATCACTCCACACGCGCGCGCGATGAGTAGAGATTACTCGGATTGGGCCACTGGCACCACTGGGGAAGAATGGAAGGGATTAATGCGGTGGGTTGGCTGCATCGACGGTCAACTGAGATTCGCTGCCTCTTTGGCTGGCCGGGTCCGTTACCATGGCGCGCAACCGGTAGCTTCCGCTGGCTGGAACAGCAATGACCTGATCGAGACCTACGCCGGATTGGAGCATCTGCTTAGCCTGGGTCAGGGCAATGCCGTTGATCGTCACCATCGTGTCGGTGGAGTTGATGATGGCGCCGTCGTTGCCATAAAGCACGGTGGTGAATTCAAGCGTGCCGCCGCAGTCCGTCCAGTGGTCTGTTTGCGTCGCGCCCTCTGTTCCTCCACCGGATGAAAAGGATGTGGTTGAAGAGGAGCTGATGCTAGTTTGTACTTGCGAATAGAGTTTGAGGTCTTTTGGCGCGATGGAATAGTGGATGCGGTAGATGCGGTATGGGCCGGGGATCCAGTGCGGAGTGGGGTAGTTCCATTTGGGGAGACTCGTGCCGGACGGCGTGATCTTCTCCGATGGCGCGGCGGTTACCTGGAACGGCAACGGCGGAGCGGGAGCTTCGAGCGAGAGTGGGCATACAGGCCCGTTATATTGCCCAACCATGACCCCTCCTCCGCGTATGATTTGTCCGACGAGCTTGTTGAGCAGCAACTCGTGTTTTGAGCCATAGCCTGGATCGGAAGGCGATGGACTCGTGAGAAGGACCGGTTTGCTTGGCACGGCGAAGAACATGGCGAACGGGTCACATGGCGACGGTGGCTTCATAAGCCGGGGAGAAGCCAAAGCGGCTGGCGGATGGTTGGCCGGTGCCTGAGCCGGGAGTGGGTGGGTGGCGACGGCAAGCAGCGAGATCAACAGGGCAATGCGCGTGGGTGACACAGTGGCTCCATCCTGCGGAAACTTGGTACGCAAGTAAGATAAACCCGCACAGCAATCCAGACTTGCTTTTCTTATAGGCGTGCGATTACCGGGCCGCGCGCATGAACCCCACTCATGCCCAATCAACGCGTATGAATCGGCTTGATGTGCACGAAAAACCGTATTTCGGGAACCTCGATGGGTTTATATTGAGTGCATGAAACTGGGCGAGTTTACGGGCTGCTTCCGTTTGACACTTCTTCTCGTTTTAGCTTTTTCAGCTTGTACCTCGCGGGCGCAGAAAACTGTCCGTCAGATTGAAATCCAGCCGGGGTGGGGCGGTTTGGGAATACCCCAACATGCTGATGTAATTGTTTGTCATACGAAGGATGGTTTTTTTAGAGGTGGTAAACGTGTCGGTACTGCGTTGGTGCTGGCGTTGGTCGATGCACTCAGCGCACCAACGATTGCGAAGCCAGACCTCGACAACCTCGGCGTCACTACAGAATGGCTCAAGGCCAATCTTTTAGCCAGAAAGCAAACACTCCCGCACAAACAAGTTGCGCTAGAAGGAACCGTCAGCCAGCAGGAGTTGTTTGCAAGCTCATTTACAGACATCGCAGTAATGGCAAAAATCGTTCCGAATTTGTATAGCTACATCAGCTTCGACGACAACGCCTATGTAAAATTGCAGGTCACTTTCGAGGATGGTTCACAGATCACTGCAGAGTCATACTCCTTCTATGCGTTCATGATTCCGTGGAGGGTCGGGGAAAACCACACCGAAACCTTCAACGTGAATATTTCACGTGCCGTCTCAGCTCTGTTGCCAGCGAAGACGATAGAAAAGGAGCGGCTTGCCGGAGAAGAGTTCGCATCAAAGCTGGCTGATGAACTGATGCGGCAGATAGAGCCGGAGTGGAACATGCGCGGGGTAGAAGACCGCGCTGGCGATTCGTTGGCCGCACTACGACGCGTCTACACGGTCAGGAGCGCGGACATCAATTCATACAATAGCGAGGATTTCGGACTCCATTGGAGTTCAAAAGGACCGTTCGAGTCGAATCTACACGTCACTCTTCACAAGCCGGATCATCCAGCCAATCTGATGGATCAACTCGTGCTGTTGTACGACCACGACAGGGTAGTCGGACTTCAACATTTTTTCGACACCGGAGAGAAGTACGACTCGCTGGTACTCTCTGTGCCGTGGCTGGTCGACTACATGCGTCAGAATCCCAAGGTCGAGCTATATGTTCAGCATGTGCATGAAACATCCTTCGGCGAACACGCGATGCGCACCTTCGCTCTGGACATGAAGGCGCGCGGCCGCGAGGAGTTGATTCCGGTCGTGCGTGCGCAGCAGGCAGACATTGCACTCGTTACTGTCGGCAGCGCATACTGGCTTGTTTTCCCAGACAAGCACATGATGCTCTGGCGATATGAACTCCCCAGAGATCTGCTCAAATGGAAGCCCAGCGACTTCCCGCCGGGGCGCTGCGGAGACTACGAGTCCAACTTCGGAGGCTGCTCTGGTCTGACAATCACGCAGGATGGCGATCTGGTGCGGGAGAAAGGATTTCGAGACGAGGCTTGTGTCGCATCCTATCGCGAAAAACATGCAATCGACCTGCCCGCTCCCGACGCGCTCTTCTCTGTCTCGGATCACAACGAAAGCGGCTTTATCGACCGCACAGGCAAAATAATCATCCCGCTCTGCTTTGACGATGCTGGAGACTTCTCCGAGGGCTTGGCCCGTTTCGAACGCGATGGAAGCTGGGGTTACATGGACGAAACAGGAACCGTGGTTATCGAACCAAGATTCCCTTCTGCGGAGGATTTCTCAGAGGGGCTGGCACGAGTGCAGGTCACAGGTTCGGCTCGCGGCTACGACGGTCGTTGGGGTTTTATCGACAAGACCGGGAAGATCGTCGTCCAGCCAGACTATAAGTGGTCCCGTAGCGAGGGCGACGGAGCTGAACAGGCCTTCCACAGCGGGCTGGCAAAGGTCGAGGTGGATTACAAGAGCGGATACATCGATCAGACCGGCAAGGTTGTCATCCCGACGCAGTTCACCTATGCTTACCCGTTTGCCGACGGGATTGCCGCCGCAACAAAATCAGAAGATGGAGAGTCCGGTTGGGGGTTCATCGACACCTCCGGCAAGTGGGTAATCCCACCGCAGTTTGAGTGGGCAAACAACTTTTCAGAGCACCTTGCAGCAGTAAACCGGCACCACGACTGCGGTTACATCGACGCATCGGGAGCTTACGCTCTACGACCTCCCGTCTCGCCCGGGAAAATTGATTGCGTAGAAAACTGGGGAGATTTTTCTGAAGGGCTCTCACGCTGGATGATCGGTAGCAAGTACGGCTTCATCGACCACACTGGAAAGATGGTCATTCAGCCACAATTTGACCTGACCGATCACTTCTCGGAGGGACTGGCAGCCGTCATGGTGAATCGTAAGTGGGGATACATCGACAATTCAGGAATGATGGTTATTCCTGCGAATGATTTTTCCAACGCGAATCCATTCCACAACGGGCTCGCCCGCGTTGTCACAAACCATGAGACTTACGGCTATATAAACAAGACCGGGAGATTTGTCTGGGAGTCAAAGCGAGAAGGTACAAACTGACCAATTCTGCAATTCGAAAACTATTCCGGAAGTGCCGGTAAAGTCAGCTTTGCGGTAAAGTGACCCCTGATTGACCCGCTGCCCTGCGACTTTACTCAAAACCCCATTTTGCGGGCACTATACGGGGAAGGGGCGATTGGCGATATAAGCCCATTTACGGCAATCTTGGATCTCAGGGTTCGAGAATGAGTTCGCAGACACCGGAGTGGCAGTTGATAAAGCCAAGATATACGAGGGTGACTTGAGAACCCGCGGGAAAGAGTCCGGTATATTCTGCTCCAATCAGGTCCTGAGCTTCTGGGATCGTCTTGTCTCCCGTTGGCTTGATGTCTATAAACTTTCCGCTCCTAACCAGAATCCGGTATTCGGCGACACCGTTGCGACCGTGGGCGCTGCCAAGGGGGAGCTTACGCGATTCATCGAGTTCCGGTTTGTACCCTTGAGCTGATGCAACCTCTGAGAGATGCTTGCTGGTCTCCGGGTTAACCTCGGCTATCCACGATGCCCTGAGGTAGCTCTCGGCTTCGGCTGACTTGCCTTCTCGAAAGAGAGTCCATCCCAAGCTGTCCCAGGCGGCTGCAATTAGGTGACTTTGCTCTTTGAACTTCGTCGGGTCGCCGTCGAGAGTCAGGCTGTTACTGTCTTCAGTGAGCTTGTCGAGGGTAGCGCGGTCAGTTCTCTCTGCCTCGGGCAGATCGATCGAGGCGTCTGCAAGCGCGTTCGAGGCGGCGCTAAGGGTCGCAGGGGTCTGCGAGCTCTTACGGAGCGCCTGAAGAGTCGCAGTTCCCTTGTCCTTATTTCCGGCTTTGAGTTGCGCACGGCCGAGGGCGAGTTGGAACGCCTCGTCTTTCTGGGCGGTTTCGGAAAGGTGGGCAAGCGCAGACTCGCCGGCAGTCAGGGCGGATGCGGCATCTCCATCGTCCAGGAGCATGTTCATCAGTCTCGCTGCCGCATCCGGGTTGGAGGGATCGGTGGCGGCCCATGCGCGAAGTGTGATAATCGCGTCCTTTTTCAGACCTCGGTTCTTCTGTAGTTCAGTGAGTAAACGATAGGCGGCAAGTGACTCGGGATGAAGCTTGATCTCTTTCTTTAGGTCGTCGATCGCCTCGAAGAACTGGCCGTGCATTACGGCCATCTCCCCATATGTGAACCAAAGATAGGGCTGTTGCGGATTGATCGCCTTGATTTGATCGAGGAGCTTCGCGACGCCATCGTAGTCCTGCTGTTGATAGAGTTCGATGGCCTTTTGGAGGAGCGTCGCGACCTCCTCGCTTCCCGGCGAGACGATGGGCGGGCCGGCGGTGGGGGTAGGAGTGGACGCACCGGGCTGCGACAAGGCGGAAGCGGAAGGCTCCGGCACCGATGCCGAGGTGCGCGTTAGCTGAATATAGAGTTCGTTGCCAAGGTCGGCGTCATTGGCCCATTTCTTATAGATGGCGAGGTCGGCGGGGGGAACCTTCTGCTTGAGAACCTCGATCCGGCGCTCCGCGTAAACGGTGCCTTTTTCGAAGCGATAGGTTTCGTCGTAGGTGGCATACGGGCATTTATAGTGCACCGCCCCGGGCAGGATGGTTCCCCAGCCATCGGGGAGCTTCATGGCAGATTTGGAGATCTCAACACGGGGGTAGCCCAGGTCAAGGATGCGCACCAGAGGGTCGGTGTCGCCGAAGCGTGGCAGGCTGACCGGAGCAACCTGCGGGATGATCTTGTAGTTCTCCCAGTCGCCAGCCTTCTCTCGTTCGTAGTCGAAGCTGAACTTAAAGGGCTGGGTGGTGTCATCGGGGCGTGTGATCTCCGGGTTGCTGGTGGTTCCCGCGTATCCAATGTTGTGGACGATCTGCTGGACGAGGTCGTTGTACTGCGCGGAAGCGGTCTGGTGAAAGGCAGCCCGCAGGCCGAGTTCGACGTCGCCGCGTACGACCAGAGTGAGGCGGGAGTGGGAGGTGCCATCCTTGTCGAGGGTGCCGAAAGCGTCCATGGTCTGAAAGCTGGCGAAGGGCGGATCGGCTGAAGTGCGGTCGAGATGCGCCGTGGCAGTGCTGGGAACGACGAGAGCCTGTTTGTCGCGGACGATGGGAACGAGCATGCGCCACGGCGCGATCTCGGCCGTGGTGTCCAGCCAGACAGTCTGTCCAGCGAGGGTGAGGTGGGTGATGACGTGGTTGAAAGCGGCGGGCGAGGGCACGGCGGGATTGAAGCGGACGCCCGCTCCGATCAGAACCGCGTCGGACTGGATGCCCACGGCGGAGAGCATGGCGGCAAGCAGTGTGTGCTTGTCTTTGCAATCGCCATACTGGTTGGTGAGTATCTCAGCGGCGGTGTGGGGCTGGTATCTGCCGATGCCAAAGTCGACGCCGATATAGCGAATCTGGGTGGAAACGTAATCGTAGAGGGCACGAGCTTTATCTTCGTCGGTAGATTTTCCCGCGATGAGCTCGGCGACCTTGGCTTTGATCTCAGGGCTGGGCGTGGCGCGGTCGACTTCGAGGCTGCGGTACCAGGCTCCTACCTCATCCCAGCTCTTGAACGTCGTCCATGCAACCGAAGGAAGTTTGCCTTGATCGGAGTCGAGCTCCTGATCGGCGGTCCAGACAACTTTTTTCTTGGCTTCAGTAGCTGCATCGGCTTCTTTGCCTGCGGTTGGCTTGAGATGCGATGAACTCCAGCGATAGACGTGCTGACCATCCGAGGTCGACTCGGCGGGTTTTGTGGCTGGGCTCCAGACGTTGACGGAGACACCAACTGGGACGCGGAGTTCGAGGGTCTCGGAGAGAACGACGGCGTCGTCGGTGAAGCTCTCCTGACCCCAGAACTGCCCAGGTGCCTGGGACTTTGTTGTGGTGATGCGTGCCTTCCATTCCAGAGTGTCGCCAACATGCAGGCTGCGGATGGGGAGCTGCTTATCTTTGAGATCGCTATAGAGGGGAGCTTCGCGGGTAGCAGGCTCGGGCATCTCAATAGCGTCGGTGGGTGGAGTTTCGACAACGGTTCCGTCTGAGTGACGAACGCGGGCATAAAGGAACTCGACATGCTGAGAGTTGGCGGCGTATGCGACAGAAACTACACCGATGCTGCGGACCGCAGCGTCGGACTGGACGCGGGCGACAATAGTGCGATCCTGGAGGCCGGTTCCATCTGTGGCGAAGGTGTAAACGGAGTCGGCTTGCTCAATGACGATGGATTCTTCGGCGTAGGTGGTTGATTTTGTGAGCGCGGGAGGGGGTGACGCAGGCGCGGTAGCAGGTGTAGTCGCCTGCGAGAGGGAGCAGTGAGGAAGAAGGAACGCGATCGTAGCTGTAATCGTAGCAACGAGAGTACAGAACTTCAGGGCCGGGTAATGCATGGGTGTACCCGGTATAGCAGAGGCCATAGTGGGAGTCGAGGATTTTTGTGGGGATTGGAGAAATGGGACGGTCTGTTCACGTGTGGCTGGGTTTCCAAGCATCATTGCTGGGATCGAACTGGACGGGACCGATCTGCATCTCTATAACATTCCGTAACGCACTGTCTCTATGACGTTGCTCGAACTGCCTGTAATGTCGTATTTCGGGAAGTTCGACGCCGAAAGAACACACATAAATATGGATTCTCATTTTGCAAGTGTTCTTTTAGAAGACCTGCTTTTCGCGGCGGGTGTCGGTCTCGTCGATGGCGCGCTGCATGGGGTCGGTCATCTTGT
>Ga0182011_10004951_pt1 | contig 10569 bp, 8 predicted proteins | sample 711E1DmetaG_FD_120481 | JGI IMG/M metagenome (GOLD analysis project Ga0182011, IMG submission 120481) | Permafrost microbial communities from Stordalen Mire, Sweden - 711E1D metaG | ecosystem: Environmental > Terrestrial > Soil > Wetlands > Permafrost | place: Sweden: Stordalen | collected...
AGTTATTGGTTTTGTAGCGGATTATGTATCTGATTTTTCTAGGAGTTAGCTTTACGGTTTTGTTCTTCTTTCCCATGCACCAGTGATGGGTATATAAAGTCAAGAGTTTCGGGACTACACACGTCTTCCGGACATGACATAATCTTTATATGCCGTTCCTGGCAGATACATTTGAGTCGCTATGCAGCAAACTATCCTCGATAAGACGACCTCATCTATCTGTCCCGTTTGTCTGAAGATAGTCCCGGCTCGCATATTCTCGGAGGACGGAAAGGTCTTCATGGAAAAGAGGTGCCACGAGCACGGCGATTTTAAGGAACTCTACTGGTCCGACCTTCGTTTGTATGAAAAATTCCATAAATACGGGTGTGATGGACAGGGTGTGGACGGTGTGCTCGAAGCCTCTCAGGGCTGCCCTTATGACTGTGGCCTATGCCAGAATCACTTAACTCCGACCTTGCTCGGCAATATCGATCTTACTCGCCGCTGCAACATGTCCTGCCCCGTCTGTTTCGCAGACTCCGGCGGCCGGATCTATGAGCCGAGCCTTGAGCAGATTCGTGCCATGCTGCAAAATCTTCGCAATGACATGCCAGTGCCCTGCCCTTCGGTCCAGTTCTCCGGGGGCGAACCCACATTGAGGCAAGACCTGCCGGAAATCATTGCCCTGGCCAGGAAGATGGGCTTCTCTCAAATCCAGATTGCCACGAACGGACTGATCCTGGCAGAGGACCTCGATCTATGCCGCGCTCTGGAAAGGAGCGGCCTGAACACCGTCTATCTCCAGTTCGACGGGGTTACAGCCGCTCCTTATGAGGTCGTCAGGGGTCGCGACGTATTTCCCCAGAAGCTTCAGACACTGGAGAACTTTCGCCGGGCCCACATGACCAGCACCGTGCTGGTTCCAACCCTCGTTCGTGGGGTCAACGACCATCAGGTGGGCGATATCGTTCGCTTCGCTTCCAAAAACCTGGATACCGTCAAGGGCGTCAACTTCCAGCCCATCTCTTTCTCGGGACGAATCGAGGCCGTTGCCAGAGACGCCCAGAGAATAACTATTCCCGATCTTCTACTCCTCCTGGAGGAACAGACGGCAGGAGAGGTCTCCAGAGAGGACTTCTATCCCATTCCCTTTGTGGTTCCATTCTCCCGGCTCCTAGGGGCGCGACAGGGATCGACTGAGCTGGCATTTACGGTTCATCCTTGCTGCGGGGCTGCGACATACATATTCAGCTATAAAGAGCATCTCATTCCTATCACCCGGTTCGTTGACGTGGAGGGGCTCTATGAGCGGATCAAGAGTGAGGCGGAAAATTATGATGGCACGCGTCTCGGCCAGTTAAAGCTGAAGGGAAGAATGCTCCGGGAACTGCCCAAATTCGTGGATGAGTCGAGAGCGCCGGACGGCTTGAATTTGACTCGCATGCTTCTGGGGGTATTTCGCAACGGTACGCGCGAATCCCTGAAGGAGTTCCATAATAAGACCCTATTCGTAGGAGCCATGCACTTTCAGGATGCATACAACCTGGACACGGAAAGGCTGCGGCGGTGCGGCGTGCATTATGCCACGCCGGACGGGCGCATAATTCCCTTCTGCGCCTACAATACCTTGCATCGCAAAGGAGTAGAGGATCGATTCTCCCGTCCTTTGAATCATATTATGCCATCCTACCGACATGTTTAAATGGAGTACGGCTCACCTTCAGGGTCGAAGGGCAGGTAGATCAGCTGGAAGATCGCTACCTTGGCATGGTAGAGGCCTCGGGTTCAAATCCCGACCTGTCCATTTCGTCTGTTTTGGCAGCCTGATTCCCGGGATATCTTCTTGGTAAGGCTCGTGATAATGCCAGGAGCAAATCTCTTTTATCTGCAGATCTGAATTTGTTCTCGAAATTGGCAGAGGGTAGAAGATGTACGAGATGATTGAGATGCTGGCCAAGGCCTTCTTAATCGGCCTGACGGGTGCGCTCGCACCTGGTCCGACGCTTGTTGCCACCGTCAATTCTTCCCTCAAGTACGGCTGGACGGCAGGTCCCAAGATCGCAGCGGGCCATGCGCTTGTGGAATCCGTGATCTTTCTCGCAATTGTGGAAGGGCTATACGTGACTATGCGGCAATATTCTCGCACTATTGCATTAGTTGGCGGCCTGGCCCTGATCGCATTTGGAATACTTACTGTAAAGGGAGCCGGGAGCGCTACCATGGAGGCGGGGGAAGGGAAGGCCGTCGCTAACCCCTATCTGGCAGGAATGATCACCAGCGGGGCCAATCCCTACTTCTGGATATGGTGGCTCTTCGTAGGAAGCGCCCTGGTTTTGTCGGGCCTGCAGATAGGGTTGATCATGGCCGCCATCTTCATGATCGGCCACTGGGGTGCGGACTTCGGGTGGTACCTACTGGTCTCAACCAGTCTGGATCGGGGACGGAGCATCCTCTCCGAAAAGAATTATAGAAGAATCCTGGGCCTATGCGGCGGCTTCCTGGTCTGTTTTGGGCTCTATTATCTGGTCACTGCCTGAGGAGATTGTCGGAGGCGCCAATGGATACTGGAAAAATAGGCATGAGCCTTTTAAAGAACTCATCCTTCATTCTCGTTCTTTCCATTCTCTTCGGCTTTATCTGGCCTGAACCCGCGCGCTCCTCTGAGATTCTCATAACACCCGTGCTCATGCTCATGATGACCTTCTCCTTAACCGATGTCAACCTCAGTGCGATGACCCTAGGGCAAGGCTCCTTGCGGAACTCTATTCTCGGTCTGGCCCTGAACTACGGCCTCCTATCCGGACTGATATTGCTATTGAGCTACAATCTGGAGGACGAGGCTTTGCGCCAGGGTTTCATCGTTATGGCCGCAGTCCCTCCGGCGATCGCGGTCTTGCCCATGACCCGCTCCTTGCTCGGTGACGTATCGCTCTCTCTGTACTCAGAGGCCGTATCATATCTCGCGTCCCTCGTGTTGATGCCGGCAATTATCTACGCCTTCACCCGCCAGACCGGCATAAGCCTCATCTACCTGGTGCAGATCTCGCTATTATTGATTCTTCTGCCGGTGCTGGCTTCCAGGGTTGTGCGGCGCATATCGCTCGATTCCGTTCTTCCCATTAACCTGGGATTCTTTTTGGTTACTTACACCGTGATCGGACTTAATCAGGGCGCCCTTTGGGGAAACATTGGAAGCGTCTCCTGGATCGTTCTGGCGCGCACTCTGGGAATAGGAGCGGCAATATACGCGGCGGCCTCGCTGACAGGTCAGGACAGGTCGCATGCGATTTCTTATACACTTCTAGGCTCCTACAAGAATTTAGGGCTGGCAGCAGCCGTATCTTTGGCGCTCTTTGGGCCTGAGGCAGGAATTCCGGCTGCCTTCTCGGTGCTGGCGGAGACGGGCTTTTTCATTCTCCTTTCCATCGCGAAACCGCGCTAGCCTTAAATAAAGGCCGGACGAGACTGAATAGGAGATCTTGCTTGTCAATAAAGGATGATTTGGCCTATTTGAAGTCGATTCGAGAATACATCGGCCTCTCCGTCTTCCTATTTGGACTAACGGCCGTAATGGGTTATTATACTGCGGCATTCGACCCCAAATTCGCATCCACCTGGACCCAGGAGCTACAGATGCTGAAGTGGATTATGAATCAGCCACCGATTCTAATAATGATAATTATCTTCCTCAAGAATCTCCTGGCCTCTGCCACCGCTATGCTGTTGGGCCTGGGCCTGGGACTGTTGCCTTTGATGGTCGTCACAAGCAACGGCTTTCTCCTGGGCATTGTAGGCTACGGCGCAATCCAGAAAGAGGGATGGCTTTACCTGGCGGCGGGAATCCTGCCCCACGGCATCATAGAGCTGCCTGTAGTTCTGGTAAGCATTGCCATTGGATTCCGGCTGGGCCATTTGCTGATTCTGTCCATGTTGAGAGAGAAGGCTGACCTCTCAGGCGAGATCAGAATGGCAGTTCATTTCCTGATACACTGGATCACACCGCTGCTCTTCCTGGCGGCGGCAATTGAAACTTTTATCACACCCGTTGTTATATCGGTGGTTGCATGACCGATTCCAAGACTGAAAATAAAGCAAAAAAGACGGCCGAATCCAAAGCCGCCTGCGAGACGGAGTCCAAGAAGAGTGCATCCAGGTCAGATTCCAGAGCAACTAGCTCGAAGACTGCCAAGCTGCCCTCGAAAGAGAACTTCAGCGAATGGTATCATGAATTGCTCATGTTGGCAGAGATTGTCGATAACCGCTATCCTGTCAAAGGAATGTGCGTCTGGTTCCCCTTCGGCTTCGCCGTCAAGAAGAATGTCTACGGCATCATTCGAGAGCTTCTGGATCCTGATCATCAGGAGGCCCAGTTTCCGCTCATGATTCCTGAGAACGAGTTCATGAAGGAGGCGCAGCATATCAAGGGCTTCGAGGATGAGGTTTACTGGGTGACCCACGGAGGTCAGTCTCCTCTGGAGGTGAAGCTCGCGCTGCGTCCCACCAGCGAGACGGCGATCTATCCCATGTTCAAGCTCTGGATCAGGTCACACGCCGATCTGCCGCTGCGCATTTACCAGATCGTCAACACCTTCCGCTACGAGACCAAACATACCCGGCCGCTCATACGCCTGCGGGAGATCACCTCCTTCAAGGAAGCGCATACCGTTCATGCCACCTGGGAAGAAGCAGCGGAGCAGGTGGAAGTTGCCATCCAGAGGTACTCGGAGTTCTACCGCCGTCTGGCCATACCATTCCTGGTTAGCCGGCGCCCCAGCTGGGACAAGTTTCCCGGTGCGGATTATACCATAGCCATAGATGTGATCATGCCCGATGGCAAGACGCTGCAGGTGGGCACGGCGCATCATCTGGGCTCGACCTTCGCCAAGACTTATGAGATCACATACGAGGCAGAAGACGGCGAGCAGAAGCTGGTTTCTCAGACCTGCTACGGCATATCGGAGAGATGCATTGCGGCACTCATCTCGGTACATGGTGACGATAAGGGGCTGAAACTACCCTGGTGCGTGGCCCCGACACAGGTTGTAATAGTGCCCATACTATTGGGCGATAAGGAAAAGGTATTAGAGGTCTCCAGAAATCTTGAGAGCCTCCTGGCCGCGGCTCATATTCGTGTGAAGCTGGACACGAGCGACGAGCGGCCCGGCGCCAAGTTCTACAAATGGGAGATGTTGGGCGTTCCTATCCGTCTGGAGGTCGGGCCCAGGGATATTGAGAAGGGTGTCGTCACCCTGGTGCGCCGCGATGGCGTGAAGAAGGCCGTGCCCATGGAGGGCCTCAAGGATGCCATCCTTAAAGAGGCGGATGAGCTGCAGACGGCACTCTATGCCCGAGCCAGCCAGTTCAGTGAAGGAATGGTCAGGGGCGTCGTCAGCATAGACGAGGCAAAAGCCCAGACCGAGGTGGGCGTGGCACTGGTGCCCTGGTGCGGTGAGGTCGACTGCGGCCACCAGCTCGAAACACAGGTGGAAGCGAACATGCTGGGCGAGCCGCAGTACCAGAGCTATCCTGAAGCGGCCTGTGCGGTTTGTGGCAAGTTGACAGACAAGCGCACCTATATGGCCAGACAGTATTGAATTGAGGAAATGGCACCAGATAAGTTCGCCGCTTTTTCCTTTTTCTTTTTTATCCACGACTCTTGGCTGAATCGAGCGGGCAATAGAGTCCTAAGTAAGTCCTCCGTGCGCTCTGTGGCTCTGCGGTTTTATTCAGTAACCCCACGGTTTTGAATATTCAGATATGAATATTAACCGCAGAGACGCAGAGTTCGCAGAGACGTGAAATCTACCTGATTACCAGCACTTGGAATTGAAAGAAACAGCTTATCGCTTCTGAGAAAATAGTCGTCTCCGTTCGTTCGTCCTCCGTGCGCTCTGCGACTATGCGGTTTGATTTCGTAATCCCAGTTCTAACTAAGTAGATCAAGTCCAGCAAATTCGAGCTACTGATTTCACACAAAGGCACCAAGACACGAAGAACGGATAAAATTGCACTCTGCTTTGAGGCAGTCTCTCTGCGGCTGGCTCTGGAGGAGAAACGCGCGCGGGTGTTACACGCAGGTGCAAACGGGGCGCCCTCAACGCCGGTCAGGCTTGGTTAGAAACCATCAATGTTCGATTTTTCAGCTACGATTATTAACCGCAGAAACGCAGAGTTCACAAAGAACGGTCGAGACTAACTAATAGCCGGAAACAATAGCAACTGAGGTTAGATACCTGAATAGATGAAGAGCCCGGATCACGGCATCCGATCAGCCACTAGATTAGTATAGTCTGCTGCAAAAAGTCAGAGCGATTTTCTATGAAGATTCTGGTTGCAGAGTACGCATCCGCCCTTGGTTTGGGCGGCACCTATGAGCTGGAGGGCCGGGCCATGCTCACCACACTCGTCGAGAGCTTCGACCGGAGCGGCCACAGCGTAGCCTATGCCACTCACGGGCCCAGGATCAAGGCAGGCGACTACATTCTGGTGGACGACCAGGCGGAGTTCGAGGCAATGCTGCAGACGATCAAGGTGGACGCATGCCTATTGATTGCGCCGGATGGTCTGCAGCCGCGTTTCCTGGAGATCATTGAGGGTCACACTGCAAATCTGGGCAGCAGCCCCGCTGCGGCGACTACCGCCGCCGACAAGCTTCTCTGCACCCAGGCGCTCGTGCGCGCAGGCGTGCCCGTGGCCGAGATCGTGGACAAGCCGGATCCAGTCGAGAAGGGCTGCCATCGATATGTAGTGAAGCCGCGCACAGGCTGCGGCTCGGAAGGAGTGCGCATCACGTCGTTCGTGAGAGCCGGGCAGAATGAGATCGTCACGCGCTACCATGAGGGCCTGCACCTGTCCGCCAGCTTCATCGTGGGCCGGGAGGGCTTTTTGCCTCTGACCATCAACCGCCAGCTCATCGATTTTGAGGGCGAGGGCATGAGCTACCAGGGAAGCCAGGTGCCCTACAACACGCCCCGCGCCGATGAGATCTGGGAGGCGGCAAGGAAGGCGGCTCTGGCCTTAGGTTTGCGCGGATACGCGGGGATCGACTTCGTTCTGGGCGAGCGACCGTGGGCAGTGGATGTGAACGCCCGACCGACCACGTCCATCATCGGCATTGCCAGGGTGATGCAGGAGGAGATCGGGGAGCTGATACTGCAGGCAAAGTTTGGGGGGATGCCGGACAAGGTGCATGTGACGGGGGAGTGCACGTTCCGGAAGGGAGAGCTCGGGTGAAGCGGTGGATGCGGACAGATGAACGGAAAGAGGTGGTTAATTGCAGCCAAAAGACACATCATTCCATTGGCTTTTGCAGTTTTGTGGGCAAATCTGTCCATGAGTTCGTCAGGAAACGTTACCGCTATATGACTTCATGCCAATCGTGATCGTTTTTTGCTAAGGACTCGCCAATGAGTCCAAGCGAGTTTGTCTTTACGATTTTGCAGCTATTGGAGACGATTTATTGACCTAAAGAAAATGTGCACGCAGAAGCAACAAAGGCTCCGGCAAGAAGACGTCGCCAGAATCGAGAAATCGAAAGCTTTCTTGAAACTTCATATTCGAAAATATATTATATCTAAACACGCAATAGCCTGCTCATATGCAAGATAAGGACCGCGATGCACCTTAATCAAACGTTAGCAGAGCTCAATACTTCAATGGGCAATTTGAGCGGCTTGATGATCTCTTTGCTCTTAATCATAGTAGTAACGATCATTATTATTTTAATAGGGTATTTTATTTATTGGCTAAAATTTAAGAAAGAAGGAACTTATGTCCAGCCATTTGGGATTGGAATCTGCAACGAGAAATATGATGGAAGGGCAATTTCAGACTTACTTGTTTCAGAGTTATATAGAATTCGTCAGATTCACGAACTCAATCTTCCTGGGATTGAGCTCCAGACAAAAGAAAATTTGGCTTTTCTTACTGTCGCACCATCTAGCGAAAATCCGAAATATGAGATCACTAATGTCAATATAACCGGAGGTTCTTTTGCACTTACGTTAGGACTGATCCTACTGGTGCTCAAGCGCTTGATCGGCCATCCTGGAAATACGATAGCTGGAAGCGTACAGAGATATGGATCGGAGATTAAACTTGTAGCTTGGATGGGACCGGAAAGAACTGGTGCATGGCAAGCTGGACGAGATGATGAGAATTTACCCTATTTAATCAAAGACGTCGCATTTATGATCGCTAAGGACATCTCTGAGGAGAAAATCCAAGCCAAAACTTGGCAAGCGTTCAAATTCTTTACAGAGGCACGATATTGTTATCACCAATATATATTGACCGAAGACAAGGAGCAACTTAAATGTTCAAAAGAGAACTGTCTAATGGGTCTAGACTACGAGAAGGATTATGAGGATATACATATCTTATTATTAAATTTGGCGATGGCTTATGAGCGACAATGATGATAATTTGGTAGCCCAAGAATTGTTCCGTCGATTATCGACGCTCAAACCAGATGCTAAATCGCCGAGAGGTTGGTTTATTAAAGGCATTGCTCTCTCGGAACAGGAAAGGTACGATGAAGCCATTCAAGCTTATAGTAAAGCCATCGAAATCAATCCTAATTATGCAGAAGCTTGGGTCAACAAAGGCTATGCTCTCGATGAACTAGGCAAACTTGATGATGCTATTAGTGCTTATGATAAGGCTATCGAGATCAAACCTCAACTTGCCAATGCCTGGTACAACAAAGGCTATGACCTCGCTAAGCTAGGCAAACTAAATGATGCCATTAACGCCTATGATATGGCTGTTGAACGTGATCCTAAACTTGCAGCGGCGTGGGTCAATAAATCTAATGCTTTGGGTCAATTAGGCAAATATCCGGATGCGTTAGACGCTGCAGAGAAAGCAATAGAAATTGATTCTAAACGTGCAACTGCATGGGTCAATAAGTCTAATGCTTTGGGTCAACTAGGCAAATATCCGGAGGCGTTAGAGGCTGCAGAGAAAGCGATAGAAATCGATCCTAAACTTCCAATTGCCTGGGCCAATAGTTCTAACGCTTTATGTGGATTAGGCAAATACCAGGATGCGTTAGAGGCTGCAGAGAAAGCGATAGAGCTTGATCCTAGACTTACAATGGCATGGACAAATAAGGCCGGTGCTTTGGGCCAATTAGGCAAATACCAGGATGAATTAGAGGCTGCAGAGAAAGCGATAGAGCTTGATCCTAAACTTGCAATTGCCTGGGTTAATAAGTCCCATGGCTATATTAACTCAGATAAATGCTCGGATGGTTTAAATGCTGCAGAGAAAGCAATTGAGCTTAATCCTAAACTTGCAACTGCATGGGTCAATAAGTCTAATGCTTTGGGTCGATTGGGAAATTATTTGGATGCGTTAGAAGCTGTAGAGAAAGCGATCGAGCTTGATCCTAGACTTGCAATGGCAAGGGTAAATGCAGCTTATTTCTTAAATAAACTCAGCAAATACGAGGACGCTTTAGATGCTTCAGAGAAAGCGATCGAGCTTGATCCTAAACTCGCAATCGCATGGCGAAACAAAAGCGAGGCTCTCTTTCTACTGGGCAGATACGAGGAAGCACTTCAGGCAAATGATAAGGCCATCGAGCTTGATCCACAATATGCAATGGCCTGGTACAAAAAGGGCATTATTCTTAGCAATCTTGCTAAATATGATGTAGCAGTACAGGCTTTCGAAAAGGCCATCAAATTAGATCCACAATATGCAGATGCATGGGTCAACAAAGGAGGTGCTCTCAACAGTCTTGGCAAGTATGAGGAAGCTTTGCAGGCTTATGATAGGGCTATCGAACTAGATTCCAAAGATGCAATGGCCTGGGGCAACAAAGGCACTATTCTCGGCAATCTTGGCAAGTACGATGAAGCCCTTCAGGCTTATGATAAGTCAATCGAGCTTGATCCAAAATATGTAAGAGCCTGGATCAACAAAGGCGCCACTCTCTACAATAATGGCAAGTTAGATGAAGCACTACAGGCTTTCGAAAAGGCCATCGAATTAGATCCACAATATGCAGATGCTTGGGTCAACAAAGGATTTGTTCTCATGTTGCGCGGTCGAACCGCAGAAGCGCAAGATGCTTTCGCAAAGGCCAAGGAACTGGGTTATAAGGTTGACCTAACTCCGAGTAGTTCGTATAACCTGTAATCCATTTCCTCTTTTTTTCGATATGCATTATGCTGCATGAGATTATTATAAGGATACTTTTCTGATCAAACCTTCTGACGGTGCGATATGCACAGCCTCTTTCTAGTAAGCTCTTGTTCTACGATTAGGAGGTTGCTGGTGCTCTTCTGGGATGGCCTCCTGGCGCGAGGGCGTCAAGACGTGCAATATACATCAGGGGAACGCCATGAAGACAGATGCCGAGAGACTACCAGGCAGAAAGTCAATGAGAGTGAAGGCGGAGCGCTAGGGATGCGGGGCTTGAAGTTGGGGACTTTGTCATCGGTGCAGACCATCTCCGCAAGTTTTATAGTTATTTGCACCTTAACTTCGCGCATATAGGGAATAGAGAACGCTTTTAAGGTGGTTTTCTCGCGCTGAATCATTATTTGGGCGAAGTTTTTATATATTAGTATTCCCCAT
>Ga0182011_10004952_pt1 | contig 10567 bp, 8 predicted proteins | sample 711E1DmetaG_FD_120481 | JGI IMG/M metagenome (GOLD analysis project Ga0182011, IMG submission 120481) | Permafrost microbial communities from Stordalen Mire, Sweden - 711E1D metaG | ecosystem: Environmental > Terrestrial > Soil > Wetlands > Permafrost | place: Sweden: Stordalen | collected...
ATTCGCTGCACAATAAACTTCGCTGCACAAAACCAAGGGCCAAAGGCCCGCTCTATACCAGCCTAGGCCGAAGGCCTAGGGTTGCGTTCCGTACAAAGACAAAGGGCTGAAGGCCCGAACTATACTTCAACAAACTTTCGACTTAGGACACAAGTGACAAGCAACCGTTGTTATCAAGTGCCGAGATTAGTGGTTAGGTTTGGCGGAGGCTTCGGAAGCAGGAGCTTCGTGCGGCTTGCTGAACTTGCCGAGGAGGAACATGATCAGCCCGAAGGCGAACATGATGCTGCCCCAAATGAGATTGATGTTCATCCCCAGCGATTTCTCGTACATGACCGCGTTGCCGTTGGTGAAGATGCCGAAGATGCCCATCATGCCGCCGATAATCAGAAAAACCAGCCCGAGGGGAATGCGAATGTCGAGACCCATAGTGAACTCCAGTGGTAATTAGTGAAGGATGAGTTGGTAGCCCTGAGTTGTCGAGTGGGGGCCGAGGATTGAACCGACCGTTACGCTCACAACTCACAACGACCAACTCACCACTGTTCTTATGCGAAGACGATGTTGAGGACGACGGCCAGTGCCAGCACGGCGACGGCCCAGACGGTTGGACGCTGATACCACGCCTTGTCGGCTTCGACCGGCTTGGGCGTGAGCGAGTAGACTAGGCCGACCAACTCCGGCTCCGCGCGCGGTGCCGACATGCGAGACACCACGACCGTCACCACCCAGTTGATGGCAAAGGCGAAGATGGCGGTCCAGAAGTTCTGCGCCATGTCGCTGGGATAGCTGTGCAAGACGTGAATCCAGCCGCCGTGCAAGCCCGCCGCTTCGCCCAGCGGCAAAGTGAGGCCATGGTGGACGAGCGCGCCCGTCATGCCAGCAAGCAGGCCAGTGAAGGCTCCGTGGCCAGTGGTGCGTTTGCTGAACATGCCCAGCAGGAAGGTGGCGAACAAGGGCGCGTTGACCAGTGCAAAGACCAGTTGCAGCGCGTCCATGATGTTGTTGAAGCTGCTGACAGCGTAGGCTGCGGCAATGGATAACAGAATGCCCCCGACCGTCGACATGCGGCCCATCCACAGGTAGTGCTCGTCACTGGCGTGCTTGTTGATGTAGGCCTGATAGATGTCGTAGGTCCAGACAGTGTTGAAGGCGGTGACGTTGCCCGCCATGCCGGACATGAAGCTGGCCAGTAGCGCCGTCAAGCCGAGGCCGAGAACGCCGGTGGGAAAGAAGGTCAGTAGCATGACCGGAACCGTCTTGTCGTAGTCGTAGACCTTTACGCCGTTGGAGTCGACCACGTCCTTGCCGGTGATGGGGTCAGTCTTGACCGGGATGATGCCGTGGGGATGCGCCTCGTCGAGGGGCAGGGGCTTACCCTGAGCGTTGACGGTGGCGTAGGCGGCCGTATTGCTTACCCCTGTGGCGGTCGCCTTACCCCCCACATTGAGCATGGAGACGGCGATCAGTCCGGGCAGGATGACCAGGAAGGGAAGGAACATCTTGGGCAGGGCTGCGATTAGCGGAACCTTGCGTGCCGAATCCTCCGAGTCTGCGGCCATAGCGCGCTGGATGACCAGAAAGTTGGTACACCAGTAGCCAAAGGAGAGGACGAAGCCGAGACCCATGACCAAACCCATCCACTCGACGCCCAGCGAGTTGGTGTTGGCGTGAGCCATGCCCTGCCAAGAGTGGGTCATGTTGGCGGGCAGCGTATGCTTGATGCCCTGCCATCCGCCGACGTTCTTCAGGCCGATCCAGACCAGTGGCAACAGTCCCGCGACGATCAGGAAGAATTGCAACACCTCGTTGTATATTGCGCTGGTTAGCCCGCCGAAGAAGATGTAGCCCAACACGATCAGCGCCGAAAGAATGACCGAGACGTGGAAGATGTAGTTGTCGGGCATGATGCCGTGGAACAGCCCCAGCTCCTGAATCAACATCGCCATCGCGTACATGGAAATGCCTGAGCTGACGACCGTCATAAACGCAAACGAAAATGCATTGACCGCGCGCGTCTTCTCGTCGAACCTCATGCGCAGGAACTCCGGCACCGAGCGCGCCTTGGAGCCGTAGTAGAACGGCATCATAAATATGCCGACGAAGCACATTGCCGGAATCGCGCCGATCCAGTAGAAGTGGCTGGTGACGATGCCGTACTTGGCGCCTGAAGCGCCCATTCCGATGACTTCCTGCGCGCCGAGGTTGGTGGAGATAAAAGCCAGCCCGCAGACCCAAGCGGGGATCGAACGCCCTGCGAGAAAAAAGTCGTTGGAGGTCTTCATGTAGCGCTTCAGGATAAAACCGATGCCCAGCACGAAGGCAAAGTAGACCAGCATGATGAGCCAGTCGATGTAGGTGAGGTGTGTGAGATTCACGTTGGTTTTCCTTATCGGCGAGTACGTCGTGCGCTTGCTGGGGATTAAAGTTCCACGGCAACTCTAAATGCTTGGAGCCAAATCAGTCCAGCAAGAAATTTGGAAGCCGTGACAAATTTCGCTAGTCGGGACGCATCTCACGAGCCAGCAAAAATATGTGGTCAAAATTGAACACCACAGGGCAACCGCACTTTACCTTCTCCGCATCAAACGGCTATAGTACGGATGGGTGGAAAAGGGTCGGGGATGGGCCTATGCTGCTTGCACGGAGATTGGTGCGGATCGATCTGGGGGCTACTTATGGTGGTGGATGAACAAGCATTGACGCGACTGGATGCAATTCCAGAGAACGAGTTCACCGTACTTCTGGTCGACGATAATGAGCTACAGGCCGCGACCCGGCAGGCAATCCTACAGCGGGCTGGATACATCGTCCATATTGCGCTGGACCCGGCGATTGCACTACAAGAGATTCGGCAGGATGAGTTCCCAGAGCCGATCAGCGCGATTATTTCCGACCACATTATGCCGCAGATGAGCGGCTCGGAGTTTGTGCGCGAGCTGCGCCAGACCCACGCCGATCTGCCCGTGATGGTCCTGAGCGGAATGGATGAGGCCGATCAAGAGTATGAAGGGCTGAATGTGAGATTCCTGCGCAAGCCGCTGGCCCCTGGCCTGCTGCTCGCCAATCTGCAGTCTCTGCTTCAGGTGGAAGCCGTGAGCGTTGTTTAGGGTGCCGGTAGTAGGCTCTGTAGTGACGAGAGTCACAAACTAGCTGCATCTCGATCCGTTATCTGAGACAATGTCTGGGCGATGAACCAGCACCCCATGCCGGAGTTCGGAAGCTACAGTCTGTTGTTGGCACTGATTCTTTCGATCTACAACTTTGTCGCCGGAGCGCTTGCGCTGTGGGGCGCGACGCAGGGCGGGCAGCACGCGACCGGTATCGCCGCAGATCGCTGGGCGCGCCTCGGCGAGTCTGCGCGCCGCTCCGGCATCGCCAGCTTCTTCGCCCTCTGCTGCGCGGCCTTCGCGCTGGTCTGGGCGGCGTTTACCAACGACTTTTCGGTCGAGTACATCCGAGCGCACAGCAACATCGCGCTGAATCCCGCCTACAAATTCGCCGCCCTGTGGAGCGGACAGGAGGGATCGCTGCTTCTATGGGCGTGGCTGCTTGCGGCCTATGGATTCATCGTGCGTGTGCGCCATCGCATCGACGTGCGCCTCTGCGCGTTTGCCTCGGTGATTCTGGCCGCAATTCAGGTCTTCTTCGTTCTGCTGCTGACAGAGGTTGCGCCGCCGTTCTCAATCACGCCGGGACCGGTGGCAGTCGACGGCGCGGGGCTTAATCCACTGTTGCAGTACGCCGAGATGGTGATTCATCCGCCGATGCTGTACCTCGGCTATGTGGGATTCGCCGTGCCGTTTGCCTTCGCTTTGGGTGCGCTGATGATGCGCTATCCGGGCGAAAAGTGGATTCAGATTACGCGTCGCTGGACGATGGTGACGTGGCTGTTTCTGACCTGCGGAATCTTTCTCGGCGCGCATTGGGCCTACTCGGTGTTGGGCTGGGGCGGCTACTGGGGATGGGACCCGGTGGAGAACGCCTCGCTGATGCCGTGGCTCACCGGCACCGCTTTTCTGCATTCGGTGATGATGCAGGAAAAGCGCGGCATGATGAAGAGCTGGAACGTGTGGCTGATCTTCAGCACATTTCTGCTGACGATTCTTGGTACGCTGCTGACGCGTTCCGGCGTGGTTAGTTCGGTCCACGCCTTCGCCAGATCGCCAATCGGTGCATGGTTCTACGTCTTCATCGTGCTGGCCTTCGCCGTCTGCCTGTTCACCTACTTCCTGCGCTGCGACCATCTGCGTTCAGAGAACAAACTGAACTCGCTGGTTAGCCGCGAGTCGAGCTTCCTGTTCAACAACCTAATTCTGCTGGCGGCCTGCTTCACAGTGCTGTGGGGAACGCTGTTTCCTGTGCTGTCGGAGTTCGTCTCGGGCTCGAAGATCACCATCGGAGCGTCGTTCTACAATCGCGTCAACATTCCCATCGGGCTCTTTCTACTGCTTCTGATGGGCGTCGGACCACTGCTGGCGTGGCGGTCAACGTCTCTGCGTTCGATCCGCCACAACTTCGTCCTGCCCGCGATTCTGATGGTCGCGACCGCCCTTGTGCTGATGTTTTGCGGCCTGCGTCCGTGGCGCGATGGCGACGTGTCGAGCTTCTTCGCGCTAACCGCGTTCACGCTTGCGGCGGGAGTCATTAGCGTTATTGCGGGCGAGTTCCTGCGTGGGGCAAAGGTCGTGCGCACGCAGACGGGGAAGAATCTGCTGCGGTCGGTCGTGTTGCTGATGCGGCGCAACACGCGACGCTACGGCGGCTACATCGTCCACTTCGGCATTGTGGTGCTGCTGGTAGGCATAGCTGGCGGCGCATTCAACCAGTCGGTCGAGCAGGAGATGAGCTACGGAGACACGCTCTCCGTCGGACCGTACACGCTGGTCTGCCAGAGCATCACCGAGGACTCGACGCCCAACTACGACACCGACTACGCCCTGCTCGACGTCTACAAATCCGGACGCAAGATCACCCAACTCACGCCCGAGCGACGCGTCTACGCCGTCGGCACAGACCACGAGCAGGCGTCGACGATTGTGGCGCTGCACTCGACGCCGGAGGCCGATCTCTACACCGTCTATGAGGGCATCGACCCGGACAACAACAAGACGATCCTCAAGGTCTTCCACAATCCTCTCCTCGGCTGGATCTGGATCGGCGTCGGCATCGTGATCGTCGGCACGCTAATCGCCCTTGCTCCGAGTCTCGAACAATTTCATCGTCACGGTAATACCGATTGTCATTCTGAGCGCAGCGAAGAATCCCCGCATTTTCTTCACAGCGAGGCACCTCCCACTATTACCGAAAGCGCTCCAGACAGCGCAATTGCAAAGCCCGTCATAACGGCTGTGGCCCCCATCGCAGAAGGGAGGCCGGAATGAGTCTCCTAGCCATCGTGGTGCTGTCGCTAGCCTGTTTCGCGTACATCTTCTGGCCGGAGCGCGCGCCCTTCATGCAGCCCGATAAAACCCGCGTAGACTACCTCCGCGAGCGCAAGGAGGCCATCGACGAGAACCTGCGCGACCTGCAATTCGAGTTTCTCGCCGGCAAGTATCCCGAGGCCGACTACAACCAGCAGCGCCGCTCGCTGGAAGAAGAATCCTCACGCGCCGTCGCCGAGACCGACCTACTCACCGCGCGTGGCATGAAGAGTCGCCGCACCACCCCATAGCTTCCCGCCGCCACTGCGTATATGCTGGACGCGACCAGCGCGCGAGTTTGCAACGCATCTCCAATCTAGCGATTGAGAACTGGACCTACCGACCGATGCCAATCTCTACCAAGACGCTTCGTACTCTTCTCTCCTCCCTCTGCATGGCGCTGTGCGCAACGTCGGCATTCGCCAGCACGCTGACCGGCGTCGTCACCAATCGCACCACGGGCAAGCCGTCCGCAGGCGACACGGTCGCCGTCATCAACACCGCGCAGAGCATGAACGAGCTAGCCAAGGCCACCACCGATGGCAGCGGCCGATTCCGCATCACCACGCCCGACGGCGGGCAGACCTTGCTGCACATCACGCATCGCTCCGCGGAGTACTTCAAGAGCGTTCCCCCCGGCCTCAGCAGCATCGACGTCGACGTCTACGACTCCTCGGTGAAGGTCGACGGCATCGCCAACACGGCTCTAGTCCTGCGCGCCGAGACCGACTCCACCGGCAAGACGCTCAACCTCATCGAGACCTTCGGCGTGCAAAACGCCTCCATCCCCCCGCGCACCCAGGTTGGCGGCAACACCTTCGACTTTTACCTGCCCAAGGGCGCAACCATCATTCAGACGCAGGCCAGCACCACCGGCGGTCTGGCCACCAACACCGACGTCAAGACCCTCGACGCATCCACCGGGCACTACGCCTTCACCTTCCCCGTCCGCCCCGGCGAGACACGCTTCGAGGTGGCCTACAGCCTGCCCTACAGCGGCCAGCAGCCCTTCGCCCTGCGGCTCTCCATCCCCACCAGCGACGTCGCCATCATGCTTCCCAAGTCGATGAAGTTCGCGCCAACAACGGCGTTTCAACCGATCAATCTCGACGCCAACTCGCAGAGCTTCGACGCGCATCAGCCAAACTTCGCCCAGCCAGTCGAGTTCACCCTCAGCGGCACCGGCCAGTTGCCGCAGATGCAGAGCGACGCGCAGGCCGCCGACGAGGGCAGCCAGCCATCGTCGCGTCCCGGCGGCGGACTCGGCACGCCGACTGACCCCGAAGGCAACAACGATCCTTGGACAAAGTATAAGTGGGTGATTCTCGGCATGCTAGGATTGCTACTCGCCGCAGGCTCCGGCGCAATGCTCAGAAGCACCTCCGCGACTGTTACGAACCCAGTGACTGCGCCACTCGCAACAGAACTTCTGCCTGTCGCCAACGAGCAGGAAGCAGGGCAGGGAACTGGACAGGCAGACAGGCAACCCGTTCTCTTACGCGCTCTAAAGGACGAGCTATTTGCCCTAGAGACGGATCGTCAAGCGGGCCACCTGAGTGACGCGCAGTACGCCGAGCAGAAAGCTGCCTTCGATGTGGTTCTGCGTCGCGCGCTGGCTCGCAGCCAGACCTTGGATACATTACGCGGCTCGGACGTCTAACCTCAGACGTTGAACTTGAAGAAGAGAATGTCGCCGTCCTTGACGACGTACTCCTTGCCCTCGGACTTCAGCAATCCCTTCTCTTTGACCGCCTGCTCGCTGCCGTAGGTGAACAGGTCGTCGCAGTGGTAGCAGTCGGCCTTGATGAATCCCTTCTCGAAGTCGGAGTGAATCACGCCCGCTGCTCCCGGAGCTTTAGTGCCGCGTACAATCGTCCACGCTCGCACCTCTTGCACGCCTGCGGTGAAGTAGGTAATCAGCCCCAGCAGCCTGTACGCCGAGTGGATCAGCCGGTCGAGCCCGGGCTCGGTAAGACCCATCTCGCCGAGAAATTCGTTGCGCTCGGCGGCGTCCAGTTGAGCAATCTCCGACTCCATCGAGCCGCAGATGCGCACCACCTGCGAGTTCTCCTCCGCCGCGCGCTTCTCCACCGCATCGACCCACTCGTTATGCCCTGCTAGCCCGTCCTCGTCCACATTCGCGACGTAGAGCAGGGGCTTCGCGGTGATGAGATGCAGGTCACGCGTGAAGGGCAGTTCCTCGTCCGTCAGCTCGACCGTGCGTGCAGGTTTGCCTGCTTCCAGCGCGGCTTTCAGCTTGGTCAACGCGGAGAACTCCGACTTGGTCTTATGATCCACGTTGGCTGGTTTACACAGCTTCTCGACCTTGTTATAGCGCTTCTCCACCGTGTCGAGATCGGCCAGTAGCAGCTCCGTATTGATAATGTCGATGTCGTGCAGCGGGTTGACTCCGCCGGCCACATGCACCACTTCAGGATCGGCAAAGCAGCGCACAACGTGCAGAATCGCGTCGGTCGAACGGATGTGGCCGAGGAACTGATTGCCCAGTCCCTCACCCTTGCTCGCGCCCTCGACCAGCCCCGCAATGTCGATGAACTCCATCGTCGTCGGCACCAGCGACTTGGGCACGATGAGCTTGGAGATCTTGTCCAACCGTACGTCCGGCACCGTCACGACGCCGGTGTTTGGGTCGATAGTGCAGAACGGGTAATTCGCGGCCTGCGCCTTGGCCGAGGTAAGCGCGTTGAAAATGGTACTTTTCCCGACGTTGGGTAACCCAACGATTCCGCAGTTCAATGGCATGTTTTGCTGTTTCCTTCGCTGGTACTGTTTACTTTGCTCGCGCTGCCGCAAGCAGAGCTGCTCTGATTCGGCATAGTACGAGTCTCTCTTACAGAATAGTTCATTGCAGCCAAGCTGCGTGGATATGGCAAACCTCGGGCTCGCGTAAAATAAAAGAGTGATGAAAATCCAGCTAATTGCTCTTCCCCAATGAGATCTCTCGCCCTGTCCCACGCCCATTTTTGGATGGCTCTTGCGCTCGGTCTCTTCGCCGGACTGGCCGACTATTTGGGCGGATTTCTCCTGGTCCGTCGCTCGCCGTCGGCGCGCGCGCTGCGATATTTCGTGGCTTTGGGCGCGGGCTTTATGCTCTCGGCGTCGCTGCTGGAGATGCTGCCCGAAGCCTTCGCCGTCAACGCCAACGCGCAGTGGGCGGCGGCCCTGATCCTCCTCGGATACTGCACGGTCCATCTGCTGGAGCACACGCTGGTCCCTCACTTCCACTTCGGCGAGGAGACGCACGCGCAGGAGTTCCTCTCGGTCCACAGCAGCTACTCGGTGCTGCTGGGTCTGGCCACGCACACGTTTTTTGATGGCGTCGCCATTGGCTCCGGCTTTGTAGTCTCTGCGTGGCTGGGCTGGGTTCTTTTTATTGCGATCTTTCTGCACAAAGTTCCCGAAGGCTTCACCGTTGCCAGTGTCATGCTGGCCGGAGGACAAGGCCGTCGAGCGGCGCTGAACTCCGCGCTCTTCCTCGGCGCAATGACCGTGCTGGGCGTGCTGGTCATCAACCTGCAACCGAGCTGGGTTCGCGCCGGACTGCCGCTCTCAGCAGGGGTAACGATCTATGTCGCCGCAACGGATCTGGTCCCCGAGGTCAATCGCGAACCCGGCATCCGCATGGCTCTGGTCTTCTTTGGCGGCGTGGTACTCTTCTTCCTGCTGCGAATGCTCGGCCCGGGCTAGTGTCTTGAGTCATTAATTCGCAGTACAAATCCAAGGGCCAAAGGCCCGCTCTATACCAGCCTAGGCCGAAGGCCTAGGGTTGCGTTCAGAACAAAGATAGAGGGCTGAAGGCCCGACCTACACCTACTTCAACGAACTTCTGACTCAGGACACTAGATGGATTGATGCGTCATTGAATCACTTGCAGCGTGACGACGGCGGAGTGCTGTATCGCCGCGCCGGTTGGGCCGGTGGCTGTGCCCGTGACGGTAATCGTGTAGAGCGCCGAGTGAACCGCTTCTGCGTTCGTGTTGACGCGAGCGCCGCAGCCCGTCGCGAGCATCGTAAACAGTACGCAGGACGCGGCTGTGAAGGCCACAACCAACAGCGAAGAATCGTTGATTTTTCCGCAGCGCTTCATCCGTAGCGAACGCCGCGCGAGGCCGATAGCGGGCAGAAGCAGCAGTGCAAGCAGCGTCTGAAGGCCGTAGCTCGTGGAGCTTGGCGAGCCGGGTACGAACGGCCGTGTGTGCCGATTCATCGCCGACAGTGGCGTCTGAATCGTCACCGAGAAGCTGGTCTCCGCGCTGCCCGGTGGAATGTACGACGGGTTGATCGACGCGGTCGCGCCGGTCGGAACGCCGCTGACGGCGAGCGTGATTGGGCTGGAGATTGCCGTGCCCGTCAGTCCCACCGAGAAGTTGTACGTCGCAGAACTGCCCTGCGGAATCGTTTGCGAGGTTGCGCCGGTGGCCGCGAGCGTAAAGTCCGAGGCCGCCGCGACCGCGACCAGCGCCGTCGCTGAGCTGCTAGGCAGAAAGTTCATGTCGCCGGAGTACGACGCACTCAGGTTGTGCGAGCCCAGCACCAGTGAGCTGAGGGTGAACGTTGCCGCGCCCGCCGACAGCGGCAGCGTCGAGAGCGCCGTTGAGCCGTCCAACAGCGTGATCGAACCGGTCGGTACGCCGCTGGTTGTACTCGTTGCCTGCACGGTTAGCGTAACCGGAAGTCCAACGATGAGGTTGCTGGCAGAGGTGGTGAGTCCGGTCAGCGTGGGGGTTTGCGTGATTTTGAGGTCGATGCCGGTCGTTGTTGCATTCGTCGCAAGCGTGTAGTTGCCCGCGGCGCTTCCAGTCAGTGTCGCGGTAGAGATTGGGTAGAGTCCGACGGGAGACGCTGCCGTGGCCGTCGAGGTGAAGGTTGCAGCGACCTTTCCCGCGTCCTGCGCGAGGACGCCCGTGAGCATACCGCTGAGTGTGGGAAGGGCCTGACCGTAGAAGACAGACGCTGCGTTGGGTCTGGCCGTGACGGTCAACGGCGTCACCGACACGCTTAGCGCGGAGGACTGCGCTGCGGCGTGTGTCACGTCGCCCGCGTAGGTGGCGACGATGCTGTGCGTGCCCGCCGCCAGCGTGGAGATTGCTGTCTCCTCGGCTGACTTCATGTTGAAGGTGAAG
>Ga0182011_10004953_pt1 | contig 10567 bp, 6 predicted proteins | sample 711E1DmetaG_FD_120481 | JGI IMG/M metagenome (GOLD analysis project Ga0182011, IMG submission 120481) | Permafrost microbial communities from Stordalen Mire, Sweden - 711E1D metaG | ecosystem: Environmental > Terrestrial > Soil > Wetlands > Permafrost | place: Sweden: Stordalen | collected...
CCACCACGGTGACGCGTAGATTGTTTGTGGCGCGCCGGAAAGAGGCGAGTTGCCGGGCCGCGGTCATGAAATCCCGGTGTGTGATGATGACATAGTCCGCTCCTGCCGGATTGGACCGAATGTTGGAGAGGACTCTCCGTGCGAGGGGAATCACCGGAAGCCCCGCCCCGGCCGCAACGACGGCATACTGCCGCGCCACGGTAAATGTGTCCTGGAACGCGACAGAATACCCCGCACCGGGCGATCCGCTCACAAGTCCTCCTGGAATGCGCCTTCCGTTTTTCAGGTCATAGACCTCGAGAGAAGAATCCCGGAATCCGGTCACGGTGATGCTCGCATTCCCTCCCCCGCTTGACGCGGGCCCGACAAAGACAAGTTGATCGTTGTCGGTCCGGAGGAGTCGCTGGTAGTCGATCTCGAACCAATCGAGGTAGAACTGATTGACGTTGGAAGTCGCCGGGGGGTCGGACAGTATCCTGAGTTGGTTGGTCCCCACCGTAAGCCACCGGGCCGGGAACGCAACATTGAATCTTCCTTCCGTCCTCCCGTTGAACGACACGGAGCCAAGCAGGGAATCGTTCAACCAGAACCGTGCGATGTGATCAGGGTTCTGGTAGTGAGGAGTCGTGCTGAAGAGTCTGACCCGGATGACCGCCGTCGCCGCGGTCTGATCGAGGCTGTCGACAGTGAAGGTGTGCGTGTACTGGTTCGAAGGGTAATAGAATTCCCACAGCCACCCCTTACCGGGTATGGCCCCGCTGTTGGTAAGCTCCGATTCATCCGTCCCCTGGTACAGAAGATTGTTCTGTTCCAGGTGCAATGTCGTGAGCGCCGACCGGAGATTCAACGTGAGGGGCGCGCCCGTGGACGGAGAACTTCCGAACCTGGCGCCGGGGGTCCCCCCCCACGTGAGCCAGTACGAACTGGTGTCGGTGTAGTAATCGATATATGTCGAATCGCCGCGGTTCCCTGTGGCATAGAATTCCAGGGATGAATCATTCCGGATGACCAGGGGAATACGCGTCCCCCGGTACCAGAGTGCGGCGGTGCCCGTGTCGATCGTCCCTCCCGCAATCGCTATATCAGACTTCGAAACCCGGTACCACCCGTCTGCGACCACCGGGATGCGATAGTACGTTGCGCCGGGGATAAACCACTCACGGGTCGGATCGGCCGCTTTCGCGGCGGTTCCCTCCGGGGCGGAGCGCCGCCACTGCTTTGCTTCGTCATAATTCAGGATCAGATTCCTGTAGAAGCTCTCAACATGTGCATCACCTGCGCGCGCGGCGGACATTGGCGGCGCCGATTTCCCGAGCCCACGCGCCAACGTCCTGACCCGGATACTTCCGTGTATGAGGCGTTTCAGTATTTTCTTCGATGGGTTATACAACACCGGCGCAAGGTGAATCGTGATGATCCGCTGCTGACGAAATACAAACGGGGGGTCGCTCCAGAGCGTCCGCCGGGGGTAAAATCTGTCTGCAGCATAGGCAGCACCGTCTTTCAGATAGAGTGCTTCATGTCCCCCATCTCCGGTTCTCCTGTACCGCGGCACCGGAGCGACAGAAAGGTTTGCAGACTCCTGGTATACCGGGTCGACGAGCTCCACCGTGACCGACGACCCGAACGGAACGCCAAGACTGGCGGTTTCAACAGGAAGTTGCGGAGAGCCGGAGTCCGCGGGGATGGCGGCCGGTGCCGAAGTGAAGAGGAGATGGGGCGCGCCCTCGATCGAGATGGAGGCCGAGGGGATGCGCGTCTGGATGTACCTGATTGTCCATCCATCCGGCTCTGCCTGGAGTGTGAACGCCTCCATTCGGGAAGCAGCACCTCGCGAAGCGGCACCGCCCCCCGCGTGCGCCGGGGAGAGGATCCCCGGCGTCAGGCAGGCGAGAATCAGGAGGGGAACTACCCGGCGCATCATATCCTCCCGAACCGGATGCGCTGCCCCACGACACGGAGGATGAACAGGGGATTTCCGAGGAGATACCTTTTCCATAGCCGCCGTGGCTCGCGGAGAAGGCGGTAAAACCACTCGAGCCCGCTGTTTGCCATCCAGGCAGGAGTGAGTTTCTTCTCTCCCGCAATGTATTCGATCATCGAACCCGCGGGGAGAACAACTCCGGCGCGCAGAGATCCAAGATTCTCTTGGATCCAGTATTCCTGGAGCGGCATTCCGAACCCGACAAAGAGAAGATCCGGAGACGCCCTGTTTATGACTTCGACGACTTTCCTGCTTTCCTCTCCCTGTTTCTCGAAAAAGCCGTGATGCCATCCCGCCAGTTTCAAATGTGGATACCGTTCACGGAGTACGGCCGCAGCCTTGCTCACCACGGGTTCGCGCGCTCCCAGCAAAAATACCGACAGACCCTTCTTTTCCATAAGCGCGCAGAGATTCCACACCCAGTACGTCAGGACCGTCCTTGAAGGCAAACGCCTGCCGAGCATCCGGGCACCCAGTCTCACCCCCTCGCCGTCACAGTACACCACATATGCGCCGTTGATAATCTCCCTGAAGCGCCTGTTATGCCGTGCGAGATTAACGGCATGAACATTGATATAAGCGTAGAGTCTGGATGACCTGGTGCCGACCTTGGAGAGGATCGAGCGCTCAAGACCGGGCCCGTCGATCTGGTCGACACGAACGTCCAACAACCTGAGTTCATCCATGAGAGGCGACCGGGTAGGCACGGGCCTCTCCGAGAAGCCCGTTCGCCGCGTCAAACACTTCCTCCACGGTGATCCGGCTCATGCAAGAGTTTGCGGGAATGATGCAGTGTGTCTGTGTGCAGGGGGAACAGGATACTTTCTCGTAAATGAAAACGCTCCGCGCGGCATACGGCGCAGTGTGCGCGGGGAGCGCGGGTCCGAAGAGGCCCACGACCGGGACCCCCAGGAGCGCGGCAAGGTGGAGTGGCCCGGAATCGTTCCCGACGAAGAGATCGGCCTTTTGGATCAAGGCCGCGGAATCGAGTATGTCAGAAGAAGGGACAAATACCACCCGTTCTGCCCCCCTGAATGCGTCTCGCAGAGGGCTCAGCTGATCCCCCTCGCGGTCACTGCACAGGAATACGACACCGGACGGGAGTTGTCTGAGCATCCTCTCGGCCAGGGAGCGAAACCGACTCAGAGGCCAGGAACGGAATTCCCATCCGGAAAACGGATGCATGACTACATACGGACCTTGCAGACCCAGTGAGCGGTGTCGAGCCAGGCGGCGGTCATCGGGTTTCCACCGGGGGAACCCGAGAAAGGGGTCCCGTGGAATGCCGACCCCGATGGATTGGAGGACCTTCCAGGGCCGGTCCTGGATGTTCTCACCGGCAAACGTCAGATTTGTCCCGCCGGAGAACCCGATGGACTCGACGGGGGTGACGCCGAGGAAGGGAGTCAACGAGTCGGCGCCGTTGAGGTATCCGACAATAAACGGCGACCCGCTCGCGAGGGCGAGCGCCGCGTTCCGGTTTGCAGGACCCATGCTGCACACGAGATCCGGACTCATTCCCCTGACTTTCCGGAGTGCGGCAAGAAATCCGGCGAGGGTTTTCGGTTTTCGTATGCTGATCACATCAATCCCCGGCTCGCACAGATCGAGCATGGGAGCATGTGCTTCTGAGGTGACGACACAGGTGCGCGCCAGAGGAAATCTGCTCCTGAGCGCCCTGAGGGCCGGTAGGATGGTGACAAAGTCGCCGAGCCGTGTTAGTTCAACTGCAACGATAGTTCGCACCCCCGCCGGCAGGAATGTCGACTTTCTGGCGCGACGGGCCCTCCAACGGAGCCATGAAACCAGAAACTTGAGCATTGTGCGCGACCCCCAACCCGGAATTCGTTCGACAAATCGTAAAAATGTAAGAATATTCGCCTAAATATCCAATGAATGAACGGATCGTCCCATGATCGACCGGATCAGCCTGCGGTACCGTTCAGCAACCACGGGAATGGCGTATTCCTTCAAAACACGAGAGAGTCCTTTCACTATCAACTGTTGACGTAACCCGGGGTCAATACGCAGCTTTAACAGCGCATCGCGGAAACCCTGTATGTCGCCTTCCGGAACAACCAGGCCTGCCTCACCGATGACGGCGGGGATAGCGCCGGAGCTCGATCCGATGACAGGAACGCCGCATGCCATTGCCTCCACGAGAACCCTGCCAAACTGTTCCTTCCAATACTGACCGGTCCTGGACGGGAGGACAAGGACATCCATTTCGTTCAACACTTCAGGCATGCGACTCCGGAGCACCGGTTCACGCCATTCCACTCGATCATCCAGACCGAGTGACGTGCACCGTTTGCGAAGTGCGCCTTCCTCCGGGCCCGCACCGACGACGGTAAGGCGGAAGTCCGCGGGGAGCCCCGCCATCGCGTCAAAAAGTACGTCTATCCCTTTAAGCGGATGGAGCCGTCCGGCATAAACGACGTTGAACAAATCCCCCCTGTTAATCTTCGGTGGAGAAACGGGGGTGAAGACAGATGTATCCAGCTCCGGCGGGATGAACGTGATGCGGTCAAAGCCGAGGTGAGAAAAAATTGCCGGAGCTTCAGGCACGAAGGCCACTCCGTGGTCGGCTCTGCGGAGGACGAATCGCTCGGCCAAACCGTGGAGCACGGAGAGACGGTAAGGAAAATCGTCCCGGGGATATTCGATGTTCCGCCAGGTCGAAAAGACAAACCTCACGCCGGAGTGTCTCCCGCAAAGGAGCGCACATTCCAGCGTCTGGAAATTCTCCGGGTCCGCGTTCACGTAAAGGACATCTGGCCGGAATTCCTGCAACTGGGCGCGGATGCCTCTGTACAGCAACCGGTGGGTCCGGGTGTGCAACAGGACGGGAAGCGGCACGACCTCAAAGCCCTCTCCCTCCCTCACTGCTTCCGCACGGACGGTCCTGAAGTTGTCAAACCAGAGAGCCGGCACGATGACGCGGACTAGGATGTCCCCTTCCTCGCTGATCGCACGGTACAGGGATTGAGAGAGAGGGTCAACGGCATTATGATCGACAACCAGTATCTTCATCGTCGGGCAACCTCTTCGTAGAGCGACGTAACTTCGTGAGCGGCACTCCCGGCCTGGATTTCCCGTATCCTGATGAGTCCGCTTGCGGAAAGCCGGTTGCGGGTGGTACCATTCTCGGATAACTCCACCAGCGCCGCAGCAAGCTCTTCAATATTGCGCGGGTCCACAAGCATAACCGCATTGCCCCCGATCTCCTGCAGAGAGGAGTTGTTCGAAGTGATCACCGGCAGGCCGCACGCCATTGCTTCAGCGACCGGAGACCCGTATCCCTCGTAGAACGAGGGATAGACGAGGAATCTCGCCGACCGGTAAAGAGACACCAATTCCGTGTCAGACACGAACTGCAGCCGGTGAATGCGTCGCCCTATAGGCGAATCTGCAATCGTGCGAAGAGTTCCTTCAAAGAGCCACCCATTCCTTCCCACGAGTACAAGATCAAGGTTTGCAGGCTGTGCCTCATGCAGTCGTTCGAACGCCCTGATGATCCCCTCGACGTTTTTTCGCGGCTCGATCACACCGACAAACAGGGCGAACGGAGAATTCAATCCGTACTTTTGGACGACCGCATCGTCCAGGACAGGGTCCCGAATGGGAGAGCACCCCCTGTGGACAGGGGGGCGAACAAGCCGGACTTTTCGTTCATCTACCGCGAAGAGATTGACCAGTTCTCCCTTCGTAAAAAGCGAAGGGACAATGATCGCAGCGGACTCGTGGACCGACCTTCGGACGTATGGGTCGCGCCTGAGCACCTCCCGTTCGAAAAACTCCGGATGTCTCACATACGCGAGGTCGTGCATCGTAAGGACCCCCGGGAGGCCTCCGAGGGGCGGGAGGAGCGGTTCTGCACCGTGGAACACGTCGAATTTTCCAAGAAATATTCCTATCGGCGGAGTGCGAAGCCGGTTCCAGTAGAACCTCTTTACCGGACCTGGAACCCGCGCGATGGAAATTCGCACGTTTTCCCTGCGGAGCGAGTTTATCCCTGCTCTATCGATGCTGAATGACCAGCCATGGAGGATGTACTCGTTCTGGGTATCTATGTCGAGCAGGTTCTTGAGCAGCTCGCGTGAATAACGGCCTATCCCGGCCGAGCCCCTCTGAATGTAGCTGACGTCAAAGACGACTTTCATTCAAGGGTCCGTAGATAACATATTGAGGGGGGCTATCCGTGCCGGTATCCGGTTCTTTCCCCGATTCCGGATAGTGTGAGAAAAACCACTGACGCTCCGCATCATTCCTGAATATCCCATCCCCGTGCCCCATGAACAGGAGATTGTCGCGAATTTCCCGGGACTGCAACACTATATAGGTGGGCCTGACGTCTTTAACATACTGGAGGAACCATGCGTCGGATCCTTCGAATCGTCTCCGGTATTCAAGAATTCGTGGAGAGACCAATCCCACCTCATCGTGGACGTAGAGGTTTGAAACCCACCCGATCTCGCCGATCGGTTCGAGCATAACGCTGGATTCCGCCTGCGCGTTCGCCGCAAGCCAGTTTGCCACCCGAACCAGCTCATTCTGAACCCACTCCCCCGGGTCCTTGCGCCATCGATAAATGCCGAGGGCGAGTAGAACCACGAGCGCGGGTACCAGCGCATGACTGAGGAGTCGCTCGGCACGTGCTTTCGCGCCGCGCTCTGGCTCAGCAGAGAACAGCCAGGACCAGAAACATCCGAGAGAAACCACGTAGGAAACCCATCCGGGAAGATAGTACCAATCTGCCATGACGACCCTTGCACCGGCATATAAGCCATTATACAGTAGGAAGAACCCCGGGAATATCATAAGAGGATCCTTCCGCCGGAAGAGGCCCGGAAGAATCAACACGGGAGGCATGACGATGAGTGTGCAGAGCACGATCTTCACGATCAGCGGGAAATCGCGTAACCCGTGAAACGGGAAGTAGCCAAGAAGCACTCTTCCCGGATCAAAGGCTCCGAAAAGATGGTGCCAGCTCTCGGATTTCGCTTCCATGGCATGAGGCACCACCGAGCCGAAAGCCATATGTGCATAGAGCAACCACGCCGCGACCGGAACTATCAACGGGATGAGTGTTCTCGGCGCAAATCGACCCTCCTTTCGCATCATCATTGTCAACATCATCGCGCTCCAGAGGGAGGTATCAACCCTCAATACAAACAGCAGGCCGAGGACACCGCAGGCGGCACCGGGTATCCCCTTTGTGTGAAGGAGATAGGAGAGCATCATCATCATCACAACAAGCGGAGTCTCCATTCCAAGTGTCGCACTGAACACCAGCCGGGGGAAGAGCGCGAACAGTGACGCGGACAGGAATTGTGACGAAGCCCCAAGAGAGGCGGTCGCGCGGACAATGAGTGCCAGACTGGCTGCATCAGCAATCACTCCGAGTCCCCGCGAGGCCCACGGCATCGATTGTGCGCCAAAAATACTGGAGCACCCGGCAAGGATGAAGGTGTAGAGAGGCGTGCTTGTCCCCTGGACGTTTTCCCCGGAATTGTACACGAAACCCCGCCCCTCAGCCAGATTCTCTGCGAATCGATAGGTGATGTACGCATCGTCGGCGGTGAATCCCGGGAAAAAGAACATAGGGATCCGGGCCGCAATAGCCAAGGCGACCAACAATGCGAGAGTTTTTCGGTTCCAGTCAACCATCACATGCTATGGTTCCTTCTTCTCCGCATGCACCATGAGGTTATAGCTGAACCGCCCCCAGGAGATGTCGTTGTCGAGATCTCCCAGCCTTCGCAGGAAGGCTCCTGCATCGACACGGAGATGTTTCTTCAGGAAGTTTGCGGCGGCAAACGTTATCGGATATAAGAAAAGCGACCCGAACTGTTCGTGTTTTATGGAGAATCGCCCGTTCAGAAGAGTTTCGAGCATGCTCACGGAATAATGGCGGTGATACCTGGAAGGATCCGCCCTTCCGTGAAAACGTGCGCTCATGTTTTGTGGGTCAAGAAAGGCGAACAATCCGGAGTGGGGAACCGACAGAAGAAGCGTCCCCCCGGGACGAAGGACCCTGTGGATCTCCTCAATAGCACGGGGCTCGTTGTCAACGTGTTCCAGAACGTCGAGGAAAAGGACGATATCGACGGATGCCGTCCGGATCGGGAGCCGGGTTGCGGAAGCCTCAACGAGGATCGCGCGGTCATCCGCCAGCCTCACCCTTTGCAGTGTCTCCCCGTCGACATCCACGGCGATCGCGAGTCTCGAACTTTCCCGGATCAACCGGCAGAGAGTTGAATCCGACGAACCCACATCGACGACGACCTTCCCCTCCGGGATCATTCCAAAGGCCCACTTTTGCCGGTCCGTAAGTGTGCCCGGGGTCGGCAGTGCAGGAGATTTCACCCGGACGAGGCGCGCGAATGGCCGGACGATCCGGGCCAGGACGCCGCTTGACTCTTGAACGTGCCGATAGTCCCCGGCACTAAAAGGCTTTGCGATAAACAGGAGCAATGAGAACGAACAAATGAACATGGCGAGTATTCCCCCGATACCCGTCCATGGAAGTACGGTAAAGAGCGCGCGAGCGGCCAGGGAGCTCAGCAGGCTGATTGCGGAAATCTCGAATCCGAATTCCCAAGGGATTGAGACGTGCGCCAGCGAATGTACGTACCGCGCGTGCGCGGCGGCAATCACAATTGCACCGGCGCTGGTTGCAATCACGGCTCCAAAGGAACCCAGGAGGGGAATAAGAATCAGAGCGAGGACGAAGTTTGTGCCGCCGCTCAGAAAACTCGACTTCAATATCAGGTCCGTCCTTCCCATCGCGCTGAGGAGGTTGGCAGCGAGTCCTCCTCCCAGGAATCGTGTGGCGGCAAGCGAGGCTGCAAAAAGACGGAAATAGCTCACGCCGGAGAGGAAATCACTGGAATAGAGGGCGGGGATGAGCACATCTGCTGTTACGATGGCGAGGGTAAGAACCGGTACCACGAGGAATAACGCAATGCGGGAGAGGTATTCCCAGTACGAGCTCAGAGTCGATTGATTTCGCCCCTGGAGTGAAGCGAACGACGCCGTCGCAACCCCCAAAAAACCCGCTGTCATGCCGGCGTTGATCCCCTGGGCGAGGCCCAGCGACGCATCGTACCGTCCAATGGAATCCTGCCCCACAAGAAAGAGCCCGAGGAGAATGACATCCGCCTGGCGACCAAGTATGAATTCCAGCAGTCCGCTGAGCCAGAACTTCCCTCCCATGCGGATTATCCCGGAGGCATCCTCCCCCCTTTCGCTCCGTCGCATCTGAAAAATTCCCGAACCGGGCAAGAGTGCGATAAACTGCAGCGACGCTGTTGCGGTTATGAGAATGAGGACTTCGGCTAGCCCTTTGCGCATTGACAGGAGAATGAGTATTCCCCCAAGCTCAAGACTCCGCACCGAGAGGGCAATGACTGCGGTTCTTCTTGTGTTCAGCGCCGAGATGTGGATCGAAGCGAAAAAGCTGATCAGATTGCGGAAGAGGAACAGGAGAAACAGAACCAGCAGGTACTCTGCCAGAACCGGCGGGAGTGCAACGAAGCCGCCGCCATAGAAATAGACAACGATGATGCCGGCGCCCACAAATCCGATGCCCGCGGTCCGGGTGAGCAGCAGGCGGCGTATCAGCCCCCGACCCGGCGCCCCCGATCGCGACTCCGAACCCAGGGGGAAATTGCTGACAATTGAAGTCTCCAGCCCGTACGAGGCGAGCACGTTGAGCAGCTGGACTGCGCTCAGGAATACGGCATACGCGCCGTATGTTGCCGCCCCAAGGAAGCGCGCGATGACAACAGAGATGACATACACCAGGATGTACTCGCCCGTCCGGGCGAGATGATTCCAGGCGAAGGCAGAAGCGGTGCGGGCGTGCAACGACATGGTTCCGGGTTTTTTCCCTTTTGCAGAATGTAGGAAGGATCGCACACATATCAAAACTTCCACGGGATCTGATTGATTCTGAATCCGATTCGGCGTACATTCAGGCATCAGGAGAGGTGCAGGAGCGGTTGAACTGGCCACCCTGGAAAGGTGGTATACCGGCAACGGTATCGTGGGTTCGAATCCCACCCTCTCCGCAACAGATCCGGATTCAGTCCTTTCCTCAGATCTTTCGGATAACCCACTCTTCGAAGGTCCTGCAGGCAACCATCGTTGCCTGATCATCCCGCCCCAAAGCCAGGGGAGTCTTGAATGCCGCCGAAGCCAATGCCGCAATGGGCATCGGTCATTGCTATCCTCCTCATGGCCGGGTGCTCACGTCTGCTGTATTCCACGATGTACGACGACTACTACGATGATTCCTTCATAACATTTCGGTACGCTCAGAATATTGCCGACGGGAAGGGGTTCGTATATAATGAACATGAATCGGTGTATGGCGCTAGTTCGCCGTTGTACACATGGGTCAGCGTAGTCCTGCGTTCGGCGTTCGGGTCGAGTTACCTCCCTGTGGTTGCACGCTGGTTTGGAACTCTCAGTCTCTTCGCGTGCGGACTTCTGATCTACTGTTACGTCGGTCTCGTCCCGATGGCTCGTAACATCATGCTGATGATCCTTCTGAGTTATCCCCGAATTTTCTATTCA
>Ga0182011_10004957_pt1 | contig 10564 bp, 6 predicted proteins | sample 711E1DmetaG_FD_120481 | JGI IMG/M metagenome (GOLD analysis project Ga0182011, IMG submission 120481) | Permafrost microbial communities from Stordalen Mire, Sweden - 711E1D metaG | ecosystem: Environmental > Terrestrial > Soil > Wetlands > Permafrost | place: Sweden: Stordalen | collected...
GAGAAGACGCGCGACTTCGAGCGCTTCTATCCCGGGTCCGTCATGGAGACGGCCTACGACATCATCTTCTTCTGGGTCGCCCGGATGATGATGCTGGGCATCCACCTGACCGGCGAGGTGCCATTCCACACCGTGTATCTCTCGGGCCTGATACGCGACCCGTACGGCCAGAAGATGTCCAAGACGAAGGGCAACACGGTCGATCCGCTCGCGACGATCGAGGAGGTGGGCGCGGATGCGCTGCGGTTCGCGCTGGTCAACGGCACGGCCCCCGGCAACGACGCCCGGCTGGGCGCGGAGAAGCTGGAGAACGCCCGCAACTTCACCAACAAGCTCTGGAATGTAGCCCGATTCGTGCTGGGCGCGCGTCCGGCTTCTGTTCCTGCCGGAGCGCGGCGGGAATTGCCTGCCCGCGACAAGGTCGGCCCGGCCGACCGCTGGATCCTTTCCCGGGCGGCCGCGACAGTGGCAGCGATTGACGAGGCGATGGGCCTGTACGCCTTCGGTGACGCCAGCCAGATCCTGTACGAGGCGATCTGGAACGAGTACTGCGACTGGGCCGTGGAGCTGGCGAAGATCCGCCTCGGCGACGAGAACCTCGGCGCGGACGAGCGCGAAGCCACCTGGTGGACGCTGGTCGACGTTCTGGACACTTACTTGCGGCTGCTCCATCCGATCATGCCGTTCGTGACCGAGACGATCTGGGAGCGGCTTCCGCACGGGGCGCAGGATCCGAGCTTGCTGATCGTGGCCGACTGGCCGACCGTCGATGCCGATGCCGCCGACGTGGCCGCCGAAGTGGAAGTGGCTGCCCTGATCGACCTGGTGCGGGCGGTGCGCAACGCCCGCACCGAGGCGCGCATCGAGCCGGCCGCGTGGCTGCCGCTGGACGTCTACGTGCCCGATTCGCTGGGCCCCGCCTTCGAGGCGCTCCGGCCCGCCATCGAGCGACTTGCGCGGGCGAAGCCGCTCGGCCGCGCGCTCAGCCCCGAGACGGTTAGACGGGGAGTGGCCGGCGGCCTCTCGGTCATCGTCGGCGAGATCGAGGCGGTGGTGCGCCCTGCGGCCCGGGACGAGGCCCAGGACGGGCGCGACCGCGCCCGCCTCGAACGCGAGCTGGCCGGGGCCCAGGGACTGCTCGCGGCGGCTCGCGCCAGGCTGGCTAATGAGGCGTTCGTCTCCAAGGCGCCGCCTGCCGTCGTTGAGGCCGCGAAGGCGCGAGCCGCCGAGCTGGAGGAGCTGGTGGCTAGGCTTGCCGAACGCGGCAATCGCTAGCCGGCCGCCCGTCGGCGCCGCCTCCGGACGCGGCCGGCCGCTCGCGAGAGCCGCGACGCAACGCTCGGCAAATCTGGCCAGTCGACCGTTACCCTCGCAGACGGACCCGGCGCACGATACGATACGTACAGGTTCGCCACACCTTCGAGGAACGACCGTGCCGCTCTTTGGGAAGAAGAGGTCCGCCCAGATCAACACACCGCCCGCCGTTGAGGATGTCCCTGCCCAGGACTTCACGCTGAAGATCTCGTACTCGGCGAAGTGCAGCCAGAGCGTCCGCATCAAGGCCGGTCCGAGTGCCGTCGCCCGACTGGCGCGGATGCTCGACGGCTACCTCAAGGGGGAGCCGGAGCTCGTCGAGCCGTACCCGGTCGAGCTGGGCAGGGCGGCTCCGTTCATCGTTCGCATGCCCGACGCCGCGGAGTGGCTCACCTACCACCGCAAGAGGCTACCCGTCACGCGGCATGCCCTCGTCGTGCTGGAGGGCGTCGACGCGATCGATCTGGCCTTCGATACGTTCGTGGGCGGCCTCCTGGACGGCGAGCTCGACACTTCCGGATACCCGGAGTACAACACCATCGTCGGCGGCGTCGCGTCGCACTGGGACGAGATGACCGGCGACATGATCGTTCGTGCCGTTGTCGGGTGGGGCGGGAAGGGCGCCCGCGGCGACACGGAGCGGAACGCGTCGCGGATCCTGGCGGGGCTGTTCGGCAACATCGCGGGCGACCATCACGCCCTCGGCGTCGTGTCCGTGGAGAGACCCGTCACCGGCACGAAGGCGGACGGCCTGGTGTGCGCCCACTGCGGCTTCAACTCCGGGCACGTGCGGGCGTTCTACTGCCCCAAGTGCGGCATGCGCATGACCCGCGGCTAGCGGAACCGGAGAGCCCCTTGCCCACCTACGACTACGTCTGCACAAGCTGCGGCCACGAGATGGAGGTCATGCACTCCCTCCACAGCCAGGGCCCGGACGCTTGCCCCTTGTGCGGCGCGCCGATGAGGAAGGCCTTCGGCGTGCCAACGGTCCATTTCAAGGGGACCGGCTGGGCCCGAAAAGAGCGGTCGACGGCGAAGCCTTCGAAGGCGGGACCACAGGAGTCCGGGTCGAGCGGGGCATCGGATGCCGGTTCCGGCGCATCGTCAGGCGAGCAGTCCGGCGGATCCTCCGCCGCGCCGTCCGCCGCATCGTCGGGCGAGCAGTCCGCCGCATCGTCGAGCGAGCCGTCGAGCGTGTCGGCCCAGAAGGACTCGGACTGACAGATGCCGAAGCCACCGACCGATTGGATCTCACTTTCGGAGGCGGCTGACTTGCTGGCCGCGTCCAACGTGCGATTCACGTCCGGTACCATCGGGCGGTGGGCCCGGACCGGTCAGCTCCAGAGCATCAAGCTGGGCAACCGCCGCTTCGTGCGAAAAGCTCAGGTCCGATCGCTGCTGCGGCCGCACGGCTCAATCCACGGCGAGGATCTGCAGCCCGGGCTATTCGAAGATCTGGACGACTAACCCCGGACCGGGTTCGGCGCGGCGCGGATCTCAGCCCTGCCGTGTACCGCAGCGGCGGCAGTAGCGGGCCTGTGTCGAGACCGGCAAAGCGCAGTGATGGCAGACGCGGACCGTGCCACGGTCCAGCACCTGCTGAGCCGACTCGGCCCAGAGCGCGGCCACGAGAGGCGACTCAGCCATTTCGGACTGATCGGCCCGGGCAGCGGCCACGACCGAGGCTGGGACGTCGGCGTGGGGCATAGGCCAGGGTGCCGCCGGGCTGGTCTGGGTGGGCCAGCGGGCGCCGATCGGTGGCCACGGAGCGGGCTCCACGGTGTGGTGGGCCGCGACGGGAGCAGGTGTCGCGGGGCGTCGCGTCGCTGGAGTCGCCGGCGGCGCCGGCTTTGGTTCGAGTGGATCGCTGGCGGGCCATTCGATCGGGGTGCGGGCGGGCAGGTCGGGGTTCGCCGCCGCCCAGGGGTCGGTGGGCACGGAGGGCGTCGTGAAGAGAGGTTGCTGGGCCGGCGCCCGCTCGACCTCTGATTCGGTGGGCCGGACCGGCTCGGATTCGGGCTCCGGCTCGAACTCGGATTCGCCCTCGGGCTGAAGCGTGGCGAAGACGATGGCTGCGGAGGCGGCAGGGAGCCGATTCTCCGCCCCTGCCTCGACCGCGATGGGCTCCGTGGTCTTGGCCGGGGCTGCCTGCGGTTGCGCCACTCCTTCGACCGTGCTGGCATATGCGTCGCCCCACCAGTCGTGGCGCTCGACCGGGCGGTCAACCCATCTGGTCGGCGCCGGCCACGGCGTCGTGGGTCCCGTGCCTTTCTGCCGGGGCGCCTTGACGGGCCTGGGGGCCTTTGGCGCGGTTTCGTTGGGAGACTCGTCGGTCGGCGCACGCTGACCCAGCAAGCGGCCGATGACCGGCTTGCGGTGCGGGTCGGGCCCCAAGGGCGGCTGCGGTAGCTCGATCGGCTGCCGGAGCGAGCCCAGCAGGTCGAAATCGGAAGATGGCGCCTTCCTCGGCGCCGGCGTCTCCGGCTCCCAGGCGCCGGCAGACGGCCGCTCCGGCTCGGTTCCGTAGCCCGGCTCCGGCTCCGTCACGCGAGCCGCGTCCTCAGCAAGGGTGTGTGACGGCGTGAATCCTTGCGCCTCAGGTGCCGCGGCCCGAGTGGGGGACGCAGCTGGTTCGTCGGGCGACGGAGCGTGGCTGAGCTGAGTCTTGATGAGATGGAGCTCCTCGGGAGTGAGGGTCATCTCCGTGTTGGCCGGCTCGTCGCTCAAGGGCCAGAGGGCCCAGCCGTCGTCACGCGACTTCCAGGCCGCCGCCTGAGCGCGCAGTTGCTCGGCCGCCGTCTGCTCTTCGTCCGAGACTCTGGCTGGCTGGCGGGGCTGCTGCGGCCCAGGTTGAGGCTTCTGGCGCGCCACCGGCTCTGTCTGCTTCGGCAGTTCCTGCTCAGGCGGCGCCGCGAGCGCGAACGTCGGCGCCTCGGGCCAGGTAGTGGCCTTCGCCATTGGGCTTGCCGGCGCTGCCTCAACGGGCCGGTGGCCGTTGCCGCCAGGGCGAGGGGCGAGCCGACCGGGCAGTTCGTCCTCGTCGGGCCACGCCACGGCATCCGGGGAGCCGGCGGGACCAGACGCGACGTCCGCCGCCAAGGTCGCTTTACCGGCGTCTCCGAGATCCTGGCGCGAAACCGGCGTGCGGACGATGAGATGGTCCTGGGGCGCGATTGGCCCGTGGTCCCAGAGTGGAGCGCAGGAGAGGCAGGCACCCTGGTTCTCGTTCCAGCACTTGTCGCAAGCATATTGGCGACAGGTCATGCAGAAGTTGAAGGTCCGATGGAATTCCTCGGTCACGCGCGTCGACTCGTCCTTGGTGACGTCGATGCGGGCCGCGGCCATGGCCTCGTCCATCGACGTCCCGTCGGTCATGACGAAGTTCTTGAGACCCCTCGCCAGGAGACGCGCACCCGTCAGGGACGGCCCCTTAGTGGGGCTCGGACCGAAGGTGTAGCGGGTGCCACATCGCTCGCAATACGAGTCGGTGAGTTCGCTCATCTGTGCTCCGATGTCGTTTGCCAGCTCCGAGCGCGGCCAACCGTGCGCTCGTTGATCGAGGGTACGCCGTCGTACCTCCGCGGTGAGCCGCCCTGCTCGTACTCGCGAAGGAGTCCGAAGGTCCCGTCTTCTGCAAGGCGATTCGCAAGGCTGTCAGGATAGGTCGACGCGCAATCGGTGTCGAGCGCCCGGGGGCGACCGCAGGACGTACCTGCTTCGGTCACACGAGTCGGTGTCAGGTCGTCTGGGCGTAGTATGTTGCGTCCCTGAAGACGTCCCAAGACGGGGGCCTGGCCTGGACACCGACTCTGCGACCCGCTCGCGGATCATCAACCAACCTCTGAATCCAGAAGAGAGACAGATGACGAGCATCCAAGAGACCGGCGAGATGGTTGCGGCCAACGTCGAACGTGTGATCGTCGGCAAGAGACATGAAGTTCGACTGACCCTGGTTGCCCTGCTGTGCCGCGGTCATCTACTGATAGAAGACGTGCCGGGCACCGGCAAGACGATGCTTGCCAAGGCCTTGGCCCGTAGCCTCGGGTGCAGCTTTCGGCGCATCCAGTTCACGCCGGACCTGCTTCCGTCGGACGTGACGGGCCTTTCGATCTACAACCAGCGGACGCAGGAGTTCGAATTCCGGCCGGGCCCGATCATGGCCCAGGTCGTCCTCGCCGACGAGATCAACCGCGCCACGCCCAAGACCCAGTCCTCCCTCCTGGAATGCATGGAGGAGCACCAGGCCACGATCGATGGCACCACGTATGCGATGCCGGAGCCGTTCCTCGTCATCGCCACGCAGAACCCGATCGAATACGAAGGCACATTCGCCCTGCCGGAGGCCCAGCTGGATCGCTTCATGCTCCGCATCCGACTGGGCTACCCGAGCCAGGCCGATGAGCAGATGATCCTCGACCAGCAGAAGATCAGTCATCCTCTGGAGGATCTGAAGGAGGTTCTGTCGGTCGAGGATCTGCGCGAGCTCCAGAAGGGTGTGCGCGAGATCTACGTCGATCCGAGCGTGGCCGACTACATCGTTCGTCTGGTCAACGCCACCCGCACGCACCCCGACGTTTACCTGGGCGCGTCGCCGCGTGGTTCGCTGGCGTTGTACCGCACGGGCCAGGCGCTGGCCGCCCTCAACGGCCGCGACTACGTCATCCCGGACGACATCAAGACTCTCGCCGAGTCCTGCCTGGCTCACCGCCTGATCATCAAGACGAGCTCGTCGATGCACGACATCGACCCGCGCCAGGTCGTAGCCGAGCTGCTCGACAGCGTGGCCGTGGATCCGAGCCGGGCGACGGCCTCAAATCGGCAGGGAGAGAGGGCGGAGGTGCTGGATGGCAAGACCTCGGTCCAGAGGGGCGCCAGCGGCAGCCCGGCCCGATAGCCTCGAGAAGGGCGAAACGTCGTGATCCGGCGGCTCCAGTTCCTGGTCGTGGCGTTGGTTCTGGTCCTCGCCGCTTTCTCGACCGGCCTGCCGTTCCTGTTCTACGTGGTCTACCTTGGGCTTCTGGCCGTCGGCGGCAGCTACGTGCTCACCCGCTTCGGCCTCGCTGATCTGGAAGCGGGTTATCGCGTGGATCATCGCCAGGGCCACGTCGGGGACGACCTTCGGACCACGTACAGCATCTCTAACGCCAGCCGTTTGCCTAAGCCGTGGCTTGAGGTCTACAACCCGACTGATCTGCCGGTTCCGCTTCCCGGTCGCGCGCTCAGCCTGCGCTCGTGGGCTCAGCGATCCTGGGTCGCGATCGTGCCGCTGACGAGGCGAGGCACATACCGAATCGAGCCGATGGTCGTGCGTACCGGCGATCCGTTCGGCTTCTTCGAAGCGGCCGCCACGGTGGGCCGGCCGACGGTCGTGACCGTGTTTCCGCGCGTGGTGCCCCTGCCGCGTTGGCGTTTGCCGAACGCCAACCTCGAGGGCTCGCATTCGGCCCCGGAGCGGACGCTCCAGACAACTCCGCTGGCCACCACTGTCCGGCCCTACGCCCCGGGCGACAGCTTCAATCGGATCCACTGGCGCAGCACCGCTCGCCTGGGCGAGATCCAGGTCAAGGAGTTCGACCTGGAGCAGACGGCGGACGTGTGGCTCTTCCTGGATCTGGAGACCGCCGTGCAGGGCGGAGAGGGCGACGTTTCGACGGTAGAGGAGTCGCTCCGGGTGGCGGCCTCCATCGCCCATGACGCCATCGTCGAGAACCGCGCCGTGGGCGTTACTACCAGCGGCCACCGGCTCGTCTCGATCCCGGCAGATCGGGGCCCGCGCCAGCGTCTGAAGATCATGCAGCTGATGGCCGCCGTAGACGGCGATGGGCGCACTCCTTTGGCCGAGGTGCTGCTCGCCGGCCTGCCCCGCTTGAGGCGCGGCATGACCGCAGTCGTCGTCACGCCCTCATTGGACCGATCGTGGATCCGGGCGCTGGCGGCCCTTCGGGGCAGAGGCGTGGCCGCCGTGGTGGTGACGGTCGACGCGGCCAGCTACGAGCGGGCCGGTCAACCGGGACGGCGCGGCGCGGGCGACGAGCTGGCGGTCGAGTCGGCGCAGAGGCGGGCGCTTCGTTTTACCCTGGCCGAATACGACCTCAAGGCGTGCAAGGTTGCGGCCGGCGACGATCTCGGGACGGTCCTGGCATGACCGCGGACGCGCTGCCGAGGCACCCGGCAGGTGAGCTGCGGCCACGCGATTGGGATCGCGTCGACGAGCCCGGCCCCCTGGGCAGATTGTTCGAACGGCTACGCCCGGACGAGGGTTGGCTGAGCGTGGTTCTGGTACTGGTGATGGCAGGCACGACGGCCTGGTCGATCGCCGACGCTCGCTGGATCCTCGGGCGGGACGACCTGACGAGCTTCGTCATCTGGATTGGGATTGCGGCTGCTCTCTGGGGCTATGTCGGCTCCCGCCTGAACGTCGCGCCATGGATCGCCCAGGTCGCGGGCGCGGTAATCGGGGCCTTCGTGCTGATAGAGGTCGTAGGCTCGGTGGTCCCCCTGGCGCCGCAAGCGACGCCGGGCCTTGTCGGGTGGTTCCAGGCGACCGCGTACTCCGTTACCCAGGCCTACCTCGACTTGACCTGGCGCCACCAGATCGCCACTACCCAGTACGGGCACTTCTGCCTGATCATCGGCATCGTCGTCTGGGGGACCGCCCAGGCCGCTTCGTACGACGTCTTTGGGTACCACCGCGCCATCAACGGCGTTCTGCTCATGGCGGTCATCCTGATTGCCAACATGGCGCTTACGGGCCAGGATCAGTTCCCGGCCCTGGTTCTCTTCAGCGCCGCCGCACTGGTGCTGCTGCTCGGAGCGCATGCCGCCGATGAGCGCACGAGCCTGCAGCGGCATCGCGTCTGGCGTGGCGGCGACATCAACACGCCGCGACTCCAGAACGGTCTTGGTTTCGCCTCGTCGGCGATCTGTGGGGCTTTGATCTTGACTACGGTCGCCAGCTCGGCGCCGCTGGCGAATGCCTGGTCCGGGCTCGGCGGTAACTTCCACGATGTCGCGATCTGGGTCAGCACGTATCTACCCACGGGTGGCCAGAGCCGCTTCAGCCAGGGAGGCGATTTCGGAAGCTCGACAGTCATCGGGTCGTCTTTCAGCGCGTCGAACAGCATCGTCCTGACCATCCAGATGCCCGAAGGGGCCCCAAACTCCCACTGGCGCGTGATCTCATACGACAGCTTCAGGTCAAATGGCTGGGCGGCAGGCGCAGGTTCGCAGAGTGGCCTGCAACCTGGTGACGGCCTGAACGACGGAACGCTCGATCGAGTCGATGCAGCCGCGTCGACTCGGACCACGTTCACATACACAGTCAACGTTCGCGACGCGTCGCTCGAACATCTCGTGGTCGCCAACGAGCCCGTGTCGGCGACCGTTCCGGTCACTCGCGTTCTGGTCGGTGGCTCGCCGCCGGATTCCGACGTCGTCTGGTTCCCGACCGATTCCACGAACTATTCGGTGACCTCCGCAGTGCCGAACCTGGACCTCACGGGCGCCGGGCTCACGGAGTGGCAGCTGCGACGCACCGGCACGAGCTACCCGGCTGCGATTCGGCAGCGGTACACCCAGGGCGCCGACCTGGTGGGGGACGCCGGCAAGGGCCTGCTCAGTCAGATCGAGTCCTGGGCGAGCGCCAACGGCGTGGCGCTCGATCCAAAGACGGGGCATTTCGCAAACGCGTATGACGCGGCGAAAGCCATACAGGATTACCTGCGCGATCCCAACAACTTCACCTACGACGCCAATATCTCGGATCTGGCGTGCGGGTCAATGACTACGGTCGATTGCTTCGCCACGTTCAAGCGGGGTTTCTGCGAGCAATACGCCACGACCATGACAATGCTGATGCGGATGGAAGGGTTCCCCGCCCGCTACGTCGAGGGGTATCTGTCGGGGCCCGTCGAGCAAGCGAGTCGCGCGATAGACGTGACCGGGCAGCAGCGCCACGCCTGGGTCGAAGTCTATTTCGCGGGCTTAGGTTGGGTTCCGTTCGATCCGACCGGGGGCTCGGTGGGTCAGCCTACGGTGCTTGCGCCGGGCGGGCCGTCGTCGGCTGCCCGGACCCCGTTGCCGTCTGCGTCGAGCTCCGTCGCGTCGGCGGTCCCGCAAGTGACGCCACGGCACGGCGGTGCCGGCTCGACCTCCCCCGAATCCTCCGACGGCGGTCCTGGCTTGATGCTGCTTACGGCTGTGATCGTTCTCGTGGTCTTGCTGGCATTGCTGGTCGTATGGCGGCGCCGGCGGCGACGGTTGGAGACTCCCGAAGCCGTGTACAGGAGCATCGTCCGGGTGGCCAGCAGGCTTGGCTACAGGCCACTGCCAACGCAGACGGTGTACGAGTACACGGGCATGCTTGCCGATGTGGTACCGCGAGCGCGAGATCCGCTGGGCGAGGTCGCGACCGCGCATGTCGAGGTCGTCTACGGTCGGAGGAATCTGCCGACAGAGCGGCTCGTTTCTCTTGCTGCGGCGCGGCGTCGAGTGAGTCAGGCTCTGCTGCGGCTCGTGTTCCGCATCCCGGGTCGCGGTCCAAAGCGACCCGGGAAGGGTCGAGGCAAGCGTAGCTGAAGTTTTTGGCGCGGGCGACGGACCCGGCAGGCCCTCGCCTCAGAGCGCGCCGGATTCGGAGCGTTCCAGCGGTGACTCGGCCGAGATCGCGCCATCCGCTTGCGCGAGATGTTCGTCCAGATTCACCGCGCGCAGAACCGCGCGACCGGCCCTTATCTCGACGACCGAGATTGACGCGAGGCCGAAATCGAAGTTCCAGAAATGCTCCGCCGGCAGGCCGAGAAGGGCGCACACCACAACTCGGAAGACCCCGCCGTGTCCGACGATCAGCGACCAGCGTGGGCTTTGCCGGGCCGCGTCCGCGTAGCCGAGGACCTGGTGCCGATCCATCGTCCCGCGCGGCGTCCCAGCCGCCAGCTCCGCCAGGATGACCGCCAGTGAGGCTTCGACCCGGGCCCGAACCTGCTCGAGGCTTTCGCCGCCGGGCGCGTGGAAGCGGGTCGGCCAGCGCCGCCAGGCGGCCAGCGACTCGCCAAAGCGGGCCCTGATCTCCGTGTCCGTGAGTCCCTCCCACCCGCCCTGGGCGATCTCGAGGAATCCCGCATCGGGGCGGAGCGGGGGAGTGGCCCGACCGGCGGCGTCCATCGCCCCGGCCACGAGCTCGGCCGTGCGCCGTGCCCGACCCAACGGGGAGTGGACGATAGCGAAAGGCGCGGTGTCTGGAATTGGCAAC
>Ga0182011_10004958_pt1 | contig 10562 bp, 9 predicted proteins | sample 711E1DmetaG_FD_120481 | JGI IMG/M metagenome (GOLD analysis project Ga0182011, IMG submission 120481) | Permafrost microbial communities from Stordalen Mire, Sweden - 711E1D metaG | ecosystem: Environmental > Terrestrial > Soil > Wetlands > Permafrost | place: Sweden: Stordalen | collected...
CCTCTCCAGGCCGTCCACCACGTCCACCCGCCCCGCCCCCCAACCGAGCCTCAAAGACGCCAGTCCGTACACCTTGGAGAAAGTCCGCAAGACCAAGAGGCGCCGTCCTCGCCTCAGCAGGGAAAGGCCGTCCGCGTAGTCCTTCTGAAGACAAGCGAACTCGAAATAGGCCTCGTCCAGGACCGGCAGGACATGGGGCGGGAGCGCGTCCAGGAACGCCTCCACCTCGGCGGACGTGTTGTAGGTGCCCGTCGGATTGTTGGGATTGGCCACGAAAGCGAGCTTCGTCCGGGGGGTCGCGGCGCGGGCCATGGCGGCCAGGTCGTGCTTCAAGTCCGGCCCCATGGGAACCTCGATGGTCTCCGCGTCCATGAGGTCGGCGGACATCCGGTATCGGAGAAAAGCATGCCGGCTGGCGACGATGGCGTCCCCCGGCGCCAAGTAAGCCCGGCCGAGGAGCTCGATCAACTCGTCGGAGCCGGCGCCCACGGCGACCTGGGTCAACGGGACCGCCGCCTTCCGGGCCAAAGCGGCCTTCAAATCCGCGCTGAACCCGTCCGGATAGACGTGAAGGGACGCGGCCGCCTTCCGGGCCGCCGCGACGGTCCGGGGCGAAGCGCCCAAGGCGTTTTCGTTGGAGGCGAGCTTCACCGCGTGGCGAAGGCCATGCTCCTTCTTGACCTGCTCCAGGGAACGCCCCGGAGTGTAGGGCTCGAACTTCCCCACCGCGGGGCGGGGTTGGGGCTGAAAGGAGGTCACGTCAGTCGCCGCGCGGATAACTGCCGAGGACTTTCACGAATACGCAGTACTCGGCGATGTCCGTCAGCGCGCGCCGGACGCCCGGGTCCTCGGCGTGGCCGACGAGGTCCACGAAGAAAACGTACTCCCACGCCCTCTTCTTGGTCGGGCGGGATTCAATTTTGGTCAAGTTGAGCTTCTCCCGTTTGAAAACGGAGAGCAGGTCGTGCAGAGCTCCCACCCGATCCTTGACGGAAAGAAGCAGCGAGGTCTTGTCCTTGCCGGCTCCCGACGGGCCGGGGGCCTTCCGTCCAATGACGAGGAACCGGGTCCGATTGTCCCGGACGTCCTGGATGCCCGAGGCGAGGATTTTAAGGTGGTAGATATCGGCCGCCAGGGAACCCGCGACGGCCGCCGCCTCGGAATCCATCGCGGCCTGCGCGGCCGCGTCGGCGGTGGAAGCGGCCTCTTTGAGCGCGGCCCCGGGAACATTTCTCTCCAGCCACCGCCGGCATTGGCCCAGGGCGTTCGAATAGGAGTAAACCGTTTTAATCCTTTTCAAAGATTCCTGCGTCGCGAGCAGGCACTCCGAAATAGGGTCTTCCCGCTCGGCGCAGATCGCCAAATCCGACTCCATGAACATGTCGAGGGTGTGGTTGACCACGCCCTCGGTCGAATTCTCGATCGGGACGACTCCGTAATCGGCCCGGCCCTTCTCGACCTCGTCGAAGACCTCCGATATGGTCTTCAGCGGCCGGTAGTCCGCCGCTCGGCCGAATTGCTTCAGGGCCGCCTGGTGGGTAAAGGTCGCCTCCGGGCCGAAGTAGGCGACGGCGAGAGGCTTCTGCAATAGGCGGCAGTTGACGATGACGGCGCGGAAGATTTCTTCGACGGCTTCGTTCGGGAGGGGGCCCCTGTTGGCCGCCTCCAGGCGCTCCAGAATTTGTCGCTCGCGCGTGGAGGCGTACACCTCCTCTCGGCGCCGGGCTTTTTCCGCCCCGATCTTCCGGGCCGTCCGGGCCCGTTCGTTGAGGAGTTTCAAAAGCTGGTCGTCCAGCCGGTCAATGCGCGACCGGAGGCGGTCGAGAGGAGAAGTCATAAAGAGAGATCGTATTATTTATGAGGCGCCGCGCTCAAGACGGGGAGGACGGCGAGGGCGGCGACGCGGCGTTCCGTTTTGTTTCGTCGGAAGGAAAAGAACCGGCGATCGCAATGCGTGCAGAAAGGGGCCGACCAAATCCGGCCGGCCGATAGGCCCAACCTCCGGGCTTGAGCGGCCAGCGCCCCGGGAAGGTCCAGAAATAGTCCGCCCGCTCTGGACCGGGTGGTCCCCGGGAACCGCCGGGCGACCTCCGGGCCCACCTGGTAGCAGCACTCCTGGATGCAGGGGCCCACGATCATAGTCAGCTCGGCCGGGCGGACGCCGGCTTTCCTCCTCAGAAGGCGCATGGCCCGCTCGAGGATCTTTTTCGCCGCCCCGCGCCAGCCGGCATGAACCATGGCGATCGCGCGGCCCCGCTCATCGGCCAAGAGGATGGGGGCGCAGTCGGCCCCGAAAGCCCGCAGAACCAGGCCCGGGCGATCCGTCGCGGTTCCGTCGGCGCCGGCGGCGCCCAGGGGATCGGAGGAGGCCCGGCGGGTCCACATCACGCGTCGGCCGTGGACTTGCCGGCCCCCGGCCCAGAGCCGCGGGTCGAGCCCCAGACGGCGGAGGGTCCGGCGGAAAGCGGCCGCGTTCTTCATATCGCCCCGGGCGCGGGTTGTAACGGCCCAGAGGACGCCGAGCTTTTTTTCCAGGCGGGGAGCCCGGAGGAAGCCGCTGCGAAATCGAAAGAGAGTTTTCGGACGGGCGGCGCTCACGCGGCGGGAACGGAGGGGAGCGAACAGAACTTCCCCACGTCGTCGGGACCATGGATGAGCTCGGCCACGGGGACCGGCCCCGGAAGACCCGCCAGCGCGCGCTCCGGCAGCAGGTTAAGCACGTACCCTTCCCCCAGCGCCTTCGCCGTCTCGGGACCGATGAGGATCTGCCCCGGCCGGGCGATCTCCTCCAGGCGCGCCGCCAGGTTGACGCTGGAGCCGATGACGGTGTACTCCATCCGGTCGGCCCCGCCGAGGGTGCCGGCCACGACCGGGCCGGTGTTGATCCCGATGCCCACGCGGAGGACTTCCAAACCTTCCTGCCGCCGCGCCTCGGCTAGGCGCTCCACGTGGTCCCGGGCGCGCAAGGCCGCCCGGGCGGCCGCGCGGGCATGGTCGGCCAAAGGGACGGGCGCCCCGAAAAGCGCCAGAGCCCCGTCCCCCATGAACTTGTTCAGGATTCCCCCCTCGACGTTCACGGCTTCCACCACGCCGTCGAAGATTTGGTTCAGCGTTTCCAAAGCCCGCTCCGGCGGCACGCTGACCGCGAACGGGGTGAACCCCCGGACGTCCAAGAAAAGGACCGTCGCGGTCACGCGTTCCCCCGACCGGTCCCGATAGAGGTCCGGATGGTCGGCCAAGTAGCGCACGACGGGCGGGGACACGAAGTGGCCGAACGTATCGTTGATGCGTTTGAGCTTGACGAGCTCCGCGTAGGCGGTTTCAAGTTCCCGACGGAGGGCCTGTTCCCGTGAAAGCTGGACGGAGAGACGGCGTTTTTCCGAGCACCGTCCCACCGTGCGCAGCAACGTGTCCCGGGTGTAAGGCTTGATGAGGAAATCGTAGGCGCCCTCGCGCAGGGCGTTGATGACGAGGCTGATCTCGGGATACGCCGTCATGACGATGACGTCCGAGTTCCCGCGGGCACGCACTTCCCGGACCACCTGGATGCCGTCCACCCCGCCCGGCATGGTCACGTCGGTCAGGACGAGATCCCAGCCCTCATTCAATCGTTCGAGGACGGCCGAGCCCGAGGGCACCGTATGGACCTCGTGCCCCTCCCCCGCCAAGATCCGCTGGCAGAGATCCTGGATGTGAGGCTCGTCGTCCGCGACTAGAATCTTCATATCCCGTCCCCTGTTCCCTCGATGCTCCCACCCCCACGGGGGTTGAACATTGAGTTTAGATGGAGTCGAGGAAGATTTCAACCCGGGGCCGGCCGAAGTTGACCGAACCCGGCGAGGTTCTTGTATAATTCCAACTTAATTTTTCTTGGGGGAAACGATCATGGGCAAGCTGGCGCTGGTTCGGCACGGACAATCGCAGTGGAACTTGGAAAACCGGTTCACCGGCTGGGTGGACATCCCCTTGACGGATTTGGGCCGCGAAGAGGCCCGGAAAGCGGGGGAGTGGCTCAAAGCCAAACAATTCAAGTTCGACCGGGCGTTCACGTCCGCCCTCCAGCGGGCCCAGGAGACGCTGGACATCATGCTGAAAGTCCTGGGACAGACCTCCTTGCCGATCGAAAGGGACAAGGCGCTGAACGAACGTCACTACGGGGCGCTCCAGGGCCTGAACAAGGCCGAAACCGCCAAGAAATACGGCGACGCCCAAGTGAAAATTTGGCGGCGCTCCTACGACGTGCCCCCGCCGGCCGACAAGACGGAGCTTAACCCGGACGGCATGGCCGAGAGCCTCCAGAGCACGGCGGCCCGGGCCCTTCCCTATTTTTACTCGCAGATCATGCCCCGCGTGAAAGCGGGCGAGACCGTCCTGGTCTCCGCCCACGGGAATTCGCTCCGCGCCATCGTCATGGACTTGGACCACCTGACCAAGTCGCAGGTCCTGGAATTGAACATAGACACCGGAAAACCGATTGTTTATGATCTGGACCCTCAAGGCCGGGTCCTGTCCAAAACGTCGGCTTGAGTAATTTTAGGCCGGGGATGGCGACATCCCCTATTTTAACGGGAGGTATCTTACCAATGAGAAAAATTGCCGCATTAGCGGTGTCCCTGTTCTTGATCGGGACTCAGACGGTCAAGGCGGAAGGGTTGCTGGGGATCAGCAAGATCACCACCGACGGATCTTTGGAAGTGTTGGGCGCGTCGGCCAACAATGAATCCGACTTCAACGGCAAAGTGAACGATCGCCGGGGCGACACCATCACCCGCGTGCGCGTCGGCATGGACGCCGACGTGGCCGACGATGTATCGGCGCGCGTCGAGGTCGTCCGCAACAGCAAGGATAATTCGACCTCTGCGGCGCCCGCCGACATGACCACGTACGGCAACGCCAACAGGCCCACCTCCCTTCAAAACGAGCTCGACCTGATCCGGATCCAGAACGCCTACGTGGAATTGAAGGACTTCCTCTACACCGACTCGGTCAGGCTCGGCCGCCAATACGGCGGAAGGAAAGGCGACTTGCTCGTTTATTACGGGCCGAACGAGGACGACGCGATGAGCGTGAACGCTTTGGACGCCCTGCAAGTCCAAAAACAAATCGGCAAGGTGGACGCCCTCTTCGTCACGGGGAAAGCCTACAGCACGAGGGGAGTTCCCGGATCGGGGACCGACACCGCGGCCAACGACACGGCGGTGGGAACGAACGGCGACATCAACGTGACTTATTTGACCCTTTCGTCCGCGAAGATGATCCAGGATATCCGGCTGCCCCTTGAGATCGGCATTTATCAAGGCCGGGCCACCGGCAACGGCCGGTATTCGGGCGACGAAAGGACTTTGATGATTTACGACTTTCGCGCCGGTTACGGTTTCTTGAACGACGCGTTGAACGTCGGCGGGGAATACGCCATGAACGGCGGGCAGGATGATGACCCCAGCGGTACGATCCCGCCCCCCAACCCCCAGACGAAGGGAAAATACAAAGGCAGCGCCTACGTCCTGAAGGGCGATTACGCGATCGCGCCCCAGGGACTGGACTTCAAGGCGATTTACGCCAACTCCTCCGGCAACAACCCATCGAGCTCCAGTCCCAACGACAAGGCCTTCCATGACGGCGGCGACCTCTTCAACGCCGCGTCCAACGACTTCCACTACGGCGAAATTCTAAGCAACGACAACACCTTGGCCGCCGCGGGTTACTCGTTCGGGCACGCCGGCCTGGGGACCGGGCAATACGGCCCCGGCCTCAACATCATCGGCCTGGGCGCGAAATACACGCCGGCCAACTTGTTGAACGGGAAGACCACCTACTCGCTCGATTACTACACCGTGAAGGCCAACAAAGTGGCCGCAGGCGCGAACAAGAAGATCGGCAACGAAATCGATCTCGCCGTCGTCTATCGCCACTCCAGGGCAATCACGGCCACCGCGGGCTACGCCATGCTGTCGCCCGGCACCGGCCTGGCCTCGGGGTTCGCGCCCAATCCCGGCAGCGTGCAGACGGACAAGGTCACCAAGCTTTACGCGAAGCTGTCCATCAAGTTCGGCGGCGAGAAAAAAGCGGAGGAGACTCCCGCCCCCGCCGTCCGCAAGGCGCCCGCCCGCAGACGCTGATCAACACGACGGCCTCCCAAGGCCGAACCTGAATTCTTACCGCAAAACCGCCCCCCGCGCCGACAGGCCCGGGGGGCGGTTCTTTTGGAATTAGGCGGCGGGGGTCGGCGGGCGAACGGGGGGAAGGCTTTCGAAATACTCGATCATCTCGCGGGCGGTGCGGTCCACGTTCACGTCGCCCGTCACGGCAACGGCGGACCGGATGAGGGCCGCCCGGCGGACGGGATCGGCGTAGGCGGCGCTGAAGGTTTCCAGGGCCTTCAGGAAGGATTCGGGGTCCGGCTGTCCGTCCCGATAGCCGACGGAAAAACCGTTCTGGGGCCGCGCCCCGTTCTCATCGAAGACGAACTCGGGGACGGCGCCGTCCATATTGGCGATGACGACGCCCCCGTTCATTTGGGCTTTCATGAAACCCGTCGCCGAAGCCTCCCGGCCGTCGTCGGACAGCATGATGGCGGCGTCCGCCCCGTGGAAGATCCGCGGGGCGTCCCAGACGTTATAGTTTTGCAGGAAAACAACCCGGTCCCCCAATTCCGCGTCCCCGTTCAGGAAGTCCACTAGGCGGTAAACCATCTTTTCCGAGACGTTGTCCCGCTGATAGATCCTCCCTCCGACGATCAGGACGAGGTCCGTTTTCAAAAAACGCGCCCGCAGGGCGGGGTTATCGAAAATGACCGTCAGAAGATCCAGGCGCTTATAACTGGTGATGCGCCGCGTCCAGATGACCAGGGGTTTGCCGCGCACCGAACTAGCCCAGGACGGCCACAAATTGGCCCGCCGCCACAGCCAGTCCATGGCTTGGGCCTTGAGGGTTTCCTTTTGGTCGATGAGGTCCTTGTCCGTCAGGCCCCACGCCCGCTGGAAGACGGGATTCTGCCAGAAGTCCCGTCCCACCCCGTTGGTGATGGAGCGGATCTTATCGGCGTAGGGTTTCAAGGAGGGCATCGCCCTCATGACCTGGGCGTGCTTCTTGGCCACGCCGAAGACCCCGTCGGAAATCGCCACGAGCAATTGCGTGACGTCCACGCGGCCGTTCCGCACGAACGGCCCGTAGAGCGCCGGATCGGCCCCGACCTTCTCCAGCGTTTCCTTCGGCCAGATGGGGTGGGCGTATTCAAGCGGCGTATGGTCGTTGAAGACGCAAAGAGCGTCCTGGAAAAAGGGGTCCTTCTGGAAGGCGTCCGCGAAGAGGCGCGGGTGGGCGAAGAGGGTCGGCGTTTCGCTTAAGACGATGACGTCGGGCTTGAAGTCGGCCGCCTTGGCCACGGCCAGCGCCCCCCGCCCCACCATCCAGCTTTGCCGCATCCGCTGGCGGTCCGCCCAGGCGTAGGGGTCGGCCGTCCCTTGGGGAGCATCCTCGGCGCACGGGTACACGACGTCCGACACATCGGGACAATCCAGGAAGCACACGCCCGCCTTTCCGTAAGCCGCCTTCCGAACCTTGACCTGCGCCGTCGTGCCGTCGAAAAGCGGGAGCGCCATGGGAGGCCCGCCGTCCTCCAGGACGGCGCGCAAAGAACGGCCGACCGGCCGCCTTTCAAGGTAAAGGTGGTTCCAGTCCTGCCAGCCTTGGGCCCAAACGGATTCGTAGAGGAGGGAAACCCCCAGGACGTTGGCGCCGTTCTCCGCCTGGGCGACGATCCGCTCGCGCAGGAGCGGCCCGATGCCTCCCACGGAGGTGGACATGGCGGCCGCCTGGGCGGCCTCGGGGCCGTCGTTTTTCTCGACGGCCGACAAGACCGCCGGAGTGAGCGACAGTTCCATCGCCACTTCGAGGATGTTCAGGGGCCGGGAAGATGAGGTCATGAGGAAGGGTCCGTTAAAAACTTGCCGAGGGCGGGACTTGAACCCGCACGGGACCTAAGTCCCTCGAGATTTTGAGTCTCGCGCGTCTGCCAGTTTCGCCACCTCGGCGCGATGGGCATTATCGCTTTTTCGACGAGGGGGGTCAAACGAGGGGACGAGGCATGTGAATGGTATAATGAGGTGATCATGACATCGTCGTCGAAAATCGAGTCGCCGTCCCTGGTGTATCGCTACGGGAAGGGCCTTTACGTCAACCTCACCAGCCGTTGTCCCACGGCCTGCCGGTTCTGCGTCAAGTTCACGTGGAACTACGACTACCGCGGGTTCAACTTGAAACTCCCCGCCGACCCGTCGGTCCGCGAGGTTCTCGACGCCGCGCCGGCGGACCTGTCCCCGTTCGAGGAAATCGTCTTTTGCGGCTACGGCGAGGGGACCTACCGGATGAAAGAGATGGAGGAGCTCAGCCTTGCCTTCCGCTCCCGCGGGGCCAGGCGAGTGCGGTTGAACACCATCGGCCTGGGGAACCTCATCAACGACCGGGACATCTCGCCCGACTTGGCGCGGTTTCTGGACGCCGTTTCGATCAGCCTCAACACGGTGGACCCCGCCCGCTACCTCGACCTCATGCGCCCCTTGACGGAGTACCGAGGCAAGGCTTTGGCGTCGGTCCTGGAATTCATCGCCGCCTGCGCGGGCCGGCTGGAAACGACGGTCACGGCGGTCGCCGGCGTTTCGGACGATGCCGACGCCGTCCGCCGCGCGGCGGAGTCCCGCGGCGCCAAATTCCTGCTTCGGCCTTTCCTCGATTAGGGGGGATTGGCTCGAGGGTTCTCTCCCGCGAGGTCGCCGTCGGGCTCCGAGCGATCGTCCTGAAAGCGACCCGGGCAGAGTTCCATCGCCGTTCGGGAGGCGGCCCAAGCGTAACTGCTACAATGATCGTCGGAGAGCATCGATGGCCGCCGCCGACAAGATCCCCGTCAACGCCCAGATCAATCCCGCAAATCCCCGCGTGTGTCTTTTCACCGTGGGGAAACCGCTCTTCCCCGGTGGGTCCTTCAACTGCCCGGACGCCGAGCGGGCGAAAGGATCTCCGCTCCTCATTGCCCTTTTCGGACTGCCGGGAATTGTCCAAGTTTGGGTTGCCGACGATCGGTTGACGGTCGAGAAGAATTCGGACGAGCCCTGGCCTATCCTGGGCCGGAGGGTCGCGGACACCGTGAGGACTCTGATCCGGGCGGGCGTCCAACCGCTCGTGGCGCCGCCCAAGCAGAAACCCGGAGCGTCCGGTTTGCTCCGGCGGGTGGAGGAGATTTTGGAGAGGGAGATCAATCCGCGCATCGCCGCCCACGGTGGGCGCGTGGACGTGAGGGAAGTGAAAGACGGCATCGCCTATTTAACGATGAGCGGCGGCTGCCAGGGCTGCACGGCGGCGGCCATGACGCTGCGGAGCGGCGTGGAAAGCGCAATCCTGTCCCGCGTGCCCGAAATCGCCGAGATCGTGGACGTCACCAACCACGGCGCCGGGGACCATCCCTATTATAAATCCGGTCAGGACGCGAAAAGCCCCTTCCAGAGTTGACGGGCCTTGCGCCCGTTCACTTGGCTGGGGATGAGGTTGTTCCTTTTCCTTGAATGGCCTTGGTCGGCAACGGCGCCTGGTTCCCCGCTTCCTGCTTCATAATTTCCAACAACTCCACTTCGAAAATCAACGTTGCGTTGGGCGGAATACCGGGAGTGCCCCGCTCTCCGTAGGCCAGTTCGCCCGGGATGTAGAACGTGTATTTAGCGCCCGGCGACATGAGCTGAATGGCTTCCGTCCAACCCGGGATCACGGCGTTTAACGGAAATTCGGCCGGCTGGCCGCGCTTGTAGGAGCTGTCGAACTCCTCGCCGTTGATGAGAGTTCCCCGATAATTGACCTTCACGCGGTCCGTCGCCTTGGGATGCGGGCCTTTGCCGTTTTTCCCCACTTTGTACTGCAGGCCGGACTTCGTGACCTTAACGCCGCGCTTCTTTTTATTGGCGGCCAGGAAGTCTTCGCCCCCTTTCTTGCTGATCTCCCCCTGTTCTTTGCGGAATTCCCCCGCCTTGGCTTGCGCCATCTTCATCGCTTCTTGGGTGGCCTCCGGCGTCATGGCGGAAGGCTTCCCGGCCAAGGCCTCTTCCAGCGCTCGCGAAAAGGTGGGAACATCCACCATCAGGCCCTGGGAGCGGAGGTTTTCCCCCACCTGCCGGGCGATGAAATAGCTGATCTTTTGGTCGTCGGTCATGGCCTTGTCTTCGGCCCGAGCAAAGCCCGCCGCCAAGAGAGCGGCGCTCAAAAACAGGACTCGTTTCATGGGGTTCCTCCGATTGTGAAGCGGCCAATTTTCCCACATTCCGCCGTCGGAGGCAAATGGTAGAATCCCGCGCAAATCCGTCGATGGAGGTAACGGCCCAGGTCCATGGTCTCCGACGGTGTCCCGTGCGGACCGTAAGGGACGACCTGCCTCGACGAGCAGGTCGTCCCGCTCGAGCGAACGGCCTCCGGCCGTTTGCGTGTCCGGTAGGGGCACCGTCGGGGACTGCCTTGGACCTGAGCCGTTACCGAAGGAGAAATTTATGGCCGGCGAATACGTCATGTCCGTTGAGGGGCTA
>Ga0182011_10004959_pt1 | contig 10561 bp, 8 predicted proteins | sample 711E1DmetaG_FD_120481 | JGI IMG/M metagenome (GOLD analysis project Ga0182011, IMG submission 120481) | Permafrost microbial communities from Stordalen Mire, Sweden - 711E1D metaG | ecosystem: Environmental > Terrestrial > Soil > Wetlands > Permafrost | place: Sweden: Stordalen | collected...
GTTTAGTACGTATTGTCTGCTGCATGATCTCTATGAACTCGACGATACTAAAAGGACCGACGTTTTCTCCGTTTCTCTTTCGCACCGCAATCTGCTGCTCGGCGATCTCTTTATCCCCTATTATAACTAAATACGGAATTTTCCTTAAGCTTGCCTCGCGGATTTTGTATCCGATCTTCTCATTCCTCACATCGGTCTCGGCCCTTATTTCTGCAGCCTTGAACTGACGACAGATTTCTTTTGCATAATCGTCGTGGCGCTCGGCTATCGTAAGCACCTTTGCCTGCACCGGCGCGAGCCAGAGCGGAAAGTCGCCGCCGTAATTTTCTATAAGTATGCCGAAAAAGCGCTCCAGGGAGCCCATAAGTGCCCGGTGTATCATGATCGGACGGTGCTCCTTGCCGTCACTTCCGCGATAGCTTATATCGAACCGCTCGGGATTGTTGAAATCCACCTGGATGGTACTGCACTGCCAATACCGGTTGAGTGCGTCCTTTATTTTTATGTCGATCTTCGGCCCGTAGAAAGCGCCGCCGCCTGGATCGGTTTTGTATGTCAGCCCTTTCTTCTCAAGTGCAAACCTCAACGCCTCGGTCGCCCTTTCCCAGCTCTCTAGTGTGCCTACATATTTTTCGGGTCTTGTCGACAAGTATATATCATACGCATCGAACCCGAAGGTTTTTAGCACAAAGATAGTAAAGTCGAGTATATTATGCATCTCCTCTTCGAGCTGGTCTTCCCTGCAGAATATATGCGCGTCGTCCTGAGTAAATCCCCTGACCCTCAGCAGCCCGTGGAGAACACCCGACCTTTCATAACGGTAGACGGTGCCCAACTCGGCATACCTGATCGGCAGATCACGGTAGCTCCTCAGGTCGCTTTTGAAGATGCTGATATGGAAGGGGCAGTTCATAGGCTTAAGTTCGTATGCCACGCCTTCGATATCCATGGGTGAGTACATGTTTTCGCTGTAATAATCAAGATGCCCGCTGGTTTTCCAGAGGTTGAGCTTCGCGATATGCGGCGTGAAGAGCAGCTTATAGTCGGCCTTCAGGTGCTCGTTTCGCCAAAAGTCCTCGATGGTCTTCCTGATGAGAGCTCCGTTGGGATGCCACAATATAAGTCCCGAACCGATTTCGTCGTTCATACTGAAGAGATCGAGCTCCCGGCCGAGCTTTCGGTGATCTCTCTTTTTGATCTCTTCGAGGAATTCGAGGTAGGCCTTCAATTCGTCCTTAGTCGCACACGCAGTGCCGTATATACGCTGCAGCATCTTGTTCTTCTCGTCGCCACGCCAGTATGCTCCTGCAACGCTCAGCAGCTTGAAGGCCTTCACCTTGCCGGTTCTCGCCAGGTGAGGACCTCGGCAAAGATCGACAAATCCGTCCTCATCGTAAAGGGTGACCTCTTCATCAGCGATGTCATTAATGAGTTCGGTTTTATAGTCCTCACCTTTCTCTTTGAAGAACATCGCGGCATCTGCCTTCGACATTGCCTTCCGGATGAAGGGACTGCTCTTTTTGATAATCTCCTGCATGCGCTTCTCGATTTTTTCGAGGTCTTCTGCGCTGAATGGTGTTTCGCGGTCGAAATCATAGTAGAAGCCGTCTTCAATAGCCGGGCCGATAGCGAGCTTGACCTCCGGGAACAGGTCTTTGACTGCGTGAGCCATTATATGAGAGGCGCTGTGACGATATATTTCTTTTCCTTCCGCCGAATCAAGGGTAACGGGTTCGATGACGGCTGAAGCATCCAGCTGCCCGGTGATCGTCGAATAGATATCCCTCGGTTCGCCATTCACCTTTGCGGCGACTGCGTTGACTGCATCTAACTCTTTCTTCAGGTTCGCAGCATCTATCTCTTTTGCGGAACCGTCACTACATAACAGTTTTATGGCACTGCCTCCTTAGAGAAAAAAGGTAAAGTATATCATAGCCCATAAGCAGCTAACGATTCAATAATCTCCCATCGACCATTTCGATGACGCGATGGCACCTCTTCGAAAGCGATTCATTGTGAGTCACGATGATGAAGGTCACACCCTGCTTATCATTGATATCCATAAGCTGCCTGAAGAGTGCCTCGCCGGTGGCCGTATCGAGGTTGCCCGTAGGCTCGTCGGCAAAGACGACGCGGGGCTCAAGGAGCAATGCCCGCGCAACAGCGACACGCTGCTGTTCACCGCCCGACAATTCGCCGGGCTTGTGATCACGTCTCTCGTATACGCCCAGGATTTCGAGCAGGTGGTTTGCCCTGTCCGTAAGGTCCTTCACGCTTAGCGGCTTACCTCCCCCGAACTTCAATGTATCAACTTCGGAAAAACTGCGATGGATAAGGCCGGGCATCGTGACATTTTCGAGCGCGCTAAACTCGGGCAACAGATAATGGAACTGAAAGACAAATCCTATCATACGGTTTCTGAATGCTGCAATAGGACCGTTGCCCAACGAAAAAGGATCGACACTACCGTTCGCCTCGTAAGTGATCCTACCGCTCGTAGGCTTATCCAAGGTGCCGAGTATATGAAGGAACGTACTTTTGCCTGCGCCGGAAGCCCCTACAATGCCGACAATCTCTCCTTCACCGAATGTCAGGTCGATACCTGTAAGTACTTGCAGTTCACCAGCCGGAGTGAGAAAAGATTTATGCAGATTCTCAACTGTAATCAGAGTATTCATTGCGCATCACCAGACTTTGGGGAAGGGAGGACGGAGGAATGCCAAGTCGTCCTCTTTGTCTTCTTGGCTGGCGCCTTGTCGTCTTGCGATTTAGCGTCTTCCACGGTTTTTTTCTCGCTTTTGCTTCCGGTCAATTTTTCTTTCCACTCATCAGCTTGCGTTTTGATCGTGTCCGCTTTCTTGCTCAACCCGAGTGTCATGTCCTGGACATCTGATACGATCGATTCCCCCATCCTCGCAAATATCTCCCCTCCTTTGAAAATAGCGAGAATCATGAAGATAAGCCACGGCATGATAATAGCGATAGACACCCACTTTAAGATCTTTAGAGATTTCATTCGTATCTCAAGGATTCTACGGGTTCAAGCCTGGCGGCATAATACGAAGGATAGATGGTCGAGAGGAAGCTGATGGCTATCGCCGAACACGAGACGATCGCAAAATCGATGAACTGCATTTTCACGGGGAGCTTGCTAAGATAATAGACGTCGGGAGGGAGTTCTATATAGTTATTAAGGACGATGCATAGCATATACCCCCCAACCACTCCGATTGCTGTCCCGACAATGCCGATTACAAGACCCTGGAGCATAAATATGAGCATTATGCCTTGGTTCTTAGCTCCCATGGATTTCAGTATGGCGATCTCCTTCTGCTTCTCCACTACGTTCATCATCAGGGTGCTAACGATATTAAATGATGCAACCAGCACGATCAGTATCAATATAACAAACATGGCGAACTTTTCGAGTTTCAACGCCGAAAAAAGGTTTTTGTTCATCTGCATCCAGTCTTTTACAAAAAATGGAGGCCCCAGCCTCTTGTTAAGCGTCTTGCGGACCTCGGGAGCGGCGTCAATGTCATTAAGTTTGAGTTCGACACCCGATACGGAGCTGCCCAACCCAAAGAATTCCTGCGACGATTTCAGGTCAGTCAAGGCAAGGTTTGCGTCATACTCAAACATCCCCATGTCAAATATTGCGGCCACACGGAACTGTTTTATCTTGGGAAGCATTCCAAGCGGTCCGATTTCACCCATAGGGGAGATGACATTGATCGTGTCGCCGACAATGACACCGAGCATGCTGGAAAGTTCGGTACCGATAAGGATCCAGGGGCGCGCTCCCTGGTCCGCACTCTGCCCGGTTCCGCTATCTGCATCAGCCGGCAATCTGCCAAATTTGATATGGCCCAGGATCTCCGTTGTTTTCGCTTCCGTGGAAAGGTCGACCCCTTTCATGAAAACACCGTGCGCATTCTTCCCGGCAGATATAAGCACCTGTCCGAGTACAAACGGGGAAACATTCACAACAGCCGGCTCTTCCTTCACCTTATCCAACAGGGGGCGGTAATCCCTGATGCTGCCGGTATAGCTGAGCACAATGGCGTGTGAATTCGCGCCGAGTATCTTTTTCTGGAGGTCTTCCCTGAACCCGCTCATAACCGACAGTACAACGAGCAACGCCATGACACCGACAGCAACTCCACCGATAGATATGGCAGTATTAAATGATATGCCTTTATGTTTTTTCTTGGACCGTAGGTACCGGACGGCGACGAATAATTGATAGGAGAGGTTCATATCAATCGTAGATTGAAGATTCCAGATTACACATTCCTGATTACGTGTTACCCATCTATTGTTCCGGCTTAAGCTGCGGGAAAAGGATTACATCTCTGATAGAAGACGAATTGGTCAGCAGCATAACAAGTCTGTCGATGCCGATGCCTTCCCCGGCTGCCGGGGGCATGCCGTATTCGAGCGCCCGCACATAATCTTCATCCATCCAGTGGGCCTCTTCGTCTCCCTGTTTCTTTGCCTCGACCTGCTTAAGGAATCTTTGCTTCTGATCGGCAGGGTCGTTGAGCTCCGAAAAGGCGTTCGCGATCTCGCGGGACGTGATGAACAGCTCGAACCTCTCCACGAGTTCCTGGTTGTCCTTCTTCCTCTTGGCAAGGGGCGAAAGCTCCACAGGATAGTCGATGATGAAGGTAGGTTGCACCAGTTCAGGCTCTATGAACTCCTTAAATATCTCGTCGAGTATTTTGGCAAGGGAATCGCCAGCCTTGACATCGAGCTTCTTTTCTCTGGCCCACGCGAATGCTTTATCGCGGTCGGTAATGGCTTCGTCGGGGACGCCCTTTTGCTTTAAAGCTTCGAGCAGAGGGATCCTCGGCCACGGTGGGGTGAGATCTATTATGTCGTCTCCGTATGGCACCTTCAGAGTACCCAATGCCTTTTCCGCGATAAATGAGAATATCTTCTCTGTAAAGTCCATCAAGAAATTGTAATCCTTATATGCCATATAAAACTCGATCATGGTGAATTCGGGGTTGTGCTTCGTCGAAATCCCTTCGTTCCTGAAATTCTTGTTCAGCTCGAATACCCGTTCGTATCCGCCAACGAGGAGACGTTTGAGATACAGTTCAGGGGCGACGCGCAGGTACAGATCGATGTCCAGGGCGTTGTGATGGGTACTGAAGGGCTTGGCTGTAGCGCCTCCGGGTATCTGATGCATCATCGGAGTTTCAACTTCAATAAATCCATTAGCTTCGAGATAATCCCTCAATGCCTTTATGATGGCGCTTCTCTTTGCGAAGATATCTTTCACCTGGGGATTTACGATTAGGTCGACGTACCTTTGACGGTATCTCAGTTCGACATCCTTCAGGCCGTGCCACTTCTCGGGTAGCGGCCTCAGGGACTTGCTCAACAGCTCGAAATCCCTGACCTCGATGGTGAGTTCATCGGTCCTGGTCCTGAACAGTTTACCGGAGGCGCCAATAATGTCTCCTATATCCAGCTTCTTGAGAATAGCATACTTCTCGTTCAGGACCCCCTTGCTGAAGAACAGCTGTATTCTCTCAGTCGCGTCCTGTATCGTGGCGAAACATCCCTTACCGAAATCCCGCATAGAGATGATCCTTCCGGCTGCGGAGGTAAAGACGGGATCCGCTTCGAGTGCATCTTTAGATGCCGATGCATAAGTGGTTTTCAGATAGAGTGCGGATGCTTCGGGTTCGAATCTGCCGCCGTACGGATCGATCTGCAGTTCCCTCAGATCATTCAGTTTCTTTATTCGCTGTTCTATAAGGTCGTTTATCTCTTCCATGAAAAGGAATTATACTGGCCTTCCCCGCTATTAGTCAACAGCGGCTTGACTAATGGCCGTTGCATGAAATATCGTATATATCTATGCGTAGACCTGTCATTGCGGCAAACTGGAAGATGAACATGAAGATCGAGGAGGCACAGGCCTTCCTCGACGAGTTAATACCGCTCGTCTGGAACGAGAGGGATGCCGACATCGTTATCGCCCCTCCGTTCACGGCACTTTATGCTATGGCCAACCTCCTGAAGATAACCAATATCGGATTGGCGGCCCAGGATCTTTTTTATGAAGACAAAGGGGCATATACCGGGGAGATCTCGCCGATCATGCTTACTGATATCGGCTGTTCTTATGTAATCATCGGCCATTCGGAGCGGCGTATCTATTTCGGTGAAACTAACGAGATAGTTAACAAGAAGATCAGGGCTGCCCGGAGACATGGCCTTGAGGTTATTTTCTGCATCGGAGAATCATTATCCGAGCGTGAAGCCGGGATGACTTTTGATGTCCTGAAAAAGCAGATCACTGAGGGGCTCAGGGATATATCTTCTGATGGCCTTATCATAGCCTATGAGCCGGTATGGGCCATTGGCACAGGAAAGACGGCCACTCCCGACCAGGCGCAGGAAGCCCATGAGTCAATCCGCAAAACTCTTTCGCACCTCTACGGCGAGCCTGCCAAAGGCTTGCGGATACTTTACGGCGGCAGCGTCACCCCTGAGAACGCGGATGTCCTTATGGCCTGCCCTGATGTGGACGGCGCCCTCGTTGGCGGCGCCAGCCTCAAAGCGGACAGTTTCGCCGGGATAGTCAAATACAACAAACAATAATAATGAACACCCCGGTTGGGGTCGCAGGAGGCTAGTGTGACAACCTTTTTGTTGATATTGCATGTACTTGTAAGTATCTTTCTTATCTGTATCGTTCTGCTTCAGAGCGGCAAGGGAGCAGAGATGGGCGCCGCCTTCGGCGGATCGAGCCAGACACTCTTCGGCAGCAGGGGAGCCGCTACGTTCCTAAATAAACTAACCACCATCGCGGCTGTGCTCTTTATGGTGACCTCGCTCTTGCTGACCATGGCAACGACTAAGGGCTCATCCGTAATACAGAACGTCCCGGCCGAACAGGGCAAGGCACTCCCTCAGCAGTTGCCGATTCAGCAGCCAGCATCACAGCAGCAACCGGCTCCTCCTGCGGCCAAATAAATAAAAGATTTGAATATGTGCAAATGAGCGTACGGGGTCTTCAGAAATGACATCCATACGCTCATTTTCTTTCTCAATCCAGTCCTTAACTCCTAAACTCCTAACCTTCTTAATTTTTTTTATCTTATCTTTGGTTTTCTTCTCGGCTGCGGGCTGCACTCGTGAACCCGGAATCAAGTATCCGAACGCGATCACCTTGGGCTCCGGCGCCGATGCGAAACGACTCCTGCCTTTCCTGGCATCGGACAGCGCTTCCAGCCAGGTAGCCGGCTATATTTTCAATGGCCTAACCAAGTATGACAAGGACCTGAAGATCACCGGCGACCTTGCGGAATCTTGGGATGTAAGCGCCGACGGCCTCACTATCACCTTCCATTTGAGAAAAAGGGTCATGTGGCATGACGGCGTCGAATTCACATCTGACGACGTGGTATTTACATATAACGCCGTAATCAATCCCAAGATTCCGACTCCGTACAGCAGCAACTATGGGCCGGTTAAGTTAGTAGAGGCGACTGACCGGTATACGGTGAAAGTGCATTACAATGAACCTTACGCTCCAGCCCTCGAATCATGGGGGATGGGAATAATACCGAAGCATGTCCTGGAGGGAAAGGACATGACTTCGCCCGAAGTATATCAGAATCCGGTCGGCACGGGGCCTTACCGTCTCAAAGAGTGGTTAACAGGGCAGAAAATAGTTCTGGACGCCTTTGATTCCTACTTCGAAGGCAGGCCGAACATCGACAGGATCATCATAAGGGTCATCACTGATCCATCTACAATGTTTCTCGAACTGAAGTTCGGCGGCATAGATTACATGGGGCTCACACCTCCTCAATACAAACTCCAAGCAAATACCGATTTCTTCAACCAATATTTTCAGAAATTCAGGTATCCATCCTTCGGATATACCTATCTCGGATTCAATCTCCTCAATCCTTTGTTTTCGGATAAAAAAGTCCGGCAGGCGATAGCCCACGCCATAAATAAAGAAGAGCTGATTGCGGGAGTTGTCCTGGGCTACGGCATACCATGCACCGGCCCCTTCCCTCCTGAATCGTGGGCTTACAACCGTGATGTCAGGGACATTGAATACAATCCCAACGCTGCTATGAAAATATTGGACGACCTCGGATGGAAAAGAAACCGGGAAGGCCTGCTCGAAAAAGAGGGCAAAACATTTTCCTTTACTATCATCACAAACCAAGGTAACGACTCACGCATGAAGGCAGCTCAGATAATCAGGGAGCAACTTAAGCGTGTTGGCATCGACATGAATATTAAGGTGCTGGAATGGCAGGCGATGCTGCATGAATTCATCGACAAGAAGAGGTTCGAGGCAGTCATCATGGGATGGGCTCTTTCGCGAGATCCTGATCTATATGACATCTGGCATTCGTCCAAAACGAAGGAAGGCGAATTCAACTTCATCTCGTACAAAAACGACGAGGTCGACAGGCTGCTTGTCGAAGGGCGGCAGACCTTCGGTGTCGGGAAGAGGGCAAAGATTTATCACCGCATTCACCAAATTCTGGCTGATGAGCAGCCGACCATATTTCTTTACGTGCCCGATGCCCTGCCGGTCCTCCACAAAAGGTTCAAGGGCGTAGAAAAAGCGCCGATCGGGATCTGGCACGACTTCATTCATTGGCATGTACCGGCCAACAGGTCTGAATGGTATCGCTGAACAGCCGTCGCCGGTTGTTATACCTGCTGTTATGCCGGAGGGGGATGGCATCAAATTTATTCTTGACAACAGGTGGCCTCTGTGTTAATAATTGATACTAGTGTTTTGGAGAGATCTCTATTCTTTGGCTCCATATTAAATTGGAAGGAGGTGATTCACGAATGAAGAAGGTATTGGCAATCGTTCTTTCACTCATGCTGCTCGCAGTATTCGCAGTTGGTTGCAAGAAGGCTCCTGAGGCTCCTGCTCCTGCTCCTGCTCCCGTTGCAGCTCCGTCCACTGAGAAGTCATCGTCAACGTCAACGACAACGGCTCCGGCTCCCGGGACTGGGACTACTGAGAAGTCAACGTCAACAACGACAACAACGACTCCGGCTCCTGAGAAGAAGTAGCACCGCCTTTATACGCACAGAACACCATGGGGGACAGCGATGTCTCTCATGGTGTTGCTTTTTTTGGGAAAATATTGCTATTATTGAACATCATTTCCTGTGACGAAAACGATTAAGAGTGGGCATTCCCACTCTTTTGTTTTATGGGGTATTTCAATGAGCCGCGCTGATGATATAAAAGGGAAGATCCATGAACTTGCCGAGCAGGTGGCCGAGGACGAGGGGCTGGAACTTGTTGATATCATTATCCTCGGCTCCGTGCGCAAGATGCTGCTTCGTATAATTATCGACAAGGAGAGCGGCGTAACCGTCGGCGACTGCGAGCGCATGAGCAGGGGGATAGAGGCACTCTTGGATGTGGAGGATATCGTCAAGGCCGCCTACACGCTCGAAGTATCTTCACCAGGTTTGGACCGGCCCCTGGTAAAAATGAAGGACTTCGAGAGGAACAGGGGCAAACTGGCGAGGGTCATCACCTCTGAAAAGATCGGCAATGAGACTTTCTTCATCGGAAGGATCATCGACACCGGCGACCATTGGATAAGACTGCGGCTCGAAGAGAAACCAGCGAAGGGTCATGCGAAGAAAAAAGTGGCTGAAGAACCGCGGGATGCATTCATCCCGTTTGAAAAGATTTCGAAGGCGAATCTCGAAATTCAGCCTTGAAATAGAGTATTAAAAGGGGTATCGATATGTCAAAAGAACTCTGCTTTGTGATAGACCAGATTGGAAGGGATAAGGGCCTCTCGCGCGACGCCCTTATCAAGCTCCTTGAAGCCGCCCTGCTGTCGGCAGCAAAAAAGCGATTTGTGCACAAACCCAATGTTGATCTTCGGATAGACCCCAAGACTTGCAACATTACCGTCTTCGAGGTGAAAACCGTGGTCGATACGGTGACTGTCCCGGATGAAGAGATATCCACCAACGATGCCCAGGCGATTGATCCCGGCAAAGCTATCGGCGATACAATGGAACTGCCAGTACTTCTTAAGGACTTCGGGAGGATAGCGGCACAGACGGCCAAACAGGTACTTTTTCAGAAGGTGAGAGAAGCGGAGCGGGACGTCATCTTCGAGGAATACAAAGACAAAATCGGGCAAATCATCAGTGGCACGGTCATAAGAAAAGAAAAGGGCTTCTACTTCGTAGCCCTGGGCAAAGCCGAAGCGGTACTGCCCCAGCGCGAAACCCTGCCCAGCGAAACACTTAAACGCGGCGATATTGTAAAAGCGTACCTGGCAGATGTGAAGCAGACAGCAAAGGGTCCGGCAATTGTGCTTTCTAGGAACGATCCTAACTTTATCGCCGGGCTTTTCAAGATGGAAGTTCCGGAGATACATGACGGCATAGTATCGATCAAAGGTATCGCCAGAGAACCAGGAGAACGCACGAAGATTGCGGTCGCATCGAGAGATACGTCAGTCGACCCGGTGGGGGCCTGTGTAGGCATGAAAGGCACTCGCGTCCAGTCGATAGTCAGGGA
>Ga0182011_10004963_pt1 | contig 10558 bp, 10 predicted proteins | sample 711E1DmetaG_FD_120481 | JGI IMG/M metagenome (GOLD analysis project Ga0182011, IMG submission 120481) | Permafrost microbial communities from Stordalen Mire, Sweden - 711E1D metaG | ecosystem: Environmental > Terrestrial > Soil > Wetlands > Permafrost | place: Sweden: Stordalen | collected...
AGCTGGAGGTCCGCACCGAGAACGGAGGCGCCTCCTCCTCGTTCGTGACCATGTACCAGTTGTCCTTGCCGACTCCGCCGCCGCGCGAAATGGTCTTGTAGCACCACATCGTGGCCCACCAGCCCTTCGCGGCGTACAGGTCGTAATACTGCCTCATCAACATCGGCCCGCCCGCTTTCTGGAACACGACGTTGAACTCGCCGACGAGCATCGGGACGCTCATCGTGTGCAGGAGATTCTCGATGTACGGCAGGTTGCGGTTGATCAGGTAGCGGTGGGCCTCGAGGTTGGGGCTGCCGCCGAGCACGCCGGGATAATAGTGCTCGGTGAGCATGACGTTGCTCCAGCCGCGGGCGGACGGTGCGCCGTAGCAGCCGATGCCGGATTGAGTACCCGCCAAGACGATGATATGCCGCCCGTCCACGGACCGGATGGCCGTGTAGATCTCGCCCATGAGGCGGACAAGGGTGTCCTCGTGCCGGTTCGTCTGGTAATCGCCGAAGGGTTCGTTCATCGGCTCGTACGCGGCGACCGCCGGCTCATCCTTGAAGTGCTCGGCGATCTTCTTCCAGAGCCACACGGTCTGCTTCTGGTATTCGGCGCTGTCCCACAGCTTGTTCTGGTCCTTGTGCCCGGTCGAATGATCCACGCTCTGGCCGCCGGGCACGCCGTGCATGTCGAGAATGACGTACAGCCCGTTCTCCTTCGCCATGCGCACCGCGGCATCCAGCCACTTGAAGGCATCGCGCTTCAGTTCCATCGGATGGTCCGGGTCCATCAACAGCGTGTAGTTGAACGGCAGGCGGATGGTGTTGAACCCGAACGAAGGGACGATCTCGAAGTCATGGGCGGTGATCCAGTTCGTGCGGTAGAGATCCATCAACGCGTTTGCCTTCTCCACGCCGAACCGCTGGCGGAGGATGGATTCGAAGTCGTATTGATCGGCGGCATCCTTGGTGTCCAGCATCCACATTTCCAGGACGAGCCAGTTTCCGAGGTTGCAGCCCTTGAGGACGACGGGTTTGCCGGTCACGTCCACCGTGCGGCCGTTTTCGACGCGGAGAAAAGACAACGCGGGCCGCTCCGTGGGTTTCATCCTGACGCACGACGCGAGGATGAAACAGCCGAGGAAGACCAGCAGGAACATTCGGGTTGTCTTGAGCCGGCGGTACATCATCTTCCACTTTGCCGATTCCGCCGGAGAAACGCAAGCAGAAAGGGGGACCGGTCCCACCATGGTGTACAGGACAGATCCGCGAGAAAGAGAGGATGAGCTGGCGAGCCCGTCTTCCGCCGGGTTTCACTTCTTCTGCGTGGCGACGTCGACCCAGACGGCGACGAGCAGGATCAGGCCCTTGATGACGTACTGGTACGTAATGTCCAGGTTCATCAGGCTCATGCCGTTGTCCAGGCTGGCCATGATTAATGCGCCGATCAGCGCCCCGAAAATCGTCCCGCGACCGCCCATCAAGCTGGTTCCACCCAGCACCGAGGCCGCGATGACGTCCAGTTCCATGCCCGTGCCTGCCGAAGTCGTCGCCGCGTTGAGGCGGGCGGTCAGCACGACCCCAGCGACCGCCGTCAGCCCGCCGAAAAGAACGAAGAGAACCGTGATCCGGTTGGCGATGTTGATGCCCGACAGCCGCGCGGCGTCCTCGTTGCCGCCGATCGCATACAAATGCCGCCCGAAGACCGTGTTGTTTGCGACGAAGTTGAAGACCAGCGCCAGGACCATCAGCAGCAGGACGGCGTAGGGGATGCCCTGGTTGAAAATCAGGATGCAGAAGAATGCCGCCATGATCAGCGAGAGCGAAACGATCTTGGCGAGCTGCGCGGCCACGGACGGCACCGCCAGTCCGTACTTCCTGCGCTGGCTCCGCTTTCGCACGTTGGACGCGACGAACAGCGCAATCGTGATCGCCGCGAGCACTGAACTGGCCACAGGCGACAGGTAGTTCTGGCCGATCATCTTGAAACTGTTCGCCAGCGGGCTGACCGTGGCGCCGCCCGTGATGCCGAGGATGCCGCCGCGGAAGATCATCATGCTGGCCAGCGTGACGATGAAGGACGGTACTTTCCGGTGCGCGATCCAGAACCCGTGCCAGCCGCCGATCAGCAGGCCGGTGGCGAGCGCGGCCGCGATGGCGGGCACCGTGGGCCAGCCCAGCTTCACCTGCAGCACGGCGCCGACGGCACCGGCAAAGCCGGCCACGGAACCTACCGAGAGATCGATATTGCCGGTGACGATCACCAGCGTCATTCCCACGGCGACGATCGCGACGGTCACGGTCTGGAGGAAAAGATTGGAAAGGTTGCGCGGCTCGATGAAGATGAACCCGGTCAGGAAGGTGAAGATCAGCCAGATGCCGACGAGGGCAATAACCATCGTGTACTGCCGCACGTTCCGGTGGAACGATTGTTTCAGCGGGCTTTCTTTCTTTTCCATGGCGATCCTTTTTTCTGTCGATGACGCCGCTCAGCGGCCGCCGGTCGCGTAGTACATGATCTTTTCCTGCGTGGCTTCCTCCCGGCGGAGTTCGCCGGTGAAGCGGCCTTCGTGCATGACGAGGATGCGGTCGCTCATGCCCAGCACCTCGGGCAGGTCCGAGGAAATCATGATCACGCCGACGCCGCGGTCCACCAGCGCGTTGATGATGTGATAAATCTCGACCTTGGCGCCGACGTCGATGCCGCGGGTCGGCTCGTCGAGGATCAGCACCTTGGGCATGGTCATGAGCCACTTCGCCAGCACGACCTTCTGCTGGGTGCCGCCGCTCAGGTTCATCGCCTGCTGTTCGACGGACGGGGTCTTGATCCGCAGTTCCGCAATATATTTCTCGGCCGACCGGATCTCCTCGTTCTCGTCGACGACGCGGTGGCGGGAAATCCTGTCCAGGCTGGCCAGCGAAATGTTCCGCTTGATGTCCTGCATGAGCACGAGGCCGTAGCGCTTGCGGTCTTCCGATGCCAGGCTGATGCCGGCCCGGATCGCATCGCCGGCGTTTCGAAGGGCCAGTTCGTGGCCGTCGAGGAATATCCGCCCCGAGGTCACCCGTCCCCAAACTCCGAAAATGCTCATGACCAGCTCGGTCCGGCCCGCGCCGATCAACCCCGCCATCCCGAGAATCTCGCCCTTCCTCAGCGTCATGTTCACGTCGGCGATGGTCCTGTTGATGGCCGGGTCGTACACCGTCCAGTCCTTCAGTTCCAACAGCACGTCCCCGGCGATGCGCTCTTTGCGGGGATAAATCTGCGTGAGCTCGCGGCCGACCATCCTGGCAATCAGCCGGTCTTCGGTGAGGTCCGTTTTCTGGTCGGTGGACACGGTCTTGCCGTCGCGGAGGACGGTGACGCGGTCGGCGATTTCGAATACCTCCTTCAGGCGGTGCGAAATGTAGATGCAGGTCACGCCGTCGTCGCGCAGGCCCTTCAGGATCTTCAACAGGTTCGCCGCTTCGCCTTCCGCGAGGGCCGCCGTCGGCTCGTCGAGGATCAAAATCCGGGCATCCTTGGACAGCGCCTTCGCGATCTCCACGAGCTGCTGCTCGCCGACGCCGAGGTGTGTGATCTCCGTCGCCGGGTTGATGTTCAACCCGACTTTTTTCAGCGCCCGTTCCGCGCGGAGATACGATTCGTTCCAGTTGATGACGCCCGCCGTCGCGATTTCGTCGCCGAGGCCAATGTTCTCCGCGACGCTGAGCTGTTTGACCAGCGCAAGTTCCTGGTAGATGATCGCAATGCCGGCACGCTCGCTGTCCTTGATGGTATGGAAATGCTGCGGCTGGCCCTCGATCAGGATATCCCCGTCGTAGCTGCCGGCGGCGTAAACGCCGCTCAGGATCTTCATGAGCGTGGATTTGCCGGCGCCGTTTTCGCCGACGAGCGCGTGGACCTCGCCTTTGCGGACGCTGAACGTGACGTTGTCGAGGGCTTTGACGCCCGGAAACTCCTTCGTGATGCCCTGCATCTCGAGGAGATAGTCGCTCATGACGGATTCCCGCGGACTACTTCTTGTAGACGTCTTCGTGTTTCAGATAGCCGCTGTCGACCAGCACCTTGTCGAGATTCTTCGCGTCCACGGCGATCGGCGTGAGGAGGATGGAAGGTACGTCGATTTTGCCGTTGTTCACCCTGGAGTTCGCGCCGGGGTTTTCGCCCTTCACCATCTTAATCGCCGCCTGGACCGCGGTGGTCGCCAGGGCGCGCGTATCCTTGAAGATCGTCATCGTCTGCTTGCCCTGCACGATCCGCTGGGCCGCGGAGAGTTCGGCGTCCTGTCCGGTCACCGGAACTTTGCCCTCCAGGCTTTGGGCGGCGAGCGCCTGGATGACGCCGCTGGCCGTTCCGTCGTTCGGCGCGAGCACGCCCTGGATGTTGTTGCGGTTCGCGGTGAGCGCATTCTCCATCAGCTTCATCGCCTCGGCGGGCTGCCAGTCCTTCACCCACTGGTCCATGACGATCTTGATGTCGCCCTTGTCGACGAACGGCTGGATGATCTTCATTGCGCCGCCCTTGAACAGCTTCGCGTTGTTATCCGTCGGCGCGCCGCCGAGGACCACGTAATTGCCCTTGGGCACGAGGCCGGTCAGGTACTGGCCCTGCAATTCGCCCACCTTGACGTTGTCGAAAGAGACGTACAGGTCCACGTCCGCATCGAGGACGAGCCGGTCGTACGAAATCACCTTGATCCCGGACCGGTGCGCTTTCTCGACGATGACGCCGGCGCTGGTCGCGTCGTGCGGGGCAAGGATCAGGACGTCGATGCCCTGCGCGATGAGGTTCTCGCATTGTGAGACCTGCCGCGCCGCGTCATTGTCGGAGATTTGGAGACGGAGGTCGAGGTTGTTGGCCTGGGCGTCCGACTTGAGCTGATCGCCGTCCCGCACCCAGCGCTCTTCGCGCTGCGTGGGCAGGGAGACGCCGACGCGGACCTTCTTGACGGCCTTGCCGGCGCCGCCGCAGCCCGCGGCCGCGAACATCAACATGGACAGGAAAATACGGATCATGGTTTTCATGGTAGAGTTTCCGGGATTGTCCGATTTGTGTTGTGACATTAGCGGAGCCTGACAGAATTGTCGAAGTTTTCTGCACATTGGAAACCATGGACTACTTGCCCTTTATTCTGTTTGCGGCGGTCGTTGTCGCGGCGCTCCTCATCGGCGTGTGCTTCTCCGCGAAGCGCCGGAAGGAGCTGGCCGCGTGGGCACAGGCGCACGGGCTGGGTTTTTCGGCGGGCCGTGAGGAGGACATCGAGTACCGCTACCCGAACTTCCAGTGCCTTCACCAGGGCGACAACCGGTACGCCTGCAATGTCATGCAGGGCCGGTGGCACGAGCGCGAGTGCGCGGCGTTCGACTACCGTTACGAAACACACAGCACCGACGGCCGCGGCGGGCAGCAGACCGAGGTCCACGAGTTCTCCGCCGTCGTGCTGGCCAGCCCGGTCCCGCTGAAGCCGCTGTCCATCCGCCACGAAGGCTTCTTCGACAAGGTCGCCGAGTTCTTCGGCCTGGACGATATCGAATTCGAGTCCGCCGAGTTCAACCGGCGGTTCCACGTGAAGTCGCCCGACAAGAAGTGGGCCTTCGACGTCATTCACCAGCGCACGATGGAGTTCATGCTGAGCATGCCGGATTTCTCGCTACAGTTTGGTGCCGACGCGGTGATCGCGTGGCGGAACCGCAAGCTGAAGCCGGCGGAGTTCGGACAGGCCGCCGACCTGATCGCGGGCATTCTGGACCGGCTGCCGGAGTACCTGGTGAAACAGCAGATGGGACAGGCGTAGGAGGACGGAAGATGCTTGAGAATCCCGTGAACATCGTCGTCATTGCCATCGCGGTGGTGACGTTGCTGCTCGTCATCTGGATCATCGGGACCTTCAACGGCCTCGTGAAGCTCCGCAACGCGTGCCGCGAATCGTGGTCGGCGATCGACACCGAGCTGAAACGCCGCTACGACCTGATTCCAAACCTCGTCGAGGCGGTGAAGGGCTATGCGAAACACGAAAGCGGCGTCCTGCAGAACGTCACCGAGGCGCGGAGCAAGGCCGTGGCGTCGACCGGTTCGCCGGCGAGCCAGGCGGTGGACGAGAATGTCCTGATCGGCGCCATGCGGCAGTTGTTCGGAGTCGTCGAGCGGTACCCGGACCTCAAGGCGAACCAGAACTTCCTCGAACTTCAGAGCGAGTTGTCGAACACGGAGGACCGAATTCAGGCCGCGCGCCGGTTCTACAACGCCAACGTCCGCGACCTGAACACGCGGGTTGAAATGTTCCCGTCGAATATCATCGCAGCCTTGTTCGGTTTCAAAGCCGCCGAGTTTTTTGAGATCGAATCCGTGAGTATGCGCGAACCGCCGAAAGTGGGTGGATAGAGGCGGGGACGAACGGACGTCGAACATCCAACTTCGAAGAAGAGAGCAGCCACGAAGAAACGCAGAGAACACGACGAAGTTAACCAGGGAGAGCACGGAGAAGGACGCCGACCGGAACATCGAGCGCCCAACACAGAAGGAAGATCACATCGCTAATCTAATCCCCGCCTTCGAAGTTCGTTCGTCTTCCTCCGCATTCTCTGTGCCCTCCGTGTTTGGTCCTGCTGCGTCCTTTGTGTTCCTTTGCGGCTATTCTCCTTTGATGCGCTGTCGTCTTCCTCCGCCCTCTTGAAGTTGCTTGCCCATTCCGCTAGAGTCTGCGGTCTCGCATGAGCAACTATCAGCAAAACGCCGTGTCGGCCGCGATCTGGCCGTGGTGCAATCCGCCAGTCAGGAATTCGGCTGAAGAGAAGGCGAAAATCCGCAAACGCGCGCTGATCCAGTCGTCGGTCGGCGTGCTCGTCGGCTATTTCTTTGCCCTGGCGATGCACAAACCCGTCGCCGCGGTCGTGATCCTCGTGATCGCGGTGTGGATCTTCGTCTCCGGACTTTTCATTCCGGTTGCGTTCACGAAGACGGAAGTGTTCTTCGCGAAGTTCGGCAGGGGAGTTGGCGCGGCCCTGACATGGATCCTGCTGGTCCCGTTTTTCTACCTGTGCTTCCTGCCGGGCCACGGGCTGCTCGCCCTGCTGAGGAAGGATCCGCTGAAGCTCAAGTTCCCGTCCGACGAACCGACGTACTGGGAAGACCGGCCGCCGGTGATCGACGTGAATGATTTCAAGAAGCAGTACTAGATGAACATCCTCGGCATCAGCGCGTTCTACCATGACTCCGCCGCGGCGCTCGTCCGCGACGGCGAGATCATCGCCGCGGCCCAGGAAGAGCGCTTCACGAGGAAGAAGCACGACGCGAACTTCCCGATCAATGCGGTCCGCTACTGCCTCGCCGAGGGCAAGGTCGGCCCCGACCAACTGGACGCCGTCGCGTTCTACGACAAACCCATCAACAAGTTCGCGCGGATTCTCCAGACCTATTTCACCGTGGCGCCGGGCGGTCTGCAGTCGTTCATGATGGCCGTGCCCATCTGGCTCCGTCAGAAGTTGTGGATTCCGCTCGAGATCGAGGAAGCGCTGGAGAAATGCGGCACGCGGATTCCGAAGGAGATGTACTTCCCCGAGCATCACGAGTCGCACGCGGCGAGCGCCTTCTACCCGTCGCCGTACCAGCGCGCGGCGATCCTGACCCTCGACGGCGTCGGCGAGTGGGCGACCAGCACGATGGGGCGCGGCGAGGGCAACAAGATCGAGGTGTTCCGGGAGCTGCGTTTCCCGCATTCGCTCGGCCTGTTCTACTCGGCCTTCACCTACTTCACCGGCTTCAGGGTCAACTCGGGCGAGTACAAGCTGATGGGCCTCGCGCCGTACGGCGAACCGAAGTACGAGAAGCTGATCCTCGACACGCTGCTGGACCTTCGGCCGGACGGCTCGTTCAGGCTGAACATGGATTACTTCGGGTACCTTGACCGCCTGACGATGACGAACGACAAGTTCGCCGCGCTGTTCGGCGGCCCGGCGCGAAAGGCGGAGAGCGAAATCTCCCAGCGCGAGATGGACATCGCGGCGTCGATCCAGAAAGTGACCGAGGAGATCGTGCTCCGGATGGCGCGGCACGTCCACGAGAAGACGGGGGAGAAATATCTGTGCCTCGCCGGCGGCGTGGCGCTGAACTGCGTGGCGAACGGACGTTTGCTGAGAGAAGGACCGTTCGAGGATATTTGGATCCAGCCGGCGGCCGGCGATGCGGGCGGTTCCGTCGGCGCGGCCCTGCTGGTCTGGTACCTCGTGAAGAACCAGCCACGCACGGCGGACAACGTTCATGATTCGATGAAGGGCGCGTACCTCGGCCCGGACTTCGGCGACGACGAAATCAAGGCGTTCCTGGACGCTAAAGGCTATGTCGGCCGCAAGCTGTTGGCGGAAGAATGGGCTCCGACGATCGGCCGATTGATGGCCGAGGAGAACGTGATCGGGCTGCTGCAGGGCCGGATGGAGTTCGGCCCGCGGGCGCTCGGTGGGCGGTCGATCATCGGCGACGCCCGGTCGCCGAAGATGCAGTCGATCATGAACCTGAAGATCAAGTACCGCGAATCGTTCCGGCCGTTCGCGCCGACGTGCCTGGTGGAACGGGTGAGCGATTTCTTCGAGCTGGACCGCCCGTCGCCGTACATGCTGCTGGTGGCGCCGGTGAAGAAGGAGCGGTGCAAGGGGCTCGAGCAGCGGAGCCTGCCGATCCGGGAGCGGATCAACCAGGTGCGGTCCGACATTCCCGCGATCACGCACGTGGACTACTCCGCGCGGATCCAGACGGTGGCGCGGGAGACGAACGCGCGATACTACGACCTGATCAAGGCCTTCGAGGACCGGACAGGCTACGGCGTGATCATCAACACCTCGTTCAACGTCCGGGGCGAGCCGATTGTCTGTACCCCGGAAGACGCCTACCGGTGCTTCATGCGGACGGAGATGGATTACCTTGTCCTAGGTTCCTATTTATTGGATAAGAAGAGCCAGCCGCCTTGGAAGGACAAGACCGATTGGCGGAAGGATTACGTGTTGGATTAGCGGGAGGCGCGGAGCTGATGCGCTTGCTGAGACATCTGGGACTGCTGTTGAAGGAGTTCTTCGGGTTTGCGTGGAAGCACAAGGCATGGTGGATTGTCCCCATCGTGCTCGTCTTCCTTCTCCTGGCCGCCTTCGTGTTCGTCGGCCAGAGCGTCGCGCCGTTCATCTACACCCTTTTTTAGTACCCGCTCGCCGGTTTGACAGCGGCTGGAGGTGAGTTAGGTTAGGCCCAAAAGCAGACAGGAGGGGTAAACATGAGCAAGCGTTTCGCGATGGTTGTGAGTTCGCTGATTCTTTCCGCGGGGGTCGCCCTGGCGGATACCTACCAGATCGATCCCGCGCACACGACGGTGGGATTCTCGATCAAGCACATGGTCATCAACAATGTGCACGGCCGCTTCGCGGACTTCAAGGGCACGGTGGAGTACGATGGCAAGGACGTCGCATCCGTAAAGGCGAGCGGCACGATCGAGGCCAAGAGCGTCGACACCGGCATCAAGCAGCGCGATGATCATCTCCGGAGTCCGGACTTCTTCGACGTGGCCAAGTATCCCGAGATTTCCTTCAGCGGCCAGAAGGTCCAGAAGCAGGGCGACAGGTACGTGCTCGTCGGCAAGTTCACGATGCACGGTGTGACGAAGGACGTCAGCCTGCCGGTCACCGTCAATGGTCCGATTGTGGATCCGTACGGCAAGAGCCGCATCGGCATCGAGATCATCACCACGCTGAATCGCCAGGATTACGGCATCAATTGGAGCAAGACGCTCGACAACGGCGGCCTGGTCGTGGGTGACGACGTCAAGATCGAGATCAGCGCCGAGGCGGTGAAGCAGGTACCGGAGGCGAGGAAGTAGCGCCCGTTCGGTTCGTCCGTCGGGGCAGCGGCATGACTTTGCAAGTCATCCCGGCGCTGATATGTTGTCGCGAGGGGAGGGTACCATGATAGACCAATGGGTTTCGGCGCTGGGCGACGTTGTCAACATGCTGCTGGGGACCCCCGGGTCGGACGTTGAAAAGTACGTGATCGCGGGCGTCACTTTCCTGGTTATGGTGCTTGTGCTGGCGCGGGCCGGGACGGCTTTCGGCATCGCGAACGCGGACGTGTTCCATTCCCTGATGACGACCCTTCTCGGCGTGCTGCTGATCGTGATCTCCATCGCCGCGGCGAAGATCTACTGTCCCGAATGGAGCAACCCGAACTGGCACATTTGGGTCATCGTCGGCTCGGCCGTTCTGGTCAGCGTTTTTATCGTTGTCCCGCTCATGTGCCTTTTCCAGAAGACCGGCTTCATTCCCGCGCTGTTGACATGGCTGATCGGGGTCGGTGCGGCGGCCGCGATCATTGTGATGGTCGGCGCCGGGTTCGACATGGCCTCGGCCGGCCAGCGGGAAGCCGGGAAGGAACAGCAGCACAAGAGCGAGATGAACGATTTCCTCAACAAGTGATGATGCGATTTCATGGCGTTCCGACCGTTTGTCTCATCGCGGCTCTTCTGTCCGGCTCGGCATTGATTGTTGGAGCGGACGGTGAAACTTCAGCGATCCCAGCGGCGGTGCAGACACCG
>Ga0182011_10004964_pt1 | contig 10557 bp, 7 predicted proteins | sample 711E1DmetaG_FD_120481 | JGI IMG/M metagenome (GOLD analysis project Ga0182011, IMG submission 120481) | Permafrost microbial communities from Stordalen Mire, Sweden - 711E1D metaG | ecosystem: Environmental > Terrestrial > Soil > Wetlands > Permafrost | place: Sweden: Stordalen | collected...
TTCGGGAAACACCACCCGCTTCGGATGCCGTTGCAATTTATCAATGACGTTGCCTATGAAATGCATAAACACAGTCTCAAGTTTAAGGTTTGAAGTTTCAAGTTTTGTTTTCACTGAACACTGAAAACTTCAAAATTGAAATGAGTCCAATGTCCAAAGTCCAAAGTTCAACGTTCAAGACGAACAGCAGTGGGTAATGGTGCAGTTTGGTGGAGCGAGGCTGCTGACGAGCCGAAAATTTTTGGAGTGCGCCGACATGTCGGCGCTTTCGAAAGCGGTGACCCGGCTTCGCCAAGCTTCGCCGAGGCGAGCACGTCACCGCACTCCACAACCGGCTCGCGAGTATCCGTCTCCGCAGCCTGCTTCGCCGGGACAGGCGCTCGCCCCACTAAGACTGCAAACCATACTACTACTTGGATTCGGAAAGCGTTGCTTTCGACGGCAAGGGGCGGTAAAAGTGCTGCATAATCATGTGGATGCGGCGAGCCTCGGACTCGCAATCCGCGATTGTAAGGAACGCAAGTTTGCCAATTAACTTACGCACCCGACACGATTTGAAATTTGCACGCATTTGGAAAATTGCAAATTATTTTCTTAAAATGAATTTTAAGGTTTTGGAAACCAAGAGCACTGCCAATGCTCCCCGTAAAAGATATGATGCCACTTCATCCTCTTTTTGATGCCTTGCGATGATTTTTGCATCTTCATTGTTGTCTAATTGTTGGGAGTTTTCGACAAGGCATCCCGGAATCTCGCTTGTGCTTTTGGGTGTGGCGGGCGAGGTCGTTTTTGATTGGAAGGAAATGAAGGGTCGGCTGGCTTGGGCTAAGAGGTTGTCAGCACTTGTTCTTATCGCCGGATTGATACTTGAATTTTCTGAGGCTGCTAAAACCGACAAACTGGTCGCGGCCACACAATTGAGAGTTGAACAGCTTCGCAAAGAAAACGACAAGCAGTTGCATAAAGGCTTAACTTTCGATCCTGCTAGGTTCCACGATTCTCTGAATGGAAAGCCAAAAATGGACGTTTCTATTTTGTTCGCGCCCAACGACGAGGGATCGTGGTGGCTTGCACACAACCTTGAAATGGAGTTGGGAATTGCCGGTTGGAGAATTGTTGATTTTCGCGCATTCCGAGAGGACGATGATATTACCCAAGTTAAAGATGAATATGGATGGAAAAATATGCCGCTATCAATGAGGTTGGATGCGCCTCTGGGCAGAATTTCGTTGGGAATATCAGGACAAGAGAAAAATTTTGGTGCGTTAGGAGCTGTTGAGACCGCTATTAATTCATTTGCTCCAGAGATACTTGCATTGCCAAGGCAACATCCAGATCCTAGGCTTTCCACAAATGTCTTGCAAATCATTGTCGGCCCAGGATTTTGAAAGCAGAACGCCAAATGCGGAATCATCAGGATAACCAGAAAGAGCGAAATTTTATACCAACATCCCGCAATTTCGTGCCAAATCCGGCAAAGTAAAACCCACCAACATTTCAAATTAAGGCACTGCCACTTTTTGCTGCGCATTGACTTGAATGCCAGCGGTTGTTAGTGTCTACGATTCAATGCTTGATGCGATTGAGAAACTGTTGGTTTTGCAGGATCGCGACCAAAAAATTCAGCGCGTTCAACAGGAACTCGCTCACATCGTTCCCGAACGCGAAACCCTCCGCGCCAAGGCCACTGCCACCCAGGCGCAACTCGAAACCGCCAAGACCCGCGTCAAACAAATCGAATCCGACCGCAAACGGCTCGAGCTCGACGTCGGGGTGAAGAAACAGCAAATCGAAAAATACGCCAATCAACAGCTTCAGACGCGCAAGAACGAGGAATACCGCGCGCTTACCCACGAGATTGACATGTGCAAGGCGGACATTACGAAGATTGAGGATGGGGAAATTGAGCTGATGGAGCAGGCCGAGCAGGTGCAAAAGGAAGCAAGCCGTCTTTCGCGCGAAGCCGACGAAATAAAAAAAATGGCTGAAGGCCAGATCACGCAATTGAATCAGCGCGAGGAAAATTTTAAAAAGGAACTGGCCGAATTGGAACGTGGCCGCGCGGAACTGGCCGCGGTGGTGGATGAAGCCGCCCTTAACCGCTACGAACGGCTGTTCAAGAGCAAGGGTGATATGGTCGTTGTGGGTGTGCATCACAGCGTTTGTGGCGGTTGCCACATGAGATTGCCTCCGCAGGTTCTCGTCGCTTGCAAGTCGGATCAGAAAATCATCGCCTGCCCGAACTGCGGCCGGATTCTTTACTACACGCGCGACATGGCTCTGGCTGCGGCGGAGTAAGACTTTCACCCCGAAGACACAAAGTTGTCATTTTAAGGCCTTCGCGCCTTCGTAGTTAAACAATCCCGAAGCTTGTAAATTCAATCCGAAGTTGTATATTCACAATGGTTTTGGAAGGGCGGAGAATCGCCCAGCCTTTCTTGAAGTTGCCGGATGTTGAGAGTCGGCGAGCGAAGAGAAGCTCAAGTGACTTTCCAGTTGAGCAATTTCAAGAAGGGCTGGGAGGAAAGTCCGAACACCAAAGGGCGCGATGCCGCGTAACCCAGCCCTTTCTGAAACTTTGAGTTGTTTTTTTGACGCCGAAGGGAACATTCCGGCTGGCGATCGAGATGCATTCAGAGGTTTAGAAAGGGCTGGGATACACGCGGGCGGAGAGTTGAAAGGCTTTCCGACGGACAGTGCCACAGAAAATTAAACCGCCCAGCCCTTCTTTAAGTTGCCGGATGTTGAAAGTCGGCGAGCGAAGAAAAGCTCAAGTGACTTTACCGGTTTGGCAATTTCAAGAAGGGCTGGGTAAGGGTGAAAAGGTGCGGTAAGAGCGCACCGCGCGAAGCGCAAGCGACGCGGCACGGAAAACCCCATCGGGTGCAAGGCCAAATAGGGGACCCCGGAGCGGCCCGCTCCAGGTTTCGCGAAAGCGAGACGGGTTCCGGGTATCGGCTGCAGAGACAAATGATTCTCTCCCCAGCCCTTCTTTAAGTTGTTGGACTGTGAATGTCGGCAAGCACAGGAAAGTTTGAAGATTTTGCCGGTTCGACAATTTCAAGAAGAGCTGGGCAGACAGAATTCGGCTTACAGCCCTTCCAAAACCAATTCAAATTTTCCAATCCGGAGGGATGAGCTCTGCGAGTCCCATTTATAAAAGGTCAGGAAAGTCAGGGGCTCGTATAACTCGCCCCTCCGATTTATTCTTCGACTAATTTGAAATCATCGTGCTTTTGCCGTAGGGGACCAGTCTGATTTTTTTAAGCGCGGCGGGTGAGCTCAAATTTCCGGTTCGGTCCACTGCGCTGATCGAAACAACGTCCGGCTGGGAATTAAAAAAGGTCCGTGTTGTTTCGTTCGCCGGCAGAATTTCCGTCGTCCAAATTTCGTTCGTGCGGAATTGCAAGACCCACAACCATGCCGGTTCGCTCCCGGAAGATTCCCATTGAAACCGCCAACCGGCGCGGCTTTCACCGATGGTCAGTTTCGGCTTGTCCGGCGGAATGGAATCCAGCCATGGCGACGCGGGCACGAGCGCGGGCTGCGAGTATTGAGCGCGAATGGCGTCTGCCAGCGCGGGATTTTGTGTGACGCTGCGCAAATGAAAGTGAATTTCGCCACCGGCAGACTGCTCCCTCGCGATTTGAATTTGTCGCGGAATTTCATCGGTGAAAAATTCTTTTCCAGCCGAAACATCATACAATCCCGGCCAAACATGCCGGCCTTTTACATTTTGCGCCCGCCACCATTGCAACAGCACGGGAAAACTGTGACCGCGTTGCCCAATCGGCCAGTAAAGCTGCGGCGCAAGATAATCAAGCCAGCCGTTGACAAGCCAGAGGCGTGAATCCGCGTAAAGTTTCGCGTAGGCGTCCATTCCTTGAATCTGTTTTGAAAAATCGGGCCGCCAGATGCCGAACGGGCTGATGCCGAATTTCACCCACGGTTTTGTGGCCTTGATGGATTGATAAACTTTTTGGACGAGTTGATTGACGTTTTGCCGCCGCCAATCGTCGCGGCTCAACCCGCCGGGCAGGCCATATTTCCGCCAGGTCGCGTCGTCTGGGAAATTCAATTCACGCCCCGCCGCGTCTTTATCCGGGTAAGGATAAAAATAATCGTCAAACTGGACGCCATCCACGTCGTAACGCCGCACCACGTCCATCACAACGGCCAGCGTATGCGCTTGCGCCGCCGGCTCACCGGGGTCGAGCACGAGGTGCCTGCCATATTGCCGGACGAGTTCAGGATGAGTCTTGGAAATGTGGTTCAGCGCGACGCGCGATTCCGCCAGCGGATGCGTCGCACGAAATGGATTGAACCATGCGTGCAATTCCAGCCCGCGCTTGTGCGCCTCCGCGATGGCGAACGCGAGCGGATCGTAAAACGGCTGCGGCGCCTTGCCCTGCGTGCCGGTGATGCGCTCCGACCACGGCTCAATGGGTGAGGCGTACATCGCGTCGCACGCCGGACGGACTTGGAAAATAATGGCGTTGAGATGCAATTGCGCCGCGCGATCGAGTAGCGCAATCAACTCCGCTTTTTGCTGCGCGACCGGCAGGCCGGGTTTGGACGGCCAATCCTGATTCGTTGCGACCGCTGCAATCCACGCGCCGCGAAATTCGCGCACTGGTGCTGGCGGTTTGACGCTCGCCGGCACATAAGTCGCGTCCGCCGCGAAAAGCATTGCCGACGTCAGCCAAATGAACGCGGACAAGATTTTAATTCGGGCTGTCATGCATGGCGCGCGCAGATTTAGACGCGGTTGCATGTCCTTTGGCAAAACAAATTTGCCATAGAGTCGGAAAGACCCGGAGCTTTGAAACCAATTGATCTTCTCCGCGACTCTGTGACTGATTTCGTTGGAGATTTGAAAAAACGCAACTGCATTTTTATTCCACTACGCATCAATTACTTACATGGCTGATTTCGTTGGAGATTTGACAAAGCGAGACAAAGATGATTTTCTTCTACCGTTGCAGCCTAAATCCGGCTTCCTTCCTGAGGCCGGATGCGGGAGACCCAAATTCCTCAAGGCAGCTTGAGGACGGGGCGAACGGCGCGCGGTAACGCGAGCCAAGGCCACTTTCAAGGCCAAGCCCGACAGCTAATCTCGCAGGCAATTGGAAGGGCGATCCTCTGGGCCGCGAAGTTCGCGGCTTTCAAGTTCACCCAAGGGTAAATTGCGGCGTTGTCGTGTTTATCCGCGATGACAGTCGTTTGTTTGAAAATTATGTTGGACATCATTTACATCGGAACAGCGGCTTTGTTTTTCGCAGCGTTCGTGCTTTACGCGCGCGGCTGCGAAAAACTTTAGGAGTCATTTATGGAAAACCTCATTCTAGGAATCATTTCCGTCGCGCTCTGCGTGTATCTCATCGTGGCCATGATCCGGCCGGAAAAATTTTAACACCTGAAAAATTTTATGAACGCCCATCAATGGCTGGAACTCGTGCTCTTCGTCGGCGCGCTCGTCCTCGTCACTAAACCGCTCGGTTTGTATATCAACCGCGTGCTCAATCCGAACGGCCGCACGTGGCTCGACCCGGTGTTGCGCCCGCTGGAACGATTGACTTATTGGGTTTTTCGCGTTGATCCAGCAAAAGAACAAAGCTGGAAACAATACGCGTTTGCCACGTTGCTTTTCAGCCTCGTGAGTTTGCTTTTCACCTACGCGATTCTGCGCTTGCAGCAATATCTGCCGCTGAATCCGCAACATCTTGGCGCGCTGTCTCCGCATCTCGCGTTCAACACCGCTGTCAGTTTCACGACGAATACGAACTGGCAGAGTTACGGCGGCGAAAGCACGATGTCGTATCTCTCGCAAATGGTCGCTCTGACCATTCACAATTTTCTTTCGGCTGCTGTCGGCATTTCCGTCGCGGGCGCGCTCGTGCGCGGCATCGCGCGGCACACGGCGCAGACCATCGGCAATTTCTGGGTGGACGTGACGCGCATCACTTATTATTTGCTGCTGCCAATCTGCCTGGTACTCGCCGTTTTCTTCGTGTCGCAGGGCATGATTCAAAATTTCAAGCCTTACACGACGGCAAAACTGATTGAGTCGCAAAAAATTTCCGTCGCCAAAGTTGACGCGAACGGCAAACCCGTTCTCGATGCCAAGGGGAATCCCGTGATGGAAGACCAGACGCTTGACACGCAGACCATCGTGCAGGGGCCGATGGCGTCCCAGATTGCCATCAAGATGCTCGGCACGAACGGCGGCGGTTACACGAACGCCAACGGCGCGCATCCGTTCGAAAACCCCACGCCGTTCTCAAACTTTTTCCAGATGCTTGCGCTTCTGTGCATTGGCAGCGCAATGACCTACCACCTCGGCCGCGAGACGAAAAATCAAAAGCACGGCTGGGCGGTCTGGTCGGCGATGTTCACGATGTTTCTCGCCGGGGTTATGCTTTGCTGGTGGGCGGAGGCGCGCGGCAATCCGATTCACCAGCAGCTCGGCGTTGCCGTCGCCGGCGGCAACATGGAAGGCAAGGAAGTCCGCTTCGGCATTCTCGATTCCGCGCTGTTCGCCACAGTGACGACGGACGCTTCCTGCGGCGCGGTCAATTCGATGCACGATTCCTTTACGCCGCTGGGCGGTCTCGTGCCGCTCTTCAACATCCAGACCGGCGAGGTGATTTTCGGCGGTGTCGGCGCGGGGCTTTACGGCATGTTGATCTTCGTTATCCTCGCCGTGTTTATCGCCGGGCTGATGGTCGGGCGCACGCCGGAATATCTCGGCAAAAAAATTGAGTCTTACGACGTGAAAATGGTTTTGCTCGCGTTCGTTATTCTCGCATTCATCATTCTCGGTTTTACGGCCTGGGCGTCGGTGAGCGACTGGGGCAGGGCCGGCCTGGCCAACCAAGGCCCGCACGGCTTGAGCGAGATTCTCTACGCCTACAGCTCCGGTGCGGGCAATAACGGCAGCGCCTTTGCCGGCCTCAACGCGAACACGCCGTGGTATGACACGACGCTCGGCATTGACATGCTGCTCGGCCGCTTCGGCATGATCGTGCCATTGCTGGCGCTTGCGGGATCCCTCGCGCGTAAAAAAATCGTTCCCGCCAGCGCCGGCACGTTTCCGGTGACCGGCACCACGTTTGTCCTGCTGTTAATTGGCACGGTGGTTCTCGTCGGCGCGTTGACGTTTCTGCCCGCGCTTGCCCTTGGACCGATTGTCGAACATTTCCTGATGCTCAAAGGCAACCTGTTTTAATCTATATTTTTTATGCAAACAAAGACCGTTTCCATCTTTGACACCAAGATTCTCGTCCCAGCGATCGGTGACGCCTTCAAAAAGCTCAACCCGCGACTGATGGTGAAAAATCCCGTCATGTTCGTGACGCTGGTCGGCGCGGTCATCAGCAGCGTGGAGGCCTTCCGCTCGCCCGGCCAGACGCTGTTCGTCGCGCAAATCGCCGTATGGCTCTGGTTTACCGTGCTGTTCGCGAACTTCGCCGAGGCCATCGCCGAGGGCCGCGGCAAGGCGCAGGCCAAGGCACTTCGCCAAACGCGAACGCGGACACATGCGAACAAGCTCAACGCCAGCGGCGCAACCGAAACCGTGGACGCCGCATCGCTCCGCAAAGGCGATGTGGTTTTGGTCCGCACCGGCGAAGTCATCCCCGCCGACGGTGAAGTCATCCTCGGCGCGGCGACTGTGGACGAATCGGCCATCACCGGCGAATCCGCGCCGGTCATTCGTGAAGCCGGCGGTGACCGCAGCGCCGTCACCGGCGGCACACGCGTGCTCTCGGACGAAATCAAAATCCGCATCACCGCCAATCCCGGCGAAGGCTTTCTCGACCGGATGATTTCACTCGTTGAAGGCGCGAGCCGCCAGAAAACACCGAACGAAATCGCGCTCACGATTTTGCTCGCCGCGCTCACGGTCATTTTTCTGCTCGTAATCATCACGTTGAAGCCATTTGGCATTTATTCCGGCACGAACTTTTCCAACGCCGTCCTCATTGCGCTTTTGGTTTGTTTGATTCCGACAACCATCGGCGGCCTGCTAAGCGCCATTGGTATTGCCGGCATGGATCGTCTGCTCCAGCGCAACGTCCTTGCAATGAGCGGGCGCGCGGTCGAGGCGGCGGGTGACGTGGATGTGCTGCTGCTCGACAAGACCGGGACCATCACGCTGGGCAACCGTCAGGCGACCGCATTTTTGCCCGCGTCCGGTGTGATGGAATTGGAACTCGCCGATGCCGCGCAACTCGCGTCGCTTGCCGATGAAACGCCTGAAGGCCGCAGCATCGTCGTGCTTGCCAAACAATTCGGCATCCGCGCGCGCGAAATCCGCGATTTACCCGGCGCGCACTTTGTGCCGTTCACCGTGCAAACACGGATGAGCGGCGTGAATTTTGAAGGCCGGCAAATTCGCAAAGGCGCGGCGGATGCCGTCAGAAAATTCGCCGGCGGAATCCTGCCGCCGGAAGTCGAACGCGCCGTGGAAAACATTTCGCGTTCCGGCGGCACGCCGCTGGTTGTTGCCACCAGGGAACGCGCGCTAGGCGTGGTTCATCTGAAGGACATCGTAAAGGGCGGACTGGCCGATCGTTTCAAACGCTTTCGCGCGATGGGCATTCGCACTGTCATGATCACCGGCGACAACAAGTTGACCGCCGCTGCCATCGCGCAGGAGGCGGGTGTGGACGATTTTCTGGCCGAGGCAAGACCGGAAGATAAACTCGCCTTGATTCGTCAGGAACAGCAGGGCGGCCGGATGATTGCCATGATCGGCGACGGCACGAACGACGCGCCCGCGCTCGCGCAGGCCGACGTGGGCGTGGCCATGAACACCGGCACGCAGGCCGCGAAAGAAGCGGGCAACATGGTGGACCTCGACTCGAACCCGACGAAGCTGTTGGAGATCATTGAAATCGGGAAACAGCTTCTCATCACGCGCGGCGCGCTCACGACGTTCAGCATCGCCAACGACGTGGCGAAATACTTCGCCATCATTCCGGCGATGCTCATGGTGACATTCCCCGTCATCGCGTCGCTGAATATCATGCGCCTGCACAGTCCGAACAGCGCCATTTTGAGCGCAGTCATTTTCAACGCCCTCATCATCATCGCCCTGATTCCGCTGGCGCTGCGCGGCGTAAAATTCCGTCCGCTTGGCGCGGCGCAAATCCTGCGCCTTAATCTTGCCATTTACGGTGTCGGCGGCGTCATCATTCCATTCGTCGGCATCAAACTCATTGACCTCATTGTCGCCGGTTTGCATCTGGCATGAAAACTAACTTGAACAACAATCTTCCTCGTCGTCATTCTCGTTCTCGTAATCGAACGGAACAAATTCCGAGGACGAGAACAAGAACGAGAACGAGGAGGAATATTGAATTATGAAAACCATTTTTGCTGAATTCGGCCGCTCGATTGTGGCGACGATTTTTTTCGCCGTCATTTTGTGCGGCGTGTATCCGCTCGTCGTTTTTACCGCAGGACAACTCCTGTTCCCGCACCAGGCCAACGGCAGCCTGCTTGTGGACAAATCCGGTGTGCGCGGCTCGGCGTTGCTCGCGCAAAATTTCACGGGCGCGAAGTATTTTCATCCGCGCCCGTCGGCGGCGGGCGCGAATGGTTATGACGCCACCAGTTCCGGCGGCAGCAATCTTGGACCGACATCATCCAATCTCGTCGCCAACATCACTCAAAACATCGCCACCTACCGGGCTGAAAACGGGTTGGCGACGAACACACCGGTCCCCGCCGATGCCGTGACCGCGTCCGGCAGCGGCCTCGACCCGAACATCAGCCTCGCGAACGCCGAACTGCAAATCTCGCGTGTGGCCAGGGCGCGCGGCCTTTCCGAAGCACGCATCCACGAACTTGTTCAACAAAACACCCATGGGCGCGACCTTGGCGTTTTCGGCGAGCCGCGCGTGAACGTGATGACGTTGAACTTCGCGCTCGACCAGTTGTCGCAGAAGTAGTTTCTTTGCCGTATGGAATCGCCTCCGATTGGACGGTTGAAGCCGGAAGATTTTCTGCGGCTCATTGAGAAAAGCCGGCTGGGCAAGCTCAAGGTTTATCTCGGTCACGCCGCCGGCGTCGGCAAAACCTACGCAATGCTGGAAGAAGCGCATCGCCTGAAAAAAGCCGGCGTGGATGTGGTCATTGGCTGGGTCGAAACTCACGGTCGCAAGGAAACCGAGGCATTGCTCGAAAATTTGGAAATCATTCCGCGAAAACAGGTCGAGCATAATGGCCACGTTGTCGAAATTCTCGACGTTGAAGCCATTTTCAAGCGTTATCCGACCGTTTGCATCGTGGACGAATTGCCGTTCACCAACGTCGCCGGTTCACAACATCCCAAACGTTATCTCGAAGTGCATGATTTGCTGCTCGCCGGCATCAATGTCATCACCGCGATGAACATCCAGCATCTCGAAAGCCTGCACGACACGGTGCTACGCGCCACGGGCGTGGACGTGCGCGAGCGCGTGCCAGACCGGTTCGTGCTGGAGGCCGACCATGTCGTGAACATTGACCTGACCGCCGAGGAATTGCGCGAGCGGCTGCGGCTGGGGAAAA
>Ga0182011_10004966_pt1 | contig 10552 bp, 8 predicted proteins | sample 711E1DmetaG_FD_120481 | JGI IMG/M metagenome (GOLD analysis project Ga0182011, IMG submission 120481) | Permafrost microbial communities from Stordalen Mire, Sweden - 711E1D metaG | ecosystem: Environmental > Terrestrial > Soil > Wetlands > Permafrost | place: Sweden: Stordalen | collected...
TATTCAAATCGTATGCCGTTCGTATAAAACTGGTCGGTATAATCAAATATATCATTGTCAAACCCGATTTTCAGGACTCTATCGGGACTCTGGGTTATTGCCGACTTATAAAGGGTATCGGTGCCCTGCCTCAGAATTAAATCCTTATTCAGAGGTTCTGAAAAATCAGGAACTATACCGGAGGTCCGCAGGCTTGCAATATTTTTCAATCGAACTGAATCGGGATGACTGTAATGAGTCACGATGATAACCCTCACAGGCTTTTTGCCATGCTTTTTTTCTTTTTTACGGCTGATGTCCGGGTGGCTTTGTTCTCCGGCCTGTGCCGGTTCCGCATTCACATGGCCCTTCCGGTTTTGTTCAATAATGGCTTTGAGCCTTGCAGGAGGGAGAACAATGTTTTGCGCCTTCCGCTCATCCGAAGAACAGGCAAAAAGAAACACTACTATGACGGTGGTTGTGAAAAGCCTCATTGAGGCTACAAATTTAGCTAATTCAAAGGTTTGTTTTATACCTGTTTACATAGCTCAATATCTGCTTGTCGAAAAGCTCTTTGTCTTTCCCATGAAATTCAATGCTTATCGGAATGAAAAATATAGGAAGATGTTTCAGAATTGAAGAAAGCTCGGTGGTTCTGAGCCGCATTGCATCCTTTTCGGTGGTTATGATTATTTTTTTCTGGGTCGGGATATCATTGAACCTGACTTCTATCTGCGCAATATCGGTTTCAGTAAAAGCGTGATGGTCATGGAACCTCATTAAAATAACATCGGAGCATAACCTTTCAATATATTCCTGCAGAAGGCCGTGATCGGCAATACCGGTGAGCAGAAGTATGCTGACCAGTTTGGCCGGAAGCATTATGGCAGGAGGTTCAAATAAAGGAACAGGTTCACCATAGGTTATATATGAGAAAAAAACCTGCTGATGTTTCCGGGGTGAAAGGTCTTCAATGATCCGCCTTCTTGAAATAGGAGAGAATATTTTCGGGGTTTTTGTAACTATGATAATATCGGCCCTGTTTGCCCCATTACGGAATTCCCTGAGAGTACCGGAAGGTACAACATGGTCTTCGCTATATAGCCTGGAGTGTGAAGTCAGAAGGATCGACAATCCCGGCCTGACATACCTGTGCTGGAAAGCGTCGTCCAGCAGCACCACGTCAAGGTCTCCGTACTTTTTTATCAGGTTTGTAAGTCCCCGCTTCCTGTTTTCATCGACAGCGACTTTGATGTTGTTGAATTTCCTTATAAGTTGAAGGGGTTCATCACCAATGTACTTTACTTTCGACCGCCTGGAGCCTATAATAAACCCTTTGCTTTCCCGGCCATAGCCCCGGCTCAGCGTTGCCACAAGAAAGGACGATGAAAGAAGACGTATAAGATATTCGATATGAGGAGTCTTACCGGTACCTCCCATTGAAAGATTCCCAACCGAAATAATTGCCTTGTTGAAACCGGTTGATGGAAGTATCTTCAGGTCAAAAAGAAGGTTCCTGACCTGCATTACAAATCCGTAAAGAAGGGAAAAAGGATATACTATGTACTGGAGCAGCTGCATATATTTCAACGCGGAAAATTAAGAAAAAAATCGGCATATTAGGGTGAGGGAGACTTAAATTTGATTGGCCTCTTTGAGAATATACTTCAGATTTTTCAGCAATTCTGATATTCCGTTCTCCAGTTTGCTTGTCTTGACAATGAAATCAGATGCCCCGGATTCCAGTAATTTCATTGCCAAAACAGGATCGGCGAGAGATGAAAAATAGACCACCCTCACTTCCGGAAACATATCTGTGATTTTTCTGAGGAAGTCAAAACCTGTATAATTTCCTATATCGTAATCGGTGATGATTATATCGGGAACAGTATTTTTTTGCAGCCTGTACAAACATTCCTGTCCGTTGGGAAAGGTTTGTATCTGGCTTAATTTATTGATATTCAGATGATATTTGATCAGGCTATTGTGGATTGGATTCCTGTCAACTATAAAGATTCTTGGCGTTTGCATGATACCCTGACCGGATTTTTTTCAGTAGTTCAAATATTGAAAATAATGAAACGTTTTATCCTTGTTTTTGCAAAAACTTGTAAACAACTTACTAACATGAAACCACTTGTAAATCTCTGGATTTCTTATTTTTGAGGCTTAATTACTGACACCATGCTACTGAAAGAAATTACTGACTTCCTTGAGAGCATTGCACCGCTTGCTTTCCAGGAGGATTACGATAATTCAGGACTGCTCGCCGGGAACCCCGAACATGAAATAAGTGCAGCCCTTTTATGTCTCGATATTACTCAAGGGTCTATTGATGAAGCAGTCAGCAGGGGTTGTAAGCTGATTATTTCCCATCATCCTTTTATTTTTAGAGGACTGAAAAGAATTGAACCCGGGAAAAAGGAATCCGACATCCTTGTCAGCGTGATTAAAAATGATATTGCGGTATATGCCATCCATACAAACCTGGATAATGCCAGATTCGGGTTGAATGAATTTCTGTGTAGAAAGCTTGGCCTTTCCAATGTTAAAATTCTGAGCGCAAAAAGCGGGATGCTCTCAAAACTGGTCACTTTCTGCCCCCTCGACTTTACTACCGAGGTGAGGAATGCATTGTTTGATGCAGGTGCAGGGGTAATTGGTAAATATGATTTTTGCAGCTATAATATTACAGGACAAGGAACTTTCAGGGCATCTTCAGACGCAAAGCCATTTGTGGGTGAAAAAAATTCCATTCATTATGAAAATGAAACCAGGATTGAAGTCATTTTTCCCAATCATATCCAGGATCGATTGTTAAAGGCCTTGTTGAGTGTCCACCCATACGAGGAGGTTGCATATGATATTTATCCTTTATCAAATACCTTTTTTTCCTGTGGGGCAGGGATGACGGGCGAAATGGAAAAACCAATGAAGGCAGGGGACTTTCTGGAATCGGTAAAGCACAAGCTTAATGTTAAAATGATCCGGCATTCTGAGTTGCCGGTTACGAAAATCAGAAAGATTGCAATCTGCAGCGGATCAGGCAGTTTTCTCATCCCTGATGCGATAAGGGCCGGGGCTGATGTGTTCCTTACAGCCGATGTAAAGTACCATGATTTTTTCGACGCAAACGGGCGTATTCTCATTGCCGATATCGGGCATTATGAGAGTGAGCAATGGATAAAAGACCTCCTGACTGAAAGACTTAATGAAAAATTTCCTACCTTTGCAGTCCTTTCTTCAGGACTGAACACAAATCCTGTTAATTATTTATAAAGATTGATATGGCAAAGACAAAAGGAGAACCTATCGCAACTTCAAAGCCTTCAAAGATGGCTAAAAAGCCGGCTGTAAAAGAAACGGCAGCGCCCAGGGAAATGGGAAAGAAAGAGCCTAAAAAAAAGGCGGTATCAGCGAAGGAGGCAAAACCTGTTGTAAAGGTTCAAACAAAAGCGAGGGCCGAAGGAGCGGATGATAAAGTTGAAGTTCCGATTGAGAAGAAATTAATTGCCTTGTATAGCCTTCAGCAGGTTGATTCCCAGGTAGACAAGATCAGGATTATAAGGGGTGAACTCCCTCTTGAGGTACAGGACCTGGAAGATGAAATCGCCGGGTTGGAAACCCGCGTTGATAACTATATCGAGGAAACCGTTGCTGTTGAGAAGTCCATTACCGAGAAAAAAACATTCATCAAGGATTGCTATGCACTGATCAAGAAGTACGAAGATCAGCAGATGAATGTGAGAAATAACCGTGAATATGACTCCCTTTCGAAGGAGATTGAGTTCCAGAATCTTGAGATTCAACTCGCCGAAAAGCGTATCAAGGAATTCCTGGCTTCCATGGAAGTAAAGAAAGAAGAGATCGGGCGTTACCAGAAACTTTTTGCTGACCGCAAGAATGATCTTGAAATAAAGAAGAATGAACTGGATGACATCATCGCAGAAACCGAGAAAGAAGAACAGGATCTTATCACGTTTTCGGACAAGAACCGGAAGTATATCGAGGAAAGGCTGTTAACCGCTTATACAAGAATACGTAAGAATGCAAGGAATGGACTGGCCGTGGTCCAGATAGAGCGTGATGCCTGCGGCGGATGCTTTAACAAAATACCTCCCCAGCACCAGCTCGATATCCGTATGCATAAGAAGATTATTGTTTGTGAATATTGCGGAAGGATACTTGTAGACGATGAAATAGTGAAAAGCGTGCGCTGATGTGCCCTTATCACAAAAAACCAAAGGCCCGGTTTAGCATATTTTTGCTGCTCAGCTGGGCCTTTCTTTTTTCCACTTTTTCTTTGTTCGCTCAGTTTCACTACTCCCCGATTTGCCAGAAAGCCTATCAGAATATTCTGAATCTTCATTTTAAGGAAGGCCGCCAGCTGATTTCTTCCGAAAAATCTGCCGATCCCGGTAACCTCGTACCTGCCTATCTTGAGAATTACATTGATTTCCTGACCCTGTTCATAGGGGAGGAGAGAAGCCGGTATGAGCTGATAAAACCGGTCTTCCTGGCCCGGATTGAAGCACTTGAAAAAGGCTATAAGTCCTCACCCTATTTTAATTTCTGCCTGGGGGAAGCCAACCTTCAATTGGCGTCTATCCAGCTGAAATTCGGAGAATATGCACAGGCAGCCCTCAGGGTCCGCAGGGCGCATCATTACTTTACCGAAAACGAAAGGAATTTCCCCGATTTTATCCCGAATTATATTGGTCTTGGGATCACTCATATAATAGGAGGGATTGTCCCCGACAGCTATAAATGGATAGCCAATCTGATGGGAGTCGACGGCACTATCAGTCAGGGCCTGCTCGAATTGAAATCTGTTGCAGATTACAATGGGACCGATCCTCTTTATAACCAGTATAGACCCCAGGCCCTCGTCTATCTGGCAATGGTTAGTGCAAACCTGACCAAGGACAAAAGCGAAGCTCTTAAAATCTTTGCCCTTTTAGAAAAGAACAATAAATTTCAGAGCCCCCTTATGATTTTTGCCAGGGCTAACATTATGATGAAGAACGGCTTGAATGAACAGGCGCTTGAACTTCTTAAGCAAAGACCTCATGATGCCGCTTCATTTCCTTTTTTTTATCTTGATTTCATGGAAGGGATGGAGAGGCTTAATAAACTGGATACATCAGCTATGGCTGATTTTATGTTTTTCCTTGATCATTTCCGGGGTATCAACTATATCAAATCAGCCTGGCAGAAAGTTGGCTGGTTGAAGTTTATAAAAGGCGACACAAACGGCTATTACCAGGCAATGGCAAAGATTCTTGGCTATAGTAATGCAAGTGGGGAGGAGGACAGGCAGGCAATACGTGAAGCCCAGTTAAAACAGCTTCCCAATCTGGTCTTATTGAGAGCACGCCTGCTTTTCGATGGTGGCTATTATGACAGGGCATTGACTGAATTGCTGAACCGGCCAACCAAATCATTTCTGTTTACGCGGAAAGACATCATCGAATATTCATATCGTCTTGGCAGAATATATCATGAATCGGGGAATCCTGATAAAGCGCTTTCGTATTACAAGCTTACCATTCAGAGAGGGAAAAACGAATCCTGGTATTTTGCAGCAGCCTCAGCCCTTCAGATGGGCCTTATCTATGAGAATAAGGGCGACCTTGTAAAGGCCGACAGTGTTTATCATGTTTGCCTGAACTGTAAACCTGCGGATTATAAAAACAGCCTTAGCCAGAAGGCCAAGGCTGGAATTACCAGGATCAGATCGTCTCGTCCTTAAAACCTGAAGCCAATGGTTGTGAGTATTGTACTGGTTGTAAGAGTGTTTGTGGATGGCAACATCCCAGCATAATTATACATGTAGTATTCCTCTTTTGACTGTGCCCACTGGTAGGTTACATCGGTATAGAAATGTTTTATCCTGTAGCCGACTCCTCCCGAAATTGTATATCGGACTCCGTCAACTCCCGATGTCGTATATGGGTTGCTGTAATATGCCCCTCCGGCCCTTATCCTGAAATCGGCGATCCTCCATTCTGTACCTACACGGATGTTGCCCCAGGACTGAAAACTACTTTTCACTTCATTATTCACATCGGTATATGCATAATCTGAAGAATTGAGTTTGCCTTGTGAATAATTGACATATTCGTACTCTGCACTGATCAGTCCGAAGTTCCCGATGACAAAGGCGAGACTGCCGATGGCCCTGAAGGGTGTGCGCATGTAATAGTTATAATCACCGACCGGAGAATTGACAATGTTGTTCCAGTTGGTAGAATCTTTAAAATTAGATGAAGTCGTAGAATACCATTCGTCATGCATATTTGTATACCATGTTGGGGTATGTACGGCAACACCTATTCGCATCCAGTTGAGGGGACGGTAAATCACCCCTCCCTTTATTACAAAGCCGGTGCCGTTTGTCTGCAGGTGATAATTATAAGACATGGATTTAAAGTAGGGGATGGAGTCGCCATTGTCCTTTTCGGAATAAGTTGAATTTTCGATGTAGCGGATGAAAGGTATCCCGAAGGTGAGCCCGAAATACAATTTATCGCCGATATTTCCTCCCATGGTGATATCGAATTCGTTTATAGATCCGTAAGTGTCAACCTGTTTGGATTGAAATGCGCCACCATGGAGCTGATCGCTTGTATATTGCTTGGTATTGTTGTCATAATATATAAGGTTAGCATCAGAAGCAGGGCCTATATCAAAGGGATAATCTGAAGGACTGGCCCCCTGTGTGCCATTTAATTTATCGGTGTATACATTCATCAGGGAACTCGAATGATTCGGTCCCGATATCGAGAATGAAGAATTGAAATCATTCTGCCGGTTCATTCCGATCCCCACGTTAAAGTTAAAAAACGATCCGGTTTTAACCTGGGGCTTGAATGTGAAAACAAAGCCCATGTTGCCCATGCCCACGTTCACATTATTGTTTGAGTTCATTTGGCCGAGGTAATCAGTCCTCATACCTTCAATTGTCGGGGCAATTGTCATGGAAAATTCAGAACCCTGGTAAAGCCCTATCCCGGCAGGGTTCACCGCGAGGGCTGAGAAGTCAGCGCCCACTGCACCGAAGGCTCCCCCGGTTCCGACAAACCTGGCCGTTCCGCTATAGAATATCCTGGAATACCTGAGTACATCTGTTGCTGATTGGGTAAACCCAGCATGAGTAAGAACGATTGAGATGAAAATGACTGTCAGCTTTTTCATGATCACAGTATTTATAGCAAATGAATAATATGATGGTTTTACCTTCTCCCGCCTCCGCCTCCGCCTCCGCCTCCGCCTGAATGACCTCCTCCACCACCACCACCTGAATGACCGCCGCCTCCGCCACCACCGCCGGAACGGCCACCACCGCCGCCACTGTAACCGCCTCCTGAGTGTGCGCCACCGGATGGGGCAAAATGACTGGGTGTATACCCTCTTGAAGGCGAGTAATTTCTTGGCGAACTGTATTGCTGAGTTCTTGATCCTGAAGAGTTTCCCGGAGAAGAATATCCCCTCTGGTTAACAGATGAGCTACCACGGTTTCCGGAAGTTGTTGCCGGCCTGCCTGCGGAATTTTGTGTCTGAACTCTGGGATTAATGTATTCCTGGCTGGAGCGTGCCTGCCTGTAGTTACCCGGAGTGTAATTCTGAACCTGACCCTGGCGCTGAACCGATGCGGTGCCGGGTTGTGTATATCTTGGCGCAGGCTGCTGCCTCGAATCGCGGTAAGCGTTGCCCTGGCCTGTATTTCTGTTGTAGGTTCCCTGGCGTTCATTTGCCGGACGAATATAGTGGTAGCGATCCTGTGATGCCGGTGTTTGGCGCTGGGTTGTTACCTGATTAGCCGAACGCGCGGGAGTACCATTCTGGTTTGTTGAACGAACAGCTGAAGGTGGGGCCGAACGGTTGTTGGCTGTTGCCGGCACACCACGGTCATTCCGTGATGACGGGGCAGTGGTTGAATTTCCGCGTTTATCGCGTGTATATGCTGTATTTCTCGCTGTACTTTGCCTTGGCCCGTAATATGAATTATAATATCCGCCCTCCCAATAGGGATAATATCCGTGATACCAATAAGGATAACCCCAATATGGGTAGGGATTGTAGTACCACCAATAGGGGGAATCCCAATAGGAGGGGTACCCCCAGCCAAAGCCCATGCCGAAACCGAATGATAACGAAGGCCCCCAGTCGTAAAACCCACCGTCATAACCCAGGTTGATATTGACATTCGGGCTGTTGCAGCAACCAACAGAGGTATCGGCAGATGTATTGCCAAAGTAACTCGTATTGCTCTGGGGATGCTGGAATTTCTTTAACCTGTCGGCATAGGATACATCACTGTAATCCAATGTTGCAGCCTTTGCTTTGAGGCTGTCATGCGCAACCGCTGACTGATTTGCCGCCAGGGCTGAAGTCAGATCCTGGTTATAATTGGGAGATGATGTACTCTTTGCTTTTTGTCGCGAAGGAGTGGAATATACATCATCGTTATTTACCGAAACGGCCTGCTGCTGGGTTTTGCAAGCACTCACCAGAAGACTGATGATCACCGCGATAAATGCTACTCTTTTCATGGCTCTGATTCCTTTATAGTTCAATTTTTATTACTTTTGAGGAAATTATAAAAACACTACAAAAACAGCAAATATCATACCAAAGTACTAAATGGCTAAAGATTTTCCATCCCGTTCAGAGAATTATTCGCAATGGTATAATGATCTGGTAATCAAGGCCGATTTGGCCGAAAACTCAGCAGTCAGAGGTTGTATGGTTATAAAGCCGTATGGTTTCGCCATCTGGGAAAAAATTCAATCCATATTGGATAAAAAATTCAAGGATACGGGTCATTCGAATGTTTATTTTCCAATCTTTATTCCAAAATCATTTTTCAGCAAGGAAGCGAGCCATGTTGAAGGATTCGCCAAGGAATGTGCCGTGGTCACCCATTACAGGCTCAAAAATTCACCCGACGGTAAAGGCATAATTGTTGATGAGGATGCCAAACTTGAGGAGGAACTGATTATCCGTCCGACTTCCGAAACTATTATCTGGGATACATACAGGAACTGGATAAAATCATATCGCGACCTGCCTATCCTGTATAACCAGTGGGCCAACGTTGTTCGCTGGGAAATGCGCACGCGCCTGTTCCTGCGCACGGCGGAATTTCTTTGGCAGGAGGGCCATACAGCCCATGCAACACAGGAAGAAGCTGTAAAAGAAGCGGAAACTATGCTTGATGTTTATGCTGATTTTGCTGAGAATTGGATGGCAATGCCGGTTTTGAAGGGAGTTAAATCACCCAGCGAGCGCTTTGCCGGCGCTTTGGAAACATATGCAATCGAGGCACTTATGCAGGACGGCAAAGCTCTCCAAGCCGGCACATCACATTTCCTTGGGCAAAATTTCGCCAAGGCATTTGATGTGAAATTCCTGAACCGGGAAAACCAGCTGGATTATGTGTGGGCTACTTCCTGGGGAGTCTCAACCCGGCTGATGGGAGCCCTTGTGATGGCTCATTCCGATGATAAGGGTCTTGTTCTCCCGCCCAAACTCGCACCTATACAGGTAGCTATTGTTCCGGTCTTTAAAAACGAGGAACAGCTGAGTTTAATTTCCAAAGTGGTTAACCCTGTTAAAAAGGCGCTTGAAAGCCGCGGGATTACGGTAAAATACGATGACAGGGATACTCATAAACCTGGATGGAAATTCTCGGAATATGAGTTTAAAGGTGTGCCTTTAAGGATCACCATAGGCCCGCGCGATGTTGAAAACAACACAATTGAGATCGCCCGCCGGGATACGCTCGAGAAAGAAACCCTTCAGATCACCGATATTGAAGATAAGGTAGTACATCTGCTTGACCAGATACAACATAACATGTATGACAGGGCCTTGTCTTTCAGGGAACAGAATACTTTTACTGTGAATACCTGGGCTGAATTCGTTGACATTATTGAGAACAACACAGTTGAGATCGCCCGCAGGGATACGCTCGAGAAGGAAACCCTTCAGATCACCGATATTGAAGATAAGGTAGTGCATCTGCTTGACCAGATACAGCAGAACATGTATGACAGGGCTTTGTCCTTCAGGGAACAAAACACGTTTACAGTGAATACCTGGGATGAATTCGTTGACATCATTGAGAACAAAGGCGGCTTCATATCAGCTCACTGGGATGGTACTGCCGAAACCGAAGAAAAGATCAAGGAAGCAACCAAAGCCACAATCAGAGTCATTCCATTGAAGAATGTAAAGGAAAATGGCCGCTGCGTTTATTCAGGAAAACCTTCGGTACAGAGGGTTATATTTGCCCGCGCATACTAGGGATAGAACGGTTCGAGAACCCCGCTGCCGGTAATTTTTCCACCTACACTGGCTGGATTACCTGTGTAATATACACTGCCTATATTCTTTATGATGGCATAAAGCGAAACACTCACATTGACATAGCAATTATTGCTTCCCTGGGTGGTAACGTTGCAATACCGGGTTCTCAGGTCCTTCGCCTGGCACAATCCCATATCATTCATGTAAATGGATGTCATATTACAATTTCCGTGAAGGTTATAGTCGGCCGTACCGAGCA
>Ga0182011_10004971_pt1 | contig 10542 bp, 10 predicted proteins | sample 711E1DmetaG_FD_120481 | JGI IMG/M metagenome (GOLD analysis project Ga0182011, IMG submission 120481) | Permafrost microbial communities from Stordalen Mire, Sweden - 711E1D metaG | ecosystem: Environmental > Terrestrial > Soil > Wetlands > Permafrost | place: Sweden: Stordalen | collected...
GAACGAAAGATTGAAAAAACTGGGGATTGAAACTCTGGTGCTGATGGGCGTGGCCTCGAGCGGCTGCGTTTTATCCGCGGTGCGGTGGGCGGCGGATATCGATTATAAATTAATCGTACTCTCCGACTGCTGCGCGGACCGCGACGACGAAGTACAAAGAGTATTAATGGAGAAGATTTTCCCGGGGCAGGCAACCGTGACCACTTCGAAGGAATTTATTGAAGTCGCGGCGAATAAATAATACCCGGGGTTTTTATTTTTCACAAATTATCACATTGAAATTAATGCCATTCAGTTGGTAGTATAAGAATTAGAAAAGGCAGGTGAATGGCAATGCCCAAATGTACGGTTGATTTCTTCGGTTTGCCCCTAAACATCAAACCCTTAAAAGTTGAAATCGAACTAAAAGAAGAAGCGAAACTTCAGGATATTATCGCGGAACTCCGGATCAAAATGCCTGCGCTGGAAGGCCCGGTAATCGTACCGGGGAAGGACCGCATGATTGACGGTTTTACATTCAACATCCAGGGACGATTTTATGTTGACGGTTTTGACGGCGATAAAAGCCTGCACTTCAGTGACGGCGACCACATCGCGCTGCTGACGATGCCCACCGGCGGATAATCAATAAAACTAAATCCGACGAGATGCGAAATCATAAATGAAAAACAGCTGTTAGCAAAATACTAACAGCTGTTTTTTAATAAATCTTTTTTTTATTGTTGCACTTCTCAGGTTGCTACCCGCTATTTCCTTTATATTTATTTTTTCACGGCAGCAACGGCAGGAAATGGAATTGAATTAGTAATACCCACCGCCGGACCGGTCCCTGTCTTTGAATTCGGAGTCAAAGTTATGGGCAGCTTGGTGGTCGTGGGTACGGGTATTGGCGTGGCGATCACAGGACCAACAACAATAATTTTAATAATTGCCGGAGTGTACCCATCTTTCAAAGCGATCAGCCAGTAAGTGCCCGCCCGGCTCAATTCAGGTTCAGGATTCAAATACCCGTCTATGTCGGTTTGTCCCAAATGAATACCATATTTTTGTGCCGCCGCAGCGATGTCAGCATTGGTATTGAGCGCTGATGCCGCAACAGCATTGACCGCCCAGACTTCCGCGTTCGCTGCGGGGATTTCAACCGTTAATACTGACTTCTCAACAACTCTGAGAGAAAACGGCTGCAATATCTTAACCGCAGCAGGAGCCCTGATTGACAATTCTTTTAAATTACCGATGGATATTTTGGCCAGTCCGGGAGTATATCCATCCTTAACTGCTACCAATATGTATTGCCCCGCCTTTGAGAACCCGGCGTTCACCTGTCCCTGTTTGTCCGTTTCTCCGAGGAAAATACCATATTTAGATGCAATATCTGCATTACCGGATGCAGTTGCCGCTATGCTGTCAGCAGGTAACGCCCAAACACTGGACCCACTCACCGGCGCATTACTTTTATTTTCATATACCGTGATGGTGACCGATGCGCCCAACGGTGCTGAAACCGGTGCTTTTATCACCAGAGCAGGTTTTGCTACCGGCACGACAGAGACGGCAGTGGGGCTGATATTGTAGGCATAAACCGGAAGAGTACCGCAGAGCAGCACTGCCAGAACGACCAGTACAGCGATAATAAAGCGTTTCATTTGTCACCTCCATAGATTCCTATAAAGTATTACGTTATGATATAACAAAATGTTACGATGATTTGATAAAGTATGATTAATCGACAAGAACCCGCAGGAATATTTGAGAAACGCGATAAAGAGCGTAACAAAACCCTGTCTGCTCACGTAATATATATGGGGAGGCTGACCTGACTGCAGTGACACAACCTGCCTCAAAGAAAGAAATCCAGGGTTATGTAAAAATGGCGATTGAAGGCGATGTAGAAGCATTCGGTGTACTCTACAATACCTTTCTTAACCAAATATTCCGCTATGTCTTTTATCAGGTGAATGACCGGATGAAAGCGGAGGATATAACCCAGGAAGTATTTATCAAAAGCTGGAAATCCATCCAAACCTGCCGCGGTAAAGAGGACACATTCGCAGCCTGGTTATACCGCATCGCACATAACCATATCGTGGATACATTCCGGAAAAATAAACAGGAGATTTCTCTTGAATTGATAGACCCGGTCGGCGATGCCAATACCGAATCCGAGGCGGAAAAATCCCTGGAATGGCAAAAAGCAGTTGCGGCTTTAAAAACTCTGCCCGAACCGCAAAGGCAGCTAATCATCCTAAAGTTCCTGGAAGGAGCAGAAAATGATGAAATCGGGGATATCATGGGAAAACGACAGGGCGCAATCAGGGCACTGCAAATGCGGGCTCTGGATAATCTCAGGAAAAAACTGAGAAGCGGAATAGAATGATGGCTGAAAAAATCGAAATCATACTGGAAAAATGTCTGGCGCGTCTCAAGGCCGGTGAAAAAGTCGAGGATTGCTTACGCGATTTTCCGGACCGGCGGGCCGAACTGGAACCTTTGCTTTTAGCCGCAGCCGGGCTTTATTCAATCCCGGAAATTTCCGTTTCCGATGATTTCCGGCGCGAATCATACGACCGGCTGATGGTGCATATCCGAAATGAATCGCAGCCTGAGGCTTCCCGCCGTTTCAGATTACCGCAGCTGAATTTCCGTGTGTTTGTCCCGGCTGCGATGGTAGCACTATTAGCGTTGCTGCTATGGCTGGTCAGTCCGGGTGTGATTCCGGCACCCGTACCGGCTAAAATAAATCCCGGTCAATTCAGTTTGAGTATTTTGAGCGGCAATGTAGAGACATTGGCCGCCGGCGAAACAGTATGGCAAACTGCCGAAAATACCACCGAACTGAATACCGGCACCCAGGTCCGGACATCTGCCGATGCACATGCAGTAATCACTTTCTTTGACGGCAGCACTGCTACCCTTGACCCCGGAACGGAAGTGGCAGTGGCAGAATCCAGTTATGTCAATCAGCAATCAGTGCATATTGTACTGAATCAGTTCTCCGGGGAGACCTGGAATAATGTCATCGGAACCGGCACAGAACAACCATATTATGCCGTGCAAACTCCTCTGGTAACCCTCGTGGCACAGGGAACATCTTTCAGTTCTCAGGTGGGGGCTGCCGGGGCAACTAACCTGGCAGTTAGTGAAGGTACGGTAAAGGTGATCGACAAACAAAATACGGCAGTCAGCGTAGGGAAAGACCAGCAGCTAAACATTGTTACTAACCTTACAGCGGCGGCTTCCCCTGTTGATATCCCCACACCAAAAAATGAATTATCGCTTTCTTTAAGCCCTTCGGGCGTCAGTTCGGTATGTGACCCAAACGGCGCCAGTACAGGATATTTGCAGAATGGAATTTCTTTCAATCAGATTCCAAACTCAATAGTTGCGCTTTCCGCTAACGGGCAAATAATCCAAATCGAACAGCCGGTTTCCGGGGAGTATACAATCACAGTCAGGTCCACCGTTCAGGCTGACATGGTTTTAGCCATCCAGTTGATACAAAACAACCAATCGGTATATCAGCAAAATTTGGCTTTACCGGCCGTAACCGCAAACGACTGGACAGTGAATCTCAATTTAACAAACCCGGCAAACATCACTGCGAGCAACGACATCGTGTCCGTTGAGCCGCTTACCGGAACATCACCGGAATCGGTAGTCCAAATGCCTTTGGCAATACAGCGGGCAACCGCGCTCACTGCCGCCACAGCAAGCCCAAATACAGGGACCGTGGCAACCGGCAGCACGAAAACCACCCCCACGACAAAAACAGCGCCGGCAGCCTCAGCGGCAACTTCAGCGACTTCGACCACTCAGCCATCTTCGAGTAATACCGTACCACCGGCGGCAATAACCAAAACTACCACTACAACGGGAACGACAATCACGACCACTAAACCCCCGGCAGTGACAGTCCCGCCTGTTGCCGTCACCCCGACAACAATAACTACCACCACCACCACGACAACTACGACTACAACGACGACTGTTCCATCTGCTGTTACGCCGCCAGCCGTCAAACCAACCACGACGACACCATCAGGCCCGGTGTCGAACTCTATCAAATAATGCAACTATCAGCGGTCAGTTACGAATATTGAGCTGTTATTTTTCTGTGGAGAGCATCTTTACCCATTTGCGGTCGGAGGATGCAGAGGCAAGCGCCGTTTCGACAAAAGCCATACCGATTACGCCGTCATCCACGGTGGGAAAATCATAAACGGTATGTTTACGTTTCCCGGCGCCGTCCCGGATTGCCCGGAAAGCTTCGAGATAAATATTGGCAAGGGCTTCGATAATGCCTTCGGGATGACCCGGCGGCAGGCGCGCGGCATTTTGCGCGGCCGGGCAAAGTATCTTATTACCCTTGGAATAGGTAGTGGTATATCCTTCTTTGGCTTTTAAAGTGAGGTAATTCGGATTTTCCTGATTCCAGTACAGCCCGTTTTTAGTGCCGTAAACCCGGATATTGAGTCCGTTTTCTTCGCCGGTCGAAATCTGGGAAGCTGAGATCATTCCCTTGACGCCGCCTGTGTAGCGCACCAGAATATCGGCATCGTCATCCAGCTGATTTCCGGGGATAAAATGAGAAATATCCGCGCAGATTTTTTCGACTTTCAAACCGGTAATATAACGTCCCAGATTTTCCGCATGGATGCCGATATCGCCCATACACAGGGAAAGTCCGGCTTTTTGCGGGTCGGTCCGCCACATCGTATCGGCAGTAACCCCACTCTCCAGAAAGCCGGACAACCAGCCCTGGGGATATTCCACAACGATTTTATTGATTTTTCCCAACGCACCCTGCTGCACCAGATAACGTGCCTGTTTCACCATCGGATAGCCGGTATAGGTATGGGTCAGGGCAAAAATCTTGTGCGACTTAGCGACAATCGATTTTAACTTTTTTGCTTCCGCCAGGTTGCATGTCATCGGTTTATCGCAAACCACATGAAATCCGGCTTCCAAACATAATTTCGCCGCTTCGAAATGATAAACATTAGGAGTGACAATGGAAACAAAATCGATTCTTTTCTCAGGCGGCAAAGCGGATTCCTTTGCGACCATTTCCTGATAATCCCGATAAACCCGGTCAGGGTTGAGATATAATTCCTGGCCTGACCGGCGGGATTTTGCTGGGTCGGCGGAAAAAGCGCCGCAGACATATTCTGCCTGTCCGTCCAGAGTGGCCGCCATACGGTGCACCGGCCCGAAAAACGACCCGATACCGCCGCCAATCATGCCGCCGCGCAGTTTTCTTTTTTCCATTGAAGTAAACTCCGTTTGAAGTATTTTAAATTGAAGGCCTTTACTTATTATTTCAAGTGACGGCTATCGCAGAAGGGTTTGTTCATACTCTTGCCGCAGCGGCAAAGGGTGACGCGGTTGCGGATTTCATAGGTGGTGCCGTCTTCCGCTTCGATGGGGATGCCGCCGCGAACCCACAACGGGCCGATTTTCCCGGCTTGAACATCTTCGATCAGGACGATAGACGGTTCGAAATCCGGTTCAATCGGTTTGCCGTCTTTGTCCCAGGCAGCCAACCGGCCGGAAGGGCAATCCGCCACTTCTTCAACCACCATCTGTCTGGCTTTCGGGTTACCGGATTGTTCGGCCAGTTTCCAGGTGCCGCCGCCGCGGTGACAAAAACGGGCGCTGGCGCAAAGATTCTGGACGTCGGTCAGTTTCAGACCGGGGCCGTCGATTGCTTCGGCCTGTTCCAGATATGGACGATGGGAGGCAGTCTCTTTTCCTTCAAACTTCACTTTACCGTGGGTGCCGTCGCAAAACGGTTTATTAGCAGAATGGCCGCAGCGGCAGAGCGCATAAGTTTCCTCAACCGGATACTTTTTAGTTTCCTGCCAACCGTGACACTGCCCTTCTTCATCGATAGACATCGTCTGCCCGGAGAGCGGCACGCCGCCGGAAACTACGTAAGGGCCGTTTTTCGTCACTTTGATTTTATATTTAGCTGTCTTTTTTGGTGTGTTTTTTATTTTTGCCATTTTCATCCTCCTCATAGGTCTATTCTCAATAACAAAGGAGAAGCGACTGATTGGAATGTACTCCAAAGAACGGGAGGATGTCAATGGCAACAGGCTATCCAGAAACGATCCGATAAGTCATCATGGAAAGGGGCAGGATAATTAAAGGTATCCGCTACTGTGTTTTTTTACCCTTCCGGGGGAACATAATTGGGGACATGCTGCGATGTTTGTAAGGGTTTACAGATGATCTCCGTGATATGCAGGTCCGGCAAGTTGCGGGAAGAAGCGGCGACTGCCACTATAGCCGTATCGGCGCCGCGCCCGGTGCCGGCAATCGAAATGACCGGTTCGCCGCAAGCCACAAAACCGCCGTCAACTACCATCAGAATCATTTCGACGCAAACTTTCATCCCCTGGGAAAAAGTCCGTAAAAGGAAAGCCATGACTCTGGGGATGGGGGTGCCGTAAAGATTTTCCGTGGCAAATAAAGATGTGGCAAAATGGACGTGGTGCCCCTGCTTTTCCAGCGATTCTTTTAATTCAAGCGGAAACCGCTGTTCGCGGCCGAAACTGTACTGATGCGGAATCACCACCATGGTAATACCGGTGCCCGCCAATTTTTCGGCCGCCAATCGCGCCGTATCACCTCTGGTTGAGGCAATTACAATCTTGGTAATGCCGCGGGCTTTAGCCCGTTCGATAACGAGGCGCAACGTCTCTTCGGTATTGCCAACGCCGGGCTTCTCGAAATAAACGATTTTCTCTTCCAAGATTTACCTCCTGTCAGGGGCGGTTATTCGATATAAAGTTCCTCTACCTTTTCCGGCAGCGGCACGCCATGGGCATCCCAACCCATCAAGGTGTAGTAATATTTCCGGACCATATCGATTTTAGCATGGTCAAGTTGCGTCTTTGAGACAGCACCGTCGGCTTTAGGCGTGAAGAAACGTTCCGGTAAAGTATCGTCAGCGTCAGTAAGACCTTCCCGCATATTGAATAATCTCATCGTAGTAAGAACCCGTTCGCCGATGCGCAGGAGTTCCCCAATGCCGGTATCCCAGCCGGTAACCGCTTTCAATAACTCAGCATTCCCTTCGGGGCCGTAGCCGACAAACATGCATAATACCAGCGAATCGATCGTGGCATAGTTGCAGGCATCCATTTTGTAGAATCCCACTTTACGGGCACTGATTTCATTGGAGACAAAACCGGAATTCCAACCCAGTGTATGGTACGCAGTCAAACCTTTGTCTGTAGACACAGCGCCGTCGGTAGCGGAACCGCAATGGTCTGCGCCGGCCGGCGCAAACATAAAGCCGTATGCCATGTTGGCTTTGATCCGGGGTTCATGCATCGAAGTTTCCTGGCCCTTGACCTGCATCGCAAACGCAATTGAATTATGACCGATTTTGCGGGCCATTCGGGCGCTACCCTCGGCTAAAAAGTTACCGAAACCTTCACGGTGGGCAATTAATTCAACCGCTTTCAGCAGCGCGTCGGCGTTACCCCATTTCAATTCCAGGCCGCCGGTATCTTTCAGTGTGAGATAACCCTTCTCGAAGCACTCCATGGCAAAAGCAATGGTTGAGCCGCAAGAAATCGTGTCCAGCGAATAGGCATTGCAACGTTCGTTCGCCTTGACAATCGATTTAAGGTCGTTGATGCCGCAATCAGAACCGAAGGCTGCCAGTGTCTCATATTCCGGCCCGCCGTATTCCGGGTCGACTTTAAACGGTTCGTCAAATTTACAAACTTTCTTACAGCGGATAGGACAGGCAAAACAGCCTTCCATCCCTAACCTCATCGTATCTTTGATCACGCCGCCGTTAATTTTAGCCACATCCGGAAAAACACCAGCCTGGAAGTTTCGGACCGGCAAGTTACCCACAGATTCGTGGACAGCCATATCGGGGCCGCCCGTACCAAAAATGGACAGAGGATGCTTAATGGCGACCATCCGCTGCCGGATTTCTTTGACCTTATCCGGATTAGCAACCGCCGGCAGGTTATGCCCGCGGACCGCCACGGCCTTCAGATTTTTAGAACCCATGACCGCGCCCAAGCCGCCTCTGCCGCCGGCGTCTTTGCAGCCTTCCATGATACAGGCATAACGCACCATGTGCTCTCCGCCGGCACCAATCATGGCGAGATGGATTTTCTCATCTCCCAGTTCTGTTCTGACCGCGGTTTCAGTTTCCAGGGTATCCTTTCCCCAGAGATGAGCGGCGTCCCGGATACTGACTTCGCCGTCATGCACCCAAAGATAGACCGGTTTTTCCGCCTTGCCTTCGATGATGATCGCATCAAAACCGGCGCGTTTCAATTCGGCGCCCCAGAAGCCGCCGCATTCAGATTTGGCAATACCGCCCGTCAGGGGAGACTTCGCCCCGATGCAATTACGGGCAGCGCCTGGCAATAACAAGCCGGATATCGGACCGACCGCAAAGATCAATTTGTTATCAGGGCCAAGCGCATCGACTCCCTGTTTTAATTCTTTCCAGAGATAATAAGCTACAAATCCGGCGCCGCCCAGCCATTTGCGGCAGAACTGCTCAGTCAAAGCCTCCGTCGAAGTAGTGCCGGCAGATAAATTAACGCGTAAGATTTTCCCATTATAGCCGCCGGGGAATGCAGGAACAGCCGGAGCTGGCGCTACCGCGGGGGCAGGTGCAACTGCAGGGACGGCCGCCGTGGGTCCGGTAGTATTAATATTATCAACCATTTGGGGAGCCTCCTTGTGAACTACCTTATTATTTAGTACATGATAACCGCTAATCAAAACTTCCGCTGCAGATAGCGTCATGATGCAAAGCCGGAAAGTGTATTAAGACCGGGGAATGGACACATTTTTTGATTGTGCGTCCCTAGTTAAATGATATGAAAAGCAGACCTATATGTCAAACACCTGAATTCATGTCTTTTTAGAACCCCGGACTTCTTCTCAGCAAAAAGCCTCAGTACCGGCTGAAAAACGGGGATTTCACAGATAATCCATAGTATATCACGATATAATTTCACCATAAATTTATCGATCGATTGCTAATTAAAAAAGGTGTATAATACCTTACGATGGAATTTGAGCGTACTTTTAACACTACAATCCTGGAAGCGACCGCCCGGGAACGCATCGCGGCTTTCTTTGTTCAAGCCGGCTATAAGCGGCTGCCCTATGCCAACGGCGGCCTGCATTTCAAACGGGGTTCGACCTGGGGCACTCTTTCCAGTTTCAATCCCACGAAATGGGCATGCACGGCGACGATCAATATTAAATCTGAAGGTACTTCGTCACAAATCAACACAACCGCCGAAATTTCCACCGACCCGACAGAAAAACATTTTGCCGCAGAGTTATTAACCGCAGAATTCAGCTTACTGGAAGCGGCCGTAACCACAAATGTATTCAATATTTTTGATGTTAGTAACTTAAAAAAGAGAATTGCCGGACACGTTTCCCGAATTGTATTGGTATCTGCAGCGCTGATGGTTTCAGCAGTTATCGGGGTTATCGCCGGCGCTGTGGCATCTTTCGGCCTGAAAATCTCTGTTTTTGGTTCTGCGGCGATCGGAGCCGGTTTTTTGATTATCACGATGGCGCTTTTCGCGGTGATTTTACGCAGACAAAAGAAAACTTAGGCGAACAGTTATCAGATGTGAGTTGTGATAGCCCAATTCATTCTACTTTTCGAGAGATCATCTCCTTTACAAATTCATACTTCGTTAATGGTGGATTCATTTTAGGGTGTTATACTGTGATTGAATAAGGTAAAAAGAGAAGAATGCCTTAATTCAATCCAAGCGGAGAGGAGGCTAAGCGATATGTCTAAAAAATTAAAGATTGTTTTAGCATTAGCGGCGGGGGTGGTGATACTATCGTTGGGAAGCGCGGCGATTGTTATGGCCGCGAGTACCACACCGGCGACAACGACAACAGCCACTGCGACACAGTGTAACGGGTCACTTAATAATGGGTTATTTACCACTGCGGCAGCGACACTCGGCGTGACGGAACAGCAACTGACCGATGCTTTCCAGCAAGCCACGGCACTGGCACAGAAACAGAGTATTTCCACCGCCATGGCGCAGGCAGTAGCCAACGGGACAATCACTCAGGCAGAATCTACTGCTATTCAAGCATGGTTGGCACAGAAACCGACTTCCCCAACTCAAGATAATATGAAAGCATGGGAAGCCGCGAAGCCGCAATTAAGTAACCAGGATGCATGGAAAACGATTTTAGGGTTCCCCGGCAAAGGGATGATGGGACCGGATGCGGACAATACTGCTTTGTTCACCCAGGTAGCTGCGCTGCTCAGCACTGCCGCGGGAAAAACAATAACCGAATCACAACTTCAAGCGGCGATGACTTCGGCTGAAGCTAACCAAAGTCAAACATGGCAGAACCGGCAGCCGCCAACAACCGAAAAACCCGGTAACGGCTCCGGCTTTCCCGGAATGGGATTTGGCGGGATGATGCACGGCCGGGGCCCCTGGGGTGGGTCGCCGCAGACGATGCCTGCCGCTACAACCACGCAACCAGTATATTAAGTAAAAACCA
>Ga0182011_10004972_pt1 | contig 10541 bp, 17 predicted proteins | sample 711E1DmetaG_FD_120481 | JGI IMG/M metagenome (GOLD analysis project Ga0182011, IMG submission 120481) | Permafrost microbial communities from Stordalen Mire, Sweden - 711E1D metaG | ecosystem: Environmental > Terrestrial > Soil > Wetlands > Permafrost | place: Sweden: Stordalen | collected...
CAGAAATTGGAAAAGAATACCTGGTTTCCCAACCTGAAGAACAGGCGATGCCAGAGCCTCCAAGCGCTGGCGAAATACACGTACCCTTCTTCATTAACCGATAGTTTGACTATCAGAACACGCTTCTTGCTGCACCCTTTCTTTGGTAGGGAAGGACTTGTGTCATACCTACAAGGATTTTAAGAAGAACCAATTTTACCTTTCCCGGTTCAGGTCCTTTTCGAGGACTTTGGCTTGCTCCCTGATCCATTTGCAAGGTACCCCCTTCCTCGTATGTCAATTTAGACTATACCCTAACCCGACGTCGGAATGCCCCTCAAAATATGTCGGAATAGGGTTATTTTCTTTATTTCTTGACAATCATATTTGCACATCTTAGAATCTATTCCGACACTTTCCAGGGAGGATATCGATGAAAGGGCACACGATAGGTTATATCAGGGTAAGCACTTTTGAACAAAATACGGATCGGCAACTTGAAGGAATAAAACTTGACAAAGTTTTTACCGATAAAGCATCAGGGAAGGATACGAAGCGCCTGGCACTCGATGACTTAATGGAGTTTGTCCGTGAAGGTGACATAGTTGTTGTTCATAGCATGGACCGGCTTGCCCGTAATCTCGATGATCTGAGACAAATCGTGCAAAGGCTCACCGGTTGGGGTATCAGAATTCAGTTCATTAAAGAAAGCCTTACCTTTACCGGCGAAGATTCCCCGATGGCGACTTTAATGTTGTCCGTCATGGGTGCTTTTGCCGAATTTGAGCGCGCGTTGATCCGTGAGCGTCAGCGTGAAGGGGTCGCCCTGGCAAAAGAGCGGGGCGCTTACAAGGGCCGGAAACGTTCTCTTTCTGACACAGAGATTGCTGAAGCTCGTCGCCGGGTCGGTGCCGGAGAGACAAAAGTAAAAGTTGCCCGTGATTATGGTATAAGCAGGGATACGCTGTATGAGTACTTGAAATAAAATGGGGTGTGTGCCCTTATGAATCGTGAAGTATAAGGATATATATGAGCTCGTTTGATATTATCGTCCTTGTAGTTGTCGGCACACTGACCATCATCGGATTCTACAACGGTATGGTGAGGCAGCTCTTTGGACTTGCCGGCTTTGTCGCAGGGTATATACTGGCCATGAGGTATTATCAGCAATGTTCCGGGTTCTTGACAAGTTTCCATCCGGGTACCGCTAGGGCAATCAGTTTCATTGCTATCTTTCTTGCCTGTATTCTCGCTGCGCACATCATTGGATGGTTGGTTGGAAGATTCTTCAATATTTCCGGATTGGGATTCCTGAACAGAATCGGCGGCGGTTTCCTGGGGTTCTTGAAGGGATGCCTCATTGTCTCCCTTATAGTTTTGGTGGTAACCGCCTCTGACTCTGCAAAGAGCAGCTTCTTCAAGAAATCACACACCGTCAAGTATGTTCTGCCCGTTGCCTCCATATTGAAAAAGGTCACTCGCGAGGACATTAAGGCCAAGTATAATGAAAAGATTGGAAAGGAAAAACCCGTATCGCCAAAACAGAAACCAGGTAGCTACCCTGCTTTGTAAATGTTAATCAATTGTCCTTGACATAAACAATCTATCAGTTATAATAATTATTATGATTGATATAGTTATAAGATAAGGAGCATAAATCATGGTAAAAAAACTTCCGGCCTTAAAAGCCAGGCAAAACCTTGGTCAGGTGATGAACGAGGTAGCATTAAGAGGTGACGAATATATCGTTGAAAGGGCGGGAAAACCTCTGGTGGCGATCATATCTATGGATAGATACAGATCGATCGAACAAAACAGAGCTGCCGCCTTGGATTCCCTCACTGGCATATGGGGCAAAATGAAGGGAGAAAAACCCCAGGTAATTGAGGATACCATAGACGAGGCGGTCGGGGCAGTCAGAGCCAGACGTAAATGACCCGCGTTGTTCTCGATACGAACCTCTTTATAAGCGCAATTCTTTCCCCAAAAGGAAAACCGGCTACAATTCTCAAAATGGTTCTCGATGCGAAGCTTGATCTGGTCCTATCACCAGCTATTGTCGAGGAAGTCAGCCTTGTGATGAACTACGGAAAAATTAGAAAGCTTCTTGCGAAGCGATCCGTAACACCAGAAACAATGAGGGACACACTCCAGAAAATAGTGAAAACGGCCATCATGGTATCCGGCGAGACAAACATTCATCGCATTGACAAGGACCCCTCCGACAATATGCTGCTTGCCTGCGCAGTTGAAGGAAAGGCGGATTTTGTTGTTTCCGGTGACCGGCACCTGATAGATCTTATCTCCTTCGAAGGTATTCCCATTGTCAATCCCGATAATTTCCTCAAGTTCATTGAAGAGACACATTAGTTTTCTAATTGATTTTGTGAAGACCAGAAATCTTCTAAAGAACGGGAACCGATGAAGCCGCATTGCGTCTATATTCTGGAATGCTCCGATAAAACTCTGTACACAGGCTGGACCAATAACATGGAGAAGCGAATTCGGGAACACAACAGTGGCAGAACCGGAGCAAAATATACCCGATCCCGGCGGCCAGTCAAGATGGTTTTTGTCGAGGAGCACGAGACACTGTCGGATGTCTTAAAAAGGGAAGCGCAGATCAAGAAACTATCCCGTGATCAAAAATTACAAATCATAGAGACGGCATTTCAGCTGTAAGATGATTTTTGCGAAAATAGATTTTTAAAAATGCGTTTTAAGCAATATCCTATGGATTGATATAGGACAGAGCGCAAAAAATCGATTGTGGGACATTCTAAGAGGTGTGGCTTCCGTTGACACGCTCCTGAGGGTCGGGATATCCTCATGGGTAGTGGAACATTAAGACCAATGAAAGGAGAATAGGCATGGCAATGAACGTGGAGATCAAGGGGAACAAGCTCATCATTGAAATCGATCTGGAGAAGCCAACACCGTCTTCATCGGGGAAAACACTGGTTGTAGCGAGCACGAGGGGAAACGTAGTTACCTCTGTCGAAGTCGACGGTAAGCCGGTAACCATCGGGTTAAACGCCTATATTAAACGGTAAGTTTTTGCACATCGTGGTCAGCCCATAATTCGCAAAAATATGGTGCATTAAGAAGCGCCAGCATGCTGACAAATAGGGATTGTTGCCAATCCTTTAGCAGGAAGAATGATAAAAAATCCTTGTGTGTGGTGCTTCACGCTTAGGGCAGGCTTTACCTGATGGGGATCACCTCGCCGTTTAGCTCGAACCCTATGAGAGTTTACGTACCTTTGTTGGAATATACCCAGCAGCCCTGTCCATAGGTCGCTGCCTCATGGCCCCAAAATGAGGGAACCGTTGTCGTACCCATATAAGAACGTTCTAGCTACTGTTGCTCAAATTTTTTGATACAGGCATCTTTTTCGGCGGGATTATCATAGAATTCGCAAATAAAATCCCTGAACTTGGGGTGTTGCATAAGAAGCTGCCCTCCCACCTTAATCAGGTTTTCAATCTGGTCGGGCTTCAGGCAGAAAGAAGTCGGGAGATTTAGAAAATAGTCCCGGTCTTTGGGGTCGGCCAGGTTTTCAAAGCCAAGGTCGATGAAATAGAGCTTCATCTTGCCGCCTGCAAGGGAACCGCCCTTGCTACGTTCACGCAACTCTGTCTCAATTCTATCCGTGAGCAATTTTCTGAATTCCTCAATTGTCTCAGAGGTATAATTGTCCATTGGGATCGTGGCCGTTTTCACGCCGATTGTTACCAAACCTGGCGGGCTCTTGCTCTGATCAAAATCTTCTTTCTTCGCTGTCTTTGCATTGACCACAATGACTGCGATCCGTTGAATGGTACTCTTGCTGATCCTTTTTCTGATATCCCCTCTGACAAAACTGTCGTCTATGGCCCGGAGGCCCAAATTATCGGCCAGACCCCCGTCCATGAGATGAACGTAGGGGTGCTTCTCGTTGTCCTGGTAGAGGGTGTTATAGTAGGAGGCATAATACCGTGGCTTGTTAGACCTAAAGGTATCCGGATCCAGGGCCGACTTATTTTCCCCCGTGATCTTTTCGCATTTGCAGGGGTCTTTTTGCTGAAGCGGATAGTTCTCGAGGGTTATGGGTGTGAGGAGATAAGGAAAGGCCGACGATGCGGCAACCGCTCTTGCTACGGGATAGGACAGAATGTCAGAGCCGAGGTAACGGAATTGCTCGCTCGTAAACTCGAACCTCGAACCTGTATAGAGGTTTGTCGCATTAATTATCAGGAAGGGGCGTTGTCCCTGTTTTGCTAAGTCTCCATAGGTCTTTTCATCGAAAATAGTCCGGTTGTACAACTCGGCGGCAAGATCGTTCCGACTGAAATACGGCGAGAGTAGACGGACGGCATTGTACGGGTTAAAGATACTCCACGCAAGCTCTTCTTCGATGTTCCGATTCAGAAACTTGTCCTTGAAGTCGTCAAAGATATGCTTCCCGAACAGTGCATAATAGGCGCCGGTGAAGGAACCACCGGAAACGGTAGAGATTACATCCACTTCGTCAAGGACGGTCTTATCCGTCTTCGGGATTTCGACCTCGTACAGCTTTTTTAGCACGCCGTACGACAGGGCTGCTGCCCTGGTACCCCCACCTGATAAGGCAAGCACGATGAACGTCTCGTCTGCCCCTGCAGGTTGAGTCAGCCGATCCAGACTGTAGACATCTTCCTTGTTGCAGCAGTCGACTAATGGACTGTTCATTGTTGTGCAGCCCGCAACAATGGATATCAGGAGAAGAAGCGCTAAGCTCCAATATGGCCTGAATTTAGATCTTTTCAAAGATCACCTTCGTTACTTTATCGGGGTCCCCGTTGTTGTCGGGGTCCTTAAGGCAAATCTTTTGTTCGAGAGGATGAAAATCACAAGGGGGGTTCTTGATGCTTATATGGTGTACACCCGCTTCAAGCTCCAACTCTTCATTCGTATATCCTTGTTCTGTTTCGTCGATGAGCAGGGGTCTTTTCTGACTGTCTGGAAAAACAACTCTAATTAAGGGCATATGTCACCTCCATAGACGTTCTGCCTGTCTACTCCTTTTTTGCAGCTTTTCCACCAAGGTACGCCCCATGGCTGATACCCATCAGTACGACAAGACCGGACGGAATGGCCGGCAGAGAGGGATCGCCATTGACAAGCAATGTGTGGAGCTGAAAGAAAAACACGCAGAGTGAAATGATCGTCCATACGAACATCTGAGTTCTTGGTAAATCCAAACTGCCCGTACTCTCAAAAAAGACATCGTTCCAAAAATTTGGTGTTCCTGGAACTATAGTCTTGCCCTGAGTCTTAACAGTATTGATCGCGGTTGATGCAACTGTGGAAGCCAGGTTTACCCCCATTAAGATATAAAGGCTTTCAGGAATGTTGGAAATTGTATAAAGGCCCTTATACATGAAAACCGCCCCGAAACCCATAATTACGGCAACGGTCCAGAGATACATCTGTAGACGGGAAATACTGTAGCAACCGTCTTCGCTTGTCACGATCAAATCCATGAGCCTTACTGTTTTATTTGGGGCTTGTTGTTTTGCCTTATGCACGAGCAGCAACTGAAAAATAAAGAAGACAAGGAATGCTCCGATTGCACCCAAGACTGGTCTTGATCCCATAAATAACCTCCTTTTGCCGTTTATGGCGCGCTATCGCATATCGCCCAGGATAATGTGAAATCATTTCCGAAGACCCTTTGACGCCATGTGAGCTCGTCAAGTTTCGGCGTGCATCGCAGGTCTTGAATGAGCTTCCGCTTATTAATGGGGTCCCATATCACGCAGCCCACCTGTGTGCCGTTAGATACGATGACCATATCGTATTTATCGAGAAGCTTCAATTCTTCAAAGTTTGCGTTCACCTTCGCCAAGATCTCTTTGATCTGAGTTTTAGGGATAATCCGCGGGACCGGTTTGCCTATGTATTCGCTGCTTACGATGTCCATGGCTATCCGGGCGAAGGTGGCAAGACCGCCCATTTCTTTTTCATCATAAGATGTTGTATTGCAACTGCTGGGTGCAGCCGTCAGGAAGAATAATACAATAATTAGAAGACTATACCCAAAGCGTCGCATCGCCCACCCCCTCTTTATCGATGGTTCCCTTATCGAGATTCCAATTGAGGATTTCTGGAAGCGCCGGATCTCCAGTCCCCTCTATAGCTGCTGTTATCATAGTCCAGAAGCGCGCAATGTTATCAGCTCCAAACTTGAATATATCCCTGTAGTGCATAGTCTCCAGCGAGAATCTGTTCCTTGGAAGCCGGGCTTGTTCAATATATTTAGTCATATCCTCCGGAAGAATATCTGTACTAAGCTCGTAGAACAATGCCTCCTCGGCAGCCGCATGACGGAAGACAACGATGTTATGGCCTGCCGTGTTAAGCTTCTCCTCATATGCCTTCTGCCAGCCATCTATCTGGGGAGGATTTGTTGAGTATTCAGATGGATAAACTTCCTTCAACATGGTATTCCAGGGGTTGGAGACAGAAGGATCCATGCCGCCCGTTGCGCTCGTGAGCGAACTTATATAGCCCACAAACTGACTATTGTCGAGTTCTATTCCATAAACTTCCTTGTATATGAAAGAATCCATGAACATTTCGCAACGCCTGTGTTCCGTCTTGTGCTGTTCGTACTCCCCGACAATAGCTCTGACTACCGGGTGTACGCTTGAGTCGTACACAACGTGGGAGGCATATCCGTACAGCCAGGCAAGCGCCCGCAGGAATTCCTCGGCGTCTTTCTCCTGTGGATATCTAGATCTAAGAATCTTAACACCGGCCCTCACAACATCACCGGTTTTTACGTAATGGAACAGGTCCGCCCAGCTATTGGATAGTTCATTGTTTATGATATGATGCAAATATGGATAGTCCGGGCCTACTGTTCCCGCCTGAAGCCACTGGGGATATCTATTCAAAACGAGTTGAGGGAGCGTAAGCCCCTGTCTTTCAAGCTGCCTTTTTGCATTATCTGCAGCTATCATGTGGGCGAATGCACCTGGCATATTTGACCTCCTTTCTACGGTACTCTTAATTATTTCCAGAGTCCCTGCGCTTTTGTGGTCTCTATCGTATCCTGTAGATCCTTATCGAGACTGGATAAGAAATCGAGCCCTGTTTTTGCTTCGACATCCCTGATGGTCACAATGTATTTAGGCATATCGTTGGCGTTGAGAGCTTTATTCGGCATGATGAAGGCGATAGCTTCCTGTTTGTCCGGATCGTATGCGATCTTGTAGATGTGTGATGGAACAGCCACCTTGTTATCGCCTATAGTCTTTTGTACCCCGCCATCGTATATGGGCCCTGTAAAGATATAGAGTTCTCCCCTGTTGATCGCCCACTTCCGGACGTTTTCTTCAAGGTTTTTCCATATTCCCCGGTTCATGCCCTGGCCAACCTGAGGAATCATATTTGAGAGGTAGAAGCATTCCACCATGGCATTCTTGTCCCACCGCATGTCTGCTGCCGGAGCCATGTGCCCCCTGTCATAACCGCCTGTCTGATAGTCTTTAAGTTCTGCCAGGTTTCCCTTTGCAAGATCGGGATCAGCCTGAAACTTGTTGTATCTTGGCACCTTGGTGCTGCTTGCCTTATCAGCGGTAAGATGCTCAATAACCCAGATAGGTGTTTTGTTCTCAGGGCTATGAGCCGAAAGATAGCCAGTTCTGCAAAGGAGATCTCCATTCTGGCCAGGAATACCCATTTTCGCGTACTCTGCGCAATCCTCAAGCGGACCGGCGCAGAGAAAACCCGTGGTTGCAATGAAACAGACCACGGCAAATAAGACTATCCTGCTCTTCTTAAACATTATATCCTCCATGGTTCGCGTGCCTTGGGGCAATAGTCTTTATGTCTTGACTTGATGTTTCCCCGACCCTTTAAGTGCTATTTTCCTACAAACAACATTATTTTACAAGGAAAAATTCAGTTGTGGCATTGGCGAATATCATTTGGAATCGAGCATACGAAACGCTGAGACTAAAGTCTCTCTTTTGGGCAGGAGATCGGGGGGCTGTCATCTACGAAGATTGCCTTGCGCTGTAGCAAACCAGATGATGATTATCGAAAGAAAGATTCGATTACACATTATTTTCTAAAGTTTTCAATTGTTGTGCCGAGAAACATAAAGCTAGATAGGACTATCTAAGCTAATCAGGGAGGCACAAAATGATTAATCCGGTATCAAGCGCAACCCAAGCCCAGAACGTGATACAAACTGCATCAGTGAATCAAAAGTCGGCTCAACCGGCACCGCAGCCAGCTGCTAAGCCAGCCCCACAGGCAGCTCCCGCGGTCACTGTGCAGCTAAGCGCTGCCGCTAAGGCGATGCAGGAAACAAACGAGACCCCCGCTCAGACTGTCCAGGAAGCTGGTAAGGGCGATCACCAGGCTCAGAGACTGCTCGCGAGAGAAGCTTCTGAAAGAGCGATACTGGAAGGCAAAGTTTAGATATAATTTCGTGCCGGGAATTGGCTCCTCCTGTCGGATTCATCGTCCTCCTCGAACTTATGAAAGACCTCTCCTCGCTTCTACGTTCGGGCCTTCGTCCCGCCAGGGCGGAACTACTATGCCCTCTGCTGACTTCTGTCTGCTCCCCCTGCATGTTGCCATGCAGAGTGCTTCAGGACTCGCCATGATTACGCTCATACTCACCCTGCCGCATGACAGACAGATCTCCCCGGATAAGACGTGAACTTTCCGTGCACCGCCGCCGCATTTACCCTATCCCCTGAACCTATGGGCTTCGCTGTGTCGTGCCAACTCGCCCGGAGACTAAGCCTTCTATGCGGTTTCTGTTCGTCGGTCCGCACGTATGCCATCGGGCTTCCTTCGGACCCATCCTCACGGATACGCCCTTGCCTTTGGCTCGTACTTTTGATAGTATTCCTCATATGAATACCTTTTGGTTCTCGTACAGGGGACTTTCACCCCATAAGTTCACGCCCATGACGGGCGTACACGATGCCATGCACCGGACGTGACAAAACGGCGTGCTACGCCGGTGACCATTGTGTCATTTGAGAGGTCGAAGAGGCACCTGAATAATCTTTGTCCATAACCAACGTTGTTTCAACATATTGGCCGATTGCTACTTTCCAACCAAACTGATATATTTGGGAGTACCTCAATCTACTAAAGGCGGTGGCATCTTGAAAGCGTTCATATTGTTTTGCAGTCTTCTGCTTGTCGGTACTATTTCCTATGCTGCGGACCCTGGATATCACATTATCAAAAAGCTGCAACTGGGCGGGGAAGGTGGCTGGGACGACCTGACAGTGGACGGTGCAGCCAGGCGACTGTACATTTCCCGGTCCACCCATGTTATGGTAGTCGATATCGACACAGATAAGGTCGTAGGCGATATTGTCGACACTCCTGGCGTGCATGGAATCGCTATAGCATCGGAGTTGAACCGAGGCTTTACCAGTAACGGAAAGGCAAATACGGCTACCATTTTCGATCTGAAAACGCTGAAGGTTCTTGGTCAAGTGAAAACCGGAGAAAACCCCGATGCTATCATTTACGACCCTGCCTCTCAACGAGTATTCACGTTTAATGGTCGTAGCAAGGACGCCACTGTGTTCGAAGCCACTTCCGGTGAAGTTGCCAGTACGATTGCGCTTGGCGGCAAACCAGAATTTGCGGCGGCAGACGGCAAAGGCAAGGTCTATGTGAATGTCGAAGACACCAATGAGGTAGTGGAAATAGATAGCCGGAAACTCTTGTTAACAAAAAGATATTCACTCAAACCTTGCAAGGAACCCACCGGGATGGGACTTGATGCGGAGCATCACCGCGTCTATTCGGGATGCCACAACAAGGTCATGACCATTCTGGACACGGAGGCCAACAGAGTAATTGCCACCGTGCCGATTGGCGAAGGTGTTGACGGAAATGGTTTTGACCCGAAAACGGGACTGGCGTTCAGCGCCAATGGAGATGGTACTCTTACCGTGGTGCGAGAGTCGTCTCCGGGCAAGTATAAAGTATTAGAGACCGTTACGACGCAACGTGGATCCCGCACAATGGCGATTGATCCCAAGACACACAACATCTATTTGCCCGCCGCACATTTTTCTCCGCAAATGGTTTCAACGATGGAAGGATTAAGATCGCGCCAAACAATGATCAAGGACAGCTTTGTAGTTTTGGTAGTTGGGAAATGATGCATTCATCGGGTAGCGGGGGGGCTCCCCCGGCCCCCAACCACCAGGGCGTGCTAGTCCGCATAGGACGAAGTAGTAACACTGAGATATTCCTTTCTTGTAGTCCACAAATCGTAAACATCGATGAATATGCAGCACTTCAACTGGCAATTGTTGATGTTAATTCCTCAATATTTATGGTATGGGTGAGCAGGTATGCGAAGGTCTGGGGCCAACGGATACATAGTTGAAATCATTTGGCACCACCGGGAAATCAGGCGGTAAAAAGAAAAAACAAATCAAAAGAGAGGGAGGGCGCGGATCATAAAAAAGACATTAGAAACGATGGTAGTGCTAAAGGTGGTGGTTCTTTTGATAGTAACTTTTGTTTTAGGAGCGTGCGCGACAATC
>Ga0182011_10004973_pt1 | contig 10540 bp, 8 predicted proteins | sample 711E1DmetaG_FD_120481 | JGI IMG/M metagenome (GOLD analysis project Ga0182011, IMG submission 120481) | Permafrost microbial communities from Stordalen Mire, Sweden - 711E1D metaG | ecosystem: Environmental > Terrestrial > Soil > Wetlands > Permafrost | place: Sweden: Stordalen | collected...
CCTGGCGCAAATGGTGGGCACCACCCGGTCGCGGGTCAGTCATTTCATGAACAAGTTCAGGAAGCTGGGCTTCGTTGATTACAATGGCAACGGCGCGTTGACGGTCCATGGCGATCTCCTCAGCGGGGTCCTACACGACCAGCTTTGAAGGACACGCACTTCCTTCGCAATCACCAGCCATGCCCTGTGGAATCGGAGCTTGAACGGCGTCTCACCTCAGGTCGAGGCGCGTTGTGCTATGCTTGTTCCATGTTGAGTTTGCGCCGGAGCAGGTCCGCCTATCTAGGCTGTGCCTTATGGTTCCTGTGGGCTGCTCCGCCGGTGGCGCCGCAGGGGGCTTCTCCTGCCGGGCCGGATGCACCATTTTTCAAAGCCTATCGCCACAGCGAGGCGATCACCAAATGGCCGCTGAACAAAACGCTGCACGAGATCCCGCAACTCTCCGGACTCGAGCCCGCCACCGACCAGTCCCGGCTTCCCGAGATTTTGCGCCGGGTCGCTGAGAATCTTCAGAACTTCATCACGAACTTTGCCAATACGACTTCGCTGGAGACCATCGAAGAGACCCGAAAGGAAAAGCACGGGGGGAGTGAAGAGCAAATAGTGCAGCAGTTTCGCTACTTGATGCTGGCTCAACAGGAGGGCAACGCTCAGAGTCTTATCGAGTACCGCACCGATCTACATGGGCGGGAAGAGGATTCTCACAACCCGATGGGGAACTTCCTGAAGACGACCGGCTTTGCCTCGATGCCCCTTTTCTTCGGGCCTCTACAACAGCCCTGGTCTGACTTTCGTTACCTGGGTGAGCAGTCCATTGGCGGCCGCCGCACCGAGGTGGTGGCCTTCGCCGAGCACATTGAGCCCGAAGCGGTTATGGGCCACTTCGCCATTGGCCGAGAATCCGTACCGATCCTTCTCCAGGGTGTGGCCTGGATTCATTCCGCCGATTACCAGATCCTCCAGATGCGGACGGACCTCCTCGCACCCCAGCCGGGTGTGGCGCTCAGGCGGACGACGACGGTTGCGCTCTTTGCAGGGATCCAGTTTCAAAGTGGCCCCACGGCTTTCTGGCTTCCCCAAGAGGTGGACGTCACAGTGGAGCGGGGCAATTACATCTTCGCCAATCGTCAACAGTACTCGGATTATCGACTCTTCAAGGTCGACATTAGCCAGCCGGTGCCCGGGCCGGACCCAACGCCGGCTCAGCACCCTTGATCCCAGACGCCACAACTGAAACATTTCGCCACATCTTAACGAAATAGCGGGTAGGCATCGAAGACGCGACATGCCGCCCATTATCGGACTCGAACCCGCGTCCCCAACCCGTCATTTCCCAAAGAAGACCCGCAGAGCAATCCCGCTCGGCTCAGTATGACTCGGCAATGCAAGGCCGCAATTTCTTGTTTTCTTAGCAAATATTTTGCGACTTGAGTGGGGCGAGATCTCCTGTCCATTTATGACAAGTCATGGTCTGAGCTGGCGCGAAGCGCCTTGGAGTGCGGTAGCAGCAGCTACCGCCTTTCTCGCTCTAGCTCTGGCGCGATTGCGGTATGAAACAATGGCGGAAGGCGGTAGCTGCTGCTACCGCACTCCAAGGCCGGCTTCGCCGGCATGAAGGGCGCCCACATCGGACTCGAACCCACAAAAGACGCTCGCTTGCGGCTCCGCCGCGCTGCGCTACGCCGCTTTCATCAGATCATAATGGATAGCGGCCGTGGTTGAGCGCCGTTTCGTACATTGCCACCACGTTGGCCACTGGGACCAGAGCCTGGATGTTATGGACGGCATTAAAGACAAAGCCGCCCCCAGGGCCAAACAACTTAAGGCGCTCGCGCACTTCACCTCGAACCTCGTCGAGCGACCCAAAAGGCAGAGTACGTTGAGTATCTATTCCTCCGCCCCAGAAAGTGATGCGCTCACCAAATGTCCTTTTCAGCTCGCCAGGGTCCATGTGGGCGGCCGAGGTTTGAACCGGGTTCAGGACGTCGAATCCCGCGGCGATAAAATCTTCAGTCAAGTCGAAGACCGATCCGCAGGAGTGGATGAAAGTTTTCCACGTGGTGTGTTTGTGTACCCAGTCGTTAATTTGCTTGTGAAAGGGAAGAAACAACTCGCGGTAGGTTTTTGGCGCAATAAAAGGGCCGTTCTGGGCGCCAAAATCCGCCCCTGTCAAATATGCCGCTGTCGCCCGGTTGCCGACCGCCTGCTGGATCTTCTTGAGGTTTGCCAGGTTAATTTCGGTCTGGGCCTCAAAGACACGGTAGATGAACTCGCGCCGCGTGCTCATGCTGATGTACCATTCTTCGACGTCGCGGATTCCTTTCGGGTGTTTAAGTCCCGGACCTGGGACTCGAGAGATATTACCTAAAGCGAGCTGCCCCAGATTCAGGACGATCGCTTTATCTGTTTCTGTGTAAAGCCTCTCGCTTTCACGCTTGAAATGCTCCAGCTCCGCGTCGGAGATCAGGCTCCACTCTTCCAAATTATCCTCAACCTTAAGCTTGCTCTCCTCGATCGGAGGCTGCCGGACAATGACGTCGAAATAGTATCCCCCCCGCGGCATCCGGCCGCTGGGTGGAACATAGCGATCGCCCTCCGGGTACATAAGAAGGTCCCCCTCGGGCTCAGGAATCGTATTGAACCCGCCAGGAACTAATGTTGGGGTGCCATCAAAGGACGTCCACTCCTTCCACCCTTCTAATTTGAACCCGAAGGAGGTGCCTAACCCACCCAGCACAACCACGTCAATCCCTAGCGCCGCCATAAGGTCGGGCTTGATCTCACCTAACATCTGAAACGGCTCGATGACCTTAACCGGAGTGCCGGGCTTATCAAGCCCCAACGCCTGGCGCAGGCGGTAAACTGTACTGATATGCATCCCCGTCACAGTGGTTCCGCCAAGGTCCAGGGGAACTCGGTCCGGTTCCTTGTGTTGAAGTGCCAGACTCACTCGCTCGCGTGAATTCATCTGCAATTACTCCCGCCTAAACCACATTTCACAATTCACAATTCACAATTCTACTCGTCACTGGTCAGCGCCCAAGCGGCTCCTTCTGCGATGCCTGACAATTTGCCTGGAATCGAATCTTCACGGGCGGGGAGCCTGCGTCAGTTGCCTTGCTTCTTCGAGCTTCTTGAATAGAAGGGGATTGGCTTCGCGAACTTTCTGGCGGAGCGCCTCGAATTCCGATTCACCCTGCCGCAAATAGGCGTCTACCTCAGATTGGTGAGCAAGGTAGAAAGCGATGGCTCCATAAACGTCCTCGAGAGTGATGAGGGGAAATGAGTGGGCAATACTTTCCGGCGATGCTCCACGCAGAAACGCGTAAACAATGGAATCGAGTGAGATCCGGCCACCCGTGATCCAGTACCCACCGTCTCGCTCCTCGACATACTCTCGCTTCATCCGAGCCTTCGCTCCTCTCCTGTATATTACCAGACGGACCATTCGAAATCGCAAAAATTGACCGCAGACCTGTCTTGCAGGCTCGCGGCTCTTGAGAGAAACCAGAAACTGGAAACTAGAAACGGGCAGCTTTGTTTTCCAGTTTCCATTTTCCAATTTCCAGTTTCTGGCTTCCCTCGGCTCTGAGGCAGAAAAGCGCCCAGTGCGGTGGGGCTTCAACCGGACCGGATTTCGTCAAGAGACTTTGCGGCTGCCTCGAGGGTCAAAGCCACGTCGGCGTCACTGTGGGCCGTGGAAACAAATGCGGCCTCGAACTGTGAGGGGGGTAAGTAAACACCACGCTCCAAGAGCGAGCGGAAGAAGAGAGCGAACTTGCCGGTGTCTGATTTCTTGGCGGAGGCATAATCCGTCACCGGCTCGCGGGTGAAGAAGCAAGTGGACATTGATCCCACGCGGTTAACGGTGACCGGCACGCCGGCTTTCGCAGCCGCAGAGGCCAAGCCCAGGGCAAGCTTTTTCGAGATCACCTCGAGGCGCTGGTAAGTGCCAGGGCGGCGCAGAATTTCGAGCGTCTTGAGCCCCGCAGCCAGCGCCAGGGGATTTCCGGAGAGCGTTCCAGCCTGGTAAACAGGACCAGCCGGCGCGACCCAATCCATCAGAGAGGCTTTACCTCCATAGGCGCCCACCGGCAGCCCTCCCCCGATGATTTTCCCAAGCGTAGTGAGGTCCGGCTGAATCTTATACAGTTCCTGCGCGCCGCCGTAGGCCACTCGGAACCCCGTCATGACTTCATCGAGAATGAGTACAGTTCCCTGCTCTGCGGTCAGCTTGCGGAGCTTTTCAAGGAATCCGGCTTTCGGTGGTATGCAGCCGGAGTTCCCCACCACGGGCTCAACAATGACTGCGGCGATTTGATTAGAATGAATACGGAACGCCTCATCGAGGGCTGCCAAATCATTGAAGGGTAGCGTGAGGGTCAGCTCCGCCAAGGCGCGAGGAACGCCCGGGCTGTCGGGCAAGCCGAGAGTGGCAACGCCCGAGCCGGCTTTTACCAGCAAGCTGTCCCCGTGGCCGTGGTAGCAACCCTCAAACTTCAGAATCTTGTCCCGGGCTGTGGCCGCGCGCGCCACGCGCAGGGCGGAAAATGTAGCCTCCGTCCCCGAATTCACCAGCCGCACACGCTCGATGGAGGGATATGCGTCGCGAACCCGCTCCGCCATTTCGATCTCGGCTGGAGTGCATGCCCCGAAGCTGGTTCCGGTCTCGATTGCTCTGGCCAAAGCTTCCACCACTTCCGGGTGGCAATGGCCGAGAATCAACGGTCCCCAGGACAAAACATAGTCGATGTAGTTCCTGCCGTCCACGTCAACGATGGAAGAGCCTTTGCCGCTCGCAATAAACACCGGGTCGCCCCCCACGGCACGAAATGCGCGAGCAGGTGAGTTCACTCCACCGGGCATCAGGCTCAGGGCTTTTTGAAAGAGTTCGTGGGATTTAGTGGGCATGAGATTTTTTCCAGCCCGAAGGTACGTCGTCGCCCGGCCCCTCCGGAACGGCGCGAGGCATCTGGCGAAGAGGACCCCCACCAATGGCCCAAAGCGCCGTGGCAAGGCCTAAATGAAGTTTTGCCGCCATTCCCAAATAGGACTGCGACCCCTCGAACATATCCTGGATGACTGCCAGGCATCTCTGGCTTCGCGCCCCGAACTCGACCAGGCGCTTGGGGACCGCTCCCCCTATGTATTCTCCGTAGTAGAACGTGCGGGCCAGGCGCGCCTCCAGCGCCAGCGCCTTGCCGAATTCCTCCAGGACACGCGCCGGGTAAAGCTCCGGCGCCCCCTCCAGCAGCGACTCAGCAAGCAACTCGCCGGAGCGCATCGCATAATAGATTCCCTCACCGGTGACCGGATCAACAAGCCCGCCGGCATCTCCCGCCAGCGCCCACCCCGGACCGCCCAACCGAAGGGTGCTCCATGTGTCCACGCTAAGCGCGGGAAGCAAGTGGCTGTAAACGGTGGCGCGTTCGAGGGAATATCCGAATCGGAACATAAAGCGGTGCAGCCTTTCCCGCAGACCCGCCATGCTATCCTCACCCACTTTTCCGCAGATGCCCACGGAGAGGTGATCAGGGCGAGGGAACGCCCAAACATAGCCTTCAAACTTTTCGAAAAACTGCGCGCGCAGCAAATCATCGTGGCCGGGCACGTAATAGCCAAAGGTGAGCATGAAATCGCCCGGCCCGAAATCCTGCGTCAGAAGGGAGCGCAGTCGGGTCCGCGCCCCTGCCGCCAGGATGAGATAATCTGCCCTGTAAGTGCCCCTTCTCCCCCGCAATTCCCAGCCGGAGCCTGACCGCCGGAAATCAAGGACCCGATCTTCCGCAACTTCTGCTCCCGCCGACTGAGCGCGACAAAGCAGCAGTCCATTCAGATTGCGTCGGGAATAAATGGCCAGGGGCTGGCGTAGCCGGAACCGGAGCGAGGCATCATGGCCGGCCAGAAACTCAACTTCCTGGACACGCTTCCCTTCCCCGGCCGCCGGCAGCAAGAAGGGATAGCGTTGCAAAGCCTTGTGAGTCAGCCCGCCTCCACACGGCTTCTCCCAGCCAATCTTCTCCTCGAACACCGTGACGCGCCCTCCGCCACGGGCGATCATTTCCGCAGCAGTCGCTCCGGCGGGGCCGCCTCCGATGATGACCGTGTGCGTCGGTTTCATAGTTGCGTCGGCTCGATCCTTTGAGAATAGCACGCCGTCTCATGGCGTGCAAAACCCTACGCGTCTCCCAATTCGCCGATAAGGTTGTCGAAAGCGGTGGACACTGGATTCGGGGCGTGAGAGGTTAGCGCCCACGGGCACGGATGAGCGTCGCCGCCCTGCGTTTCGGCTGAACAGGGCGCAGAGTCTGCCTGCTCTCCTGCACCCAGCCGGACGAGAGGTGTTGCAGTCATGCGTCCGAACCTTGGAACCTCCTTGGGTATCGGAAAATCTCCCCTTGATTATTGACAAGAGGTGAGGTAGGATTCGTTATCGATAACTGAGGGGAGTGTGAATGAGCAAACCAACCGATTTGGTCCAAGGCACGTTGGACCTCCTGATCCTCAAGACCCTTGCTCTTGAACCCATGCACGGCTGGGGCATCGCCCAGCGCATCCGGCAGGTGTCCAAGGAAGTGCTCCAAGTGCACCAGGGAGCGCTGTATCCGGCTCTGCACCGCCTTGAGCAAAGTGGATGGATCAAGGCGAAGTGGGGTGAGTCCGACAACAATCGCCGGGCGAAGTTCTATTCGCTGACAACGGCGGGTGGCAAGTATTTGGAGCAAGAGCAAGCTAATTGGCAAAGGCTCTCCACGGCCATCGGGCTTGTGCTGGAGACGACGTGAAGGCGAGGATTCAGGAATCAGGATTCAGTGGGAGAAGTCGTCCGTCGTCAGTGGTTCGTGGTCAGCGGTCAGTTCTCAGTCTTCAGTAGTCAGTTGTGAGAAGAAGAAGTCCCTTGCACCTGAGAACTGAAAACTGAGAACTGAGAACTTCTAATGCGTTGGATTTACAAATTTCCGCTTCGCGTACGGTCACTTTTTCGGAAGAGCCGCCTCGAGCAGGAGTTGACCGAAGAACTCCGCTTTCACCTGGAAAAGCTGGCTGAGGAATACGTCGCAAAAGGAATGACCCCGGAGGAAGCCCGTTACGCAGCCCCGCGCGAGCTGGGCGGCGTGGAACAAATCAAAGAGGAGTGCCGCGATATGCGACGTGTGAACTGGCTCGAGAATATTCTACAGGATGTTCGATACGGTCTGCGTCAGATGCGCCGCAGTCCTGGCTTCGCTGCCGTGGCCGTGCTGATGCTCGCCCTGGGCATCGGCGCGAACACGGCCATCTTTAGCTTGATTGATGCCGTCATGTTGAAAATGTTGCCGGTAAAGAATCCGCAGCAACTCGTTGTGTTGAGATGGCGCCAGACGAAGGGGGTGCGCGGGGGGCCCGGCGTTAGCGGGCCCCGCAGTAGCTCCCTCTCTTACTTAGGCTTCAAGCGGTTGCGAAGGCAAAACGACATTTTCTCCAGTGTAATGGGTTTCGTGCCTCTCGGTATCAGCCCCGAAAGCGTCACGGTAAACATCGACGGCCAGCCGAGCGTGGCCGGAGGCGAGATGGTCAGCGGTAATTATTTTACCGGTCTTGGCGTTTCGCCGGTCCTGGGCCGCGTGCTTACGGATGCAGATGAGGACCATGCTGCGCGAGTCACGGTGCTCGGCTATGGCTACTGGACGCGCAAGTTTGGGCGCGATCCGGCGGTCATCGGAAAAACGATTGCGCTCGGTGGCGAGCCCTTCAGCATCGTGGGTGTGGCGCCGCCCGAGTTCTTTGGGGTCGAACCTGGCCGGGCGCCTGACTTTTGGATTCCCCTGATTGACGTGCCCACCCTCGGCCCTTGGGGTATCACGTCGCAATCCGCTTTCACCGAAAAGGGCTGGTGGTGGCTGCCGATAGTTGGGCGCCTCAAGCCCAACGTAAGCCAGTCGCAGGCACGGTCTGCACTCGATGTGTGGCTTCGGCAAACCCTCACCGATGAGATGGGCCTTACGCCAGCGGACGCAGGAGCTTTCTGGGCTGTCCTCGATCCCGCTAGCCGGGGACTCGACTACCTGCGCGGACGATTCTCACAGCGCTTGCTGGTCTTGATGGGCGTGGTCGGACTGGTGCTGCTGATCGCCTGCGCCAACATCACCGCGCTGCTGCTGGCGCGCGCTCAGGGCCGTCGCAGGGAAATCGCCATGCGTTTGGCCTTAGGGGCTTCACGCGCGCGCCTCATTCGCCAACTGCTTACCGAGAGCTTATTGCTGGCGGCGGCCGGGGGAATATGCGGAATGGCAGTGGCGGGTTGGGGAGCGAGGATTCTCCTCCGCCTCGTGTCGAGCGGACCTTCACTGCCGCTGGAAGTTCACCCCGACCTGACCGTAGGAGGTTTCGCCGCCGGCGTTTCGGTGCTTACTGGAATCCTGTTTGGTCTTGTGCCGGCGCTCGGCTCAACACGCTTGAGTCTAAGCCCTGCCCTCAAAGAAAACGCGAGTGGCGCTCTCGGAAGCCGCAGCGCGCGTTGGCGGTTGGGAAAATCATTGGTGGTCGTTCAGGTCGCCCTCTCGTTGCTGCTGGTAGCGGGTGCGGGACTATTCGTGCGCACACTCATGAATCTTGAGCACGAAAACCTTGGATTCGATCCCCACGGGGTACTCTTGTTTCGAGTCAATGCCAGGCAGAGTGGCTATAAAGGGCCACGCTTGCGCAACGTCTACGACGAGCTTCTTCATCGCGTCCGGGCCTTGCCGGGCGTGCAACAGGCGTCCCTTTCGCTCTTGGCCCTGATTTCCGGATGGTCTATCACAAGTCCGATCGCGGCCGAGGGCGGCCCGATCAAGGCCGACCAGAACGTAATGGCGTACTGGAACGTGGTAGGGCCAGACTTTGTGAAGACCATGCGTATGCGGTTGCTACTCGGCCGGGATATCGGCGAGCGTGACATTGCCACTTCGCCGCAAGTGGCGGTGGTGAACAAGTCTCTGGCGCGCAAGGTCTTCGGCAACCTCAACCCGCTGGGGCGGAGGTTTACCCTTGGACAGACTTTCAATCCGAAGGAGGCGTTACAGATCGTCGGGGTGGTAGAGGACGCCAAATACAGTCAGATCCGCGGTGAGGCCCCGTTGACTGCCTACGTTCCCTTCTCGCAGGCAGAAGATTTGGGAGCAATGTACTTTGAGGTACGCACGGCAGGCGATCCGACGCTCTTGATTCCCAGCGTGCGGCGCGCCGTAGCCGAAGTGGACTCAAGCCTGGCCCTTTCCGACGTAAAAACCCAGAACCAGCAGATCGATGAGGCGCTGGTGCAGGAGAAGCTGATTGCCCGACTTGCCAGCTTTTTTGGTGGTCTCGCTTTGGCTCTCGCCGCCATCGGGTTGTACGGCACATTGGCGTACACGGTGGGCCGCAGAACGAGCGAAATTGGCATCCGCGTAGCCCTGGGCGCCAGCGGCAAACAAATCCTGAAGATGGTGCTGCGTGAAGCTTTCGCCCTGGTTCTGATTGGGGTTCTTCTGGGCCTGCCGATGGCGCTCGCCGCTGGTCGCTTAGTGGCAAGTCAGCTCTATGGCCTGAAGACTTCGGACCCGCTGACTCTCTCCGCCGCCATCGGCTTGCTGGTGGCTGTTGCCAGCTTGGCGGCCTACTTGCCGGCACGCCGCGCCTCAAAGGTCGATCCTATGGTCGCGCTGAGGTATGAATGAGGTTCTCAGTCGTCGGTCTTCAGTTATCAGTCAGAGCCTGTGTCGGCCCCCCGCGCGCCTGGCGCGTGGCCTTCGTCGCCAGCTAGGGGGATACTGAGAACTGATAACTGGGGACAGGTAACTAGAAATGCGCTGGCTTTACAAACTCCCGCTGCGACTCCGCTCGCTGTTCAAGCGCGGTCGTGTCGAACAGGAGTTGAGTGACGAACTGCGCTTCCATCTTGGAAAGTTGATTGAGGAAAACGTCGCAAAGGGAATGACGCCGAAGGAAGCCCGTTACGCAGCCCTGCGCGAGTTGGGTGGGGTGAAACAAATCAAAGAGGAGTGCCGCGACATGCGACGAGTGAACTACATCGAGAATTTCTTCCACGACCTGCGCTTTGGTTTTCGGGTGCTAGCGAAGAATCCGGGCTTTACCGACGTGGCCGTGCTCACACTCGCGCTCGGCATTGGGGCGAACACGGCGATGTTCAGTGTAGTGAACTCCGTCCTTTTACGCCCCTTGCCCTTTCCGCAGGCGCACCGAATCTTTCAGGTTCTGAAGCAATACAGGGACGGCACTGGCGGTTCCGTCTCCGCGGACGTGTTCTGGAGGTCTGCGGTTCGTCCCCGATTGACAACAAAAAGCCGCGGACCTAAACACCAGGTCCGCGCTACGCTTGCTTTACCGTGAAACGTCAGACGATCAGCAAGCGCCTGCGGGGGAAGTTGCAGGAAATCAAGCAGCAACTCCGGCGGCTTCGGCACGATCCGGTGGCGCAAACGGGCGAGTGGCTCCGGTCGGTCGTGCAAGGCTACTTCAACTACCATGCGGTACCGGGGAACCTCGACAGCTTGGGGACCTTTCGCGTCCGGTTGCTCCG
>Ga0182011_10004975_pt1 | contig 10539 bp, 9 predicted proteins | sample 711E1DmetaG_FD_120481 | JGI IMG/M metagenome (GOLD analysis project Ga0182011, IMG submission 120481) | Permafrost microbial communities from Stordalen Mire, Sweden - 711E1D metaG | ecosystem: Environmental > Terrestrial > Soil > Wetlands > Permafrost | place: Sweden: Stordalen | collected...
CGCCGGGCCTGGGAGGACGCCGATCGCGCCGCCCGCCCGGCCCGCCTCGCACGGCTGCGGGCGCGGTTCGCCGGGACCGGGGTCGATGCGTACTTCGGGCTCCGCCGCGAGGAGATCCGCTACCTGACCGGCCTGGTCCTCGGCGAGGGCGAGGAGAAGGTTGCCGGCCACTCGGGACAGTTTCTCGTCTCCGCAGATTCCGTCGTGGTCCTGGCCGACAGCCGCTACCGGCTCCAGGCACGGCGCGAGGCGTCCGGGGCACGCGTCGAGGAGGTCACCTACGACCTCGCCGCGCGCTGGCCGGCGCTGTGCGCCTCCGTCGGAGCGCGTCGGGTCGCCGTACCGGCGGTCGACATCAGTCACGGGCTGTGGGGCGAGCTTGCCGCGGCCGCACCCGGGGTCGAGCTCGTCCCGGCGGGAGCCTGGGTCGACACGGACCGCGCGGTCAAGGAGCCTGCCGAGATCGAGCGGATCGCGGCCGCCTGCGCGGTGGCCGATCGCGCGCTCGCCACGCTGCTGCCCGAGATCCGTCCCGGAGTCACGGAGGCCGCCCTCGCCTGGAGCCTGGAGCGCCATGTCCGGGAGCTCGCCGCCGAGGCGCTCGCCTTCGACGTGGCTGCGCTCACGGGGCCCGGGGCCGCACTTCCGCACGGGTCGCCCGGGGCGCGTCGCATCCGGGCGGGCGCGGTGCTGCTGTTCGATTTCGGGGCGCAGGTGGCGGGCTACCGAAGCGACATGACGCGCACGCTGTTCGCCGGGGAGCCGCGCGCCGCCGACCTTGCCGTGTACGAGCTGGTGGCCCGGGCGCAGGCGGCCGCGATCGACTACCTGACCGGCGAGCTTGCGGAGGGCCGCGCACCGAATGGCAGGGCCGCCGACGCGGCGGCCCGGGGGGTCATCGCAGCCGGCGGCCACGGCGCCCATTTCGGGCACGGCACGGGGCACGGGATCGGCCTGGCCACCCACGAGGTCCCGTCGCTTTCGCGCGGGGCGCCCGAGACGGCACTGCCCAGCCCGACCGTCTTCTCCGTCGAGCCCGGGATCTACCTGGACCGGCGCATGGGCGTGCGGATCGAGGACCTCGTGCTGCTCGACGCCGCGGCGGGGCGCGTGGAGCGGCTGACCCGCTTCCCGCGGGACGTGCTGGTCGTCGCGTGACGGCTCGGCCGGTTCGCGCGCCCTCGTCTGCTAGGATCAATCCGACCATCACGACAACCCGCGCCGGCGTCCGCCCATTCCAGCCGGCCCCCGAGGGAGCCCCGCATGATCTCCACCGGTGAGCTGCGCAAGGGCGTCGTCATCGAGCTCGACGGCGACCTCTGGCAGATCCTCGACTACCACCACATCAAGATGGGCCGTGGCTCGGCCCAGGTCCGCATCAAGCTCAAGAACGTGAAGAAGGGCTCCACCGTCGAGCGGTCCTTCCAGGCCGGCGAGAAGTGGCCCCGGGCCCAGCTCGACAGGCGGCCGATCCAGTTCATGTACCGGGACGGCGACGAGTTCCACTTCATGGAGATGGAGTCGTACGAGCAGTTCCACCTGAACGCGGCGGAGCTGGACGATGCCGTCAACTACATGAAGGACGGCATGCAGCTCGATCGGATCAGCTACGAGTCCGAGACGCTGGGCGTCGAGCTGCCGATCACGGTCGATCTCGTGGTCGTCGAGACGGACCCCGGCTTCGCGGGCGACACCGCGACCGGCGCACGCAAGCCCGCCACGACCGAGACCGGGCTCGTCGTACAGGTGCCGCTCTTCGTGACCGAGGGCGACACCATCCGCGTCGACACCCGGACCGGCGAGTACCAGACCCGCCTGTAGCATCGCGGCCGCCTTCCCGCGCCGCACCGACGCCCGTGCCCGGCCCCGAACCGCCCGACTGGGCGCTCCCAAGCTGGGACGCGCTCGATGTCGGGGCGCGACCGGCAAGCCGTACGGGAGCAGCCCGGCCGCCCGGGACGTTCGGGCTGCGGATCCTGGGGGTCACGGAGGTCACCCGGGCGGTCCGCGACGCAATCCGCGAGGATCCCCGTCTCGCCGACCTGTGGGTCGAGGGCGAGGTGGGCCGGGTGACGGTCAGCTCCGCCGGCCACGCGTATTTCACCCTCCGCGACGAGAAGAGCCAGCTCGCCTGCGTCTTCTTCCGCGAGGACCGGCAGGCGAGCGCGTTCGAGCCGCAGGCGGGGATGCACGTCGTGGTCCACGGCCGGATCGACGTCTTCGACGCCCAGGGCGTCTACCAGTGCTATGTGACGGCGATCCAGCCGGCCGGCTTCGGCGACCTCGCCCTCCGCTTCGAGCAGACCAAGGCGCGCCTCGCGGCCGAGGGGCTGTTCGAGGCCCGCCGGAAGCGGCCGCTGCCCGCCCGGCCGGCGACGATCGGCGTGGTGACGAGCCTCTCCGGGGCAGCGATCCACGACATCCTGCGCGTGCTGGCGCGGCGCTGGCCGCTCGTCGAGGTCGTGGTGAGCGACTGTCGCGTCCAGGGCGACGGATCAGCCGAGAGCGTGGTGGCTGCCCTCGCGCGCCTGGCCCGCTACGACGGGCTGTGTCGCGAGCGGGGCCGCCCGGACGAGGCGCCCGGGCTCGTGATCGTGGCCCGCGGGGGCGGCTCCCTCGAGGACCTCCTCGCCTTCAACGACGAGCGCGTCGTGCGCGCGATCTCCGCCCACCCGGTCCCGGTGGTGAGCGGCGTCGGCCACGAGACCGACGTCACCCTGGTCGACTTCGCCGCCGACCTCCGCGCGCCCACGCCGTCGGTCGCGGCAGAGGTCGCGGTTCCCGATCGTCTCGACGTGCTCGCCGCGCTCCGGGCGCGGCGGTGGCGCCTCGATGCGGCCGTCGAGCGAGAGATGGCCGGGTCGGCTCGGCGGGTTGCCGCCGAGCGACGAGCCCTCGACGGCCTGCGCCCGGCGACGCGGCTGGCTGCCGCGCGCGAGCGCGCCGGGTACCTTCTCGACCGCGCGACGGCTGCCGTCGTCGGCGCGATCGGCGCGGATCGCCGTTCGGCCGAAGGGGCGGCGCGCAGCCTCGCGCCCCTCGCCGAGGGACGCCTGCGGCGCGAACGCGGCCGGCTCGCGGCAGCCTCGGCGGCGCTGGGCGCGCTCGGCCCGGAGGCGACACTTGCGCGGGGGTACGCGATCGTCCGGCGGGCAGCCGACGGGGCGATCGTTCGCGATCCGGCGGACTCCCCCCCGGGGACCCTGCTCCGGCTGCGCGTGGCGCGCGGTGACCTCGCCGCCCGGGCCGAGGCCGACCCCGATGGCTGACCTCGCCCTCTTCGGCCTGCTGGTCGGCCTGGTCGCCGCCGCCGGGATCGGTCTTGGTATGCTCGCCGCGCCCCGGCTGGTTGCCTGGGACGAGAGACATGCCGCGGACGGCGGATCCGCTCCGGCGGAGCCCGGACACGAGGCGATGGGCGGGCCCGCCCGGCACGAGGATGGAGGCGAGGCTGGTGGCTGAGGGGCGCGAGGCGCTCGACGGAATGACGTTCGACGCCGCCCTCGCCGAGCTGGAGCGGACCGTGGCGGAGCTCGAGGCCGGGGGCCTGCCCCTCGAGCAGACGATCGCGCGCTACGAGCGCGGCGTGGCCCTCGAGCAGCGCTGCGAGCAGCTGCTCGCAGATGCCGAGCTGCGCGTGCGCCGGTTGGTGGAGGGGGCGCGCGGGGCGCTGGCGGTCGCCGAGCTTCGGCTCGACGGCCCGCCCGGGGAGAACCCTTCCGACGCCGTTCCGGGGGCCGCGGAGTAGACTCGCGGGGCCGTCCGGCGGACGCGATCCGCGCGGTCGCCGGCCGCGAATTGGGATCGAGAGGACCGCCTCCGGCGGTGCACCAGGAAGGCCTACGAAGGAGCCAGCGCGTGGCGATCCTCCCGAGTCTCCAGGGTCCGGCGGACCTTCGAGGACTCACCGACCAGCAGCTGCTCGAGCTCGCGGAGGAGATCCGTCGGACGATCATCACCACGGTCGCGACGACGGGAGGCCACCTCGGATCGTCCCTCGGCGTGGTGGAGATCACGCTCGCCCTCCACCGGATCCTCGAGTCGCCGCGCGACCGGATCGTCTGGGACACCGGCCACCAGGCCTATCCGCACAAGCTCCTCACCGGCCGGTATGCACGCTTCGGCACCCTCCGCCAGCTCGGCGGGGTGGGGGGGTTCCCCCGGCGCATCGAGTCGGAGCACGACGTCTTCGACGGCGGGCACGCGGGCACGGGCCTCTCGATCGCGGCCGGCCTCGCGACGGCCCGGGACGTCCGCCACGGCATGGAGCGGATCGCGGTCGTCGTCGGCGACGCGGCGCTCATGAGCGGGCTCTCGCTCGAGGCGCTCAACGACCTAGGGCATCGCCGCACCCCGATGCTCATCGTCCTCAACGACAACGAGATGTCCATCAGCCCGTCGGTCGGAGCGCTCTCCAAGTACCTCTCCGAGATCAAGCTCTCCACGGCCTGGCAGCAGTCGAAGCGCGGCTACGACCAGCTCGTCGAGCGGGTCCCGATGGTCGGTCCGACCGCCCTCGAGTTCAGCCGCCGGGTCCGGAAGTCCGTGGTGAGCTTCGCCCAGCCCGGCCAGCTCTTCGAGGACCTCGGGATCACCTACATCGGCGTCGTGCCCGGCCACGACCTGCGCATGCTCGAGCACACCTTCCGGAGCGCGCTCGCGCTCGATTCCCCGGTCCTCGTCCATGTCCGGACGCAGAAGGGGCGCGGCTATCGCCCGGCCGAGAAGGACCAGGTCAGCTTCCACGGCGCCGCGCTTCCGCCGATGGCGGACACCCACGAGGCTCGCCGGGGCGGTCAGGCCAGCCCGTTCGGCGCCGGCGAGATCTCTGCGATCTCCAGCGGGAAGGGTGGCCGGAACGGCAGCGCGGTGCGCCCCGCGGCAGAGCAGGCCGGAGCCCCGAAGTCGCCCAACTACACGCACTTCTTCGCCGCCGAGGTGATCGCCGCGGCGCGCGAGGACCGCCGGATCATCGCGATCACCGCGGGGATGCCCACGGGCACGGGCCTGAACCGCTTCCAGGCCGAGTTCCCGGACCGCTTCGTCGACGTGGGCATCGCGGAGCAGCATGCCGTCGCCCTCGCGACCGGGATCGCGCTCGGCGGCAGCCGGCCCGTCGTCGCGATCTACGCGACCTTCCTCCAGCGCGCGTTCGACCAGATCGTCCACGATGCGGCCCAGAACGACCAGCCCGTCCTGATCGGGGTCGATCGCGCGGGCCTCGTCGGCGAGGACGGGACGAGCCACCAGGGGATGTTCTCGTACGCCGCCCACCGCCAGGTCCCGAACCTCGTCATCGCGGCTCCGAAGGACGAACAGGAGCTGCGCTCCCTGGTCCGTACGGCCCTGGCCCAGGACCACCCGTTCGCGGTCAACTACCCACGTGACGCCGGCTTCGGCGTGCCCGAACGGACACCCGAGGTCCTGCCCGTCGGGCGGGGCGAGGTCCTGCGCGAGGGCCGGGAGATCCTCCTCGTCGGCTTCGGGCCGATCGTCGCCCGGGGTGTCGAGGTCGCCGAGGCGCTCGCGCTCGAGGGTTGGTCGGCCGGTGTCATGAACGCCCGCTTCCTCAAGCCGCTCGACCGCCAGCTCATCCTGGACCAGGCCCGCGGGAAGCGGCTCGTCGTCACGCTCGAGGAGAGCACCGCGATCGGTGGCTTCGGGTCGGCGGTCCTCGAGGTCCTCGAGGAGGCCCGGCTCGCCGACCCCGCCTTTCGCGAGGTCGCCCTGCGGATCGTGGGAATCCCCGGCGACCGGTTCGTCGAGCACGGCTCGGTGGGCGACCTTCGGGCGCTCACGCGCCTCGACACGGCGGGGATCCTCGAGCAGGTCCGCGAGACGCTGGCGCTCCTGCGCGTGCACCCGGCCGGCGCACCGGAGGAGGCACCCTCGACGGCGTCGCTCGCCTGAGGACCCTGTCGCGGCCGGGTACGCCGGAGTGCAGTGACGCGTGGCATGATCGCGGGGTGCGCACCGCTCGCCGTGTCGACCACACCTCGTCGGGTTCGAAGCCGGCAGGCTCCCCCCTGCCACGGCGCGCGCCGCGCGTCCGCCTGGACGAGCTGCTCGTCGAGCGGGGCGTGGCGGGATCGCGCAGCCGGGCCCAGGCGCTGCTGCTCGGCGGGCGGGTCCGGGTCGGATCGGGCGATGCAGCGCGCGTCGATCGGAAGCCGGGAGATCTCGTGGACGGCTCGCTCGCCGTCGAGCTGATCGCGCCGCTCCCCTACGTGTCGCGGGGCGGTGAGAAGCTCGCTGCCGCGCTCGACGCATTCGGGGTGGACCCGGCCGGCCTGGTCTGCCTGGATGCGGGCGCCTCGACGGGCGGGTTCACGGACGTGCTGCTCCAGCGCGGCGCAGCGCGGGTCCACGCGGTGGACGTCGGGCGCGGCCAGCTCGCGACGTCCGTGGCCTCCGACGCTCGCGTTCTCGTCCACGACCGGGTCAATGCGCGCGCCCTCGAGCCGGCGATGCTGGGTGAGCGCGCGTCGCTCGCAGTTGTCGATGTCTCGTTCATCTCCCTCGGCCTCGTGCTGGGGCCCATTGCCGGCTGCGTGAACCCGGGCGGCCGGATCGTCGCGCTCGTCAAGCCGCAGTTCGAGGCCGGCCGCGGCGAGGTTCCCGGCGGGGTCGTGCGCAACCCGGCCGTCCATCGGGCCGTGCTCGAGCGAGTGCTCGCGATGGCCGGCGGCATCGGCCTCGTCCCACTCGACGTGGTGCGCTCGCGGCTGCTGGGCCCGGCCGGCAACCGCGAGTTCTTCCTCCACCTGCTCGTGCCACGCGAGCGCGCCGCGGATGGGCCGCCGGAGGACGCCGGGCCGGACCTCACGGGGCGGGTGGCGGAGTGCACCGCTTCATGAGCGTCGTCCGGCGCATCGGCTTTGCCTACAACCCCACGAAGGAGGACGCCGTCGAGCTCTCCGCCCGGGCCGCGGGCTGGTGCACCGCGCACGGCATCGAGAGCTGGACCCTCGCGTCCGGCGACCACGCCGCGCTCGTCGCGGCGCTCCCGCGGACGCAGGTGCTCGTGGTGCTCGGTGGCGACGGCACGTTTCTGCGGGCCGCCACTGCCGTCACCGAGGTCGACGTCCCGCTGGTGGGCGTGAACCTGGGCAAGGTCGGCTTTCTCTCGAAGGCCGAGGCCAACGAGCTCGAGCCACTCCTTGAGCGGATCGTCGCGGGCGCCTACCGCCTGGAACCGCGCATGGCGCTGCGCGGCGCGATCCACGGCCCGGACGGGGGCGCTCCGCGGCGCACGTTCGTGGCCCTGAACGACGTCGTCGTGGCGCGCGGCTCGCTCGCCCGTGTCGTGCGCCTGGAGGTGGACATCGGGCCCTCCCACCTCGCGACCTTCATCGCCGACGGGCTGGTCGTGGCCAGCCCGACGGGCTCCACCGGCTACTCGTTCTCGGCCGGGGGCCCGATCCTCGACCCGCTGAGCCGGAACCTCGTGGTCTCGCCGATCGCGGCCTACCTGTCCGCGATTCGGTCGGTCGTCGTGAGCCCGGACCAGGTGGTCCACTGTCGGGTGGCGGAGGCCCACGAGGCGCTCGTCTCGATCGACGGACGCGAGGATGTTCGGCTGGCGGTCGGCGACGTGGTGACCGTGGCGGCGCTCCCGCGCCCGGTCCGCTTCCTCGAGCCGGACGGCGCGCTCCCGTTCTGGGACCTCCTGCGCCAGAAGGCGCAGCTGCTGCCCTCCTGATCGATGGCCGACCCGCGCGGCCCCGACCTTGCCGCCGGGCGCCTGCTCGAGCTCGGGGTCGCCGATCTCGCCCTCATCGAGCGTGTCCGGATCACCTTTGCGGAGGGCTTCAACGTCCTGACGGGCGAGACGGGGGCGGGCAAGAGCCTTCTCATCGACGCCCTCGGGCTCGCGCTCGGATATCGCGCGGACCCGGGGCTCGTGCGCCACGGCGCGGAGGCGGCTCGCGTCGAGGCGCTCTTCGACCGGCTCCCGGAGGCGCTCGTGTGCGCACGCGAGGTGGGGGCAACGGGCCGCTCCCTGGCCCGCGTGGACGACGAGACCGTCACGGCCGGTCGCCTCGCGTCGATCGCCGGTCCGCTCGTCGAGATCCACGGGCAGCGGGACCAGGGTCGGCTCCTCGACGAGCGCTGGCAGCGGGAGCTCCTCGACGGGTACGGCGGTCACGGGGCCGAGCGGACCGCGGTCGCCGACGCGGTCGCGGCCTGGCGCGCCAACGAGGCGGCACTGGCGGCAAGCGCGATCGACCCCGCGGAGCTCGGGCGCCGGATCGCGCTCCTCGAGCACGAGGTGGAGGAGATCGCCGGCGCTAGCCTCGTCCCCGGCGAGGCCGGCGCGATCCGCGCCCGGCTCGACGCATCGCGGCACGCGGAGGCGATCGCGCGGGGCTCGGCGGCGCTGGCCGGGCTGCTCGCCGGCGACGATCCCGATCCGGGCGCGGCACCGGGAGCCCGCGAGCAGGCCGCCCGCGCCGCCGCGGAGGCAGCCGGCCTAGCGCGCCTCGACGCGCGCTTCGAGCCCCTGGTGGATCGACTGGCGGGAGCCGCCGCCGAGCTGGAGGACGTGGCGTCGGAGGCGCGGCGTCTTGCCGAGACCGTGGACCACGACGCGGCGGCGCTCGCCGCTCTCGAGGCGCGGCTCTCGCTGCTGTACAGCCTCGAGCGGCGCTACGGTGTCGACCTCGACGGGCTGGCCCGGCGTGCCGAGCAGGCGTCGGCCGAGCTGGATCGACTGCGCAATCTCGGCGCGGAACGCGAACGGCGCCGCGCCGATGCCGCGCGTCTCCTCGGCGCGGTCGCCGAGCAATGCGCGGTCCTGTCGTCGCGCCGCGCCGCCGCCGCCGCTACCCTCGGGACGGCGGTCGAGTCCGCGGTTGCCGACCTTGGCCTGCGCGGGACGCGGGTTGCGGTCACGGTCGGGCGGCGTATCGCGGCTCCCGACGAACCGGCCATCGAGCTCGACGGGGACGCGGTGGCGTTCGACGCGACGGGGGCGGACGCCGTCGTGTTCCAGATCGCGCCCAACCCGGGCGAGCCGGCGCGGCCCTTGGCGAAGATCGCGTCGGGCGGCGAGCTGTCGCGGCTCGCCCTCGCGATCGAGGAGGTGCTCGCGGCCGCGGACGCCACCCCGACCCTCGTCTTCGACGAGATCGATGCGGGGATCGGGGGGCGCAGCGCGGACCCTGTCGGGCGCACGCTGTGGCTTCTCGGCCGCCGGCACCAGGTCCTGTGCGTGACGCACCTTCCGCAGATCGCTGCCCATGCGGACGCACATTTCGGGATCCGGAAGATCGAGCGGGGCGGCCGAACGGTCACGGACGTGCGTCGGCTGACCGATGAGGAGCGGGTCGACGAGCTCGCCGCGATGATCGGCGGCCCGGCCGGTGGCACCGCGGCGGAGGCATCGGCACGGGAGCTGCTGGAGCGAGCAGCGGCCTTCCGCCGGACGCGGGCGGGCTCGGAAGCCGCGCCGCGATGAAAGCCGCCGGTCGCAGCGGCGGGGGACCCGGCGCACCGGCGCGCCGCGCGGGCCGGTCGGGCGGATGGCCCCGACGGCCTCGCCCGATGCCGCCGGGAGCCCCCCCGGACCTCGTGGCGGCGATCGAGGCATTTCTGCTCCACCTGCAGGTCGAGCGGGGGCTGTCGCCGGCCACCCTGTCGGCCTACGGCGCCGACCTCCGCGATTTCGCGGGGAGCGCGGAGGCGCGGGGCGGGTGGGAGCGCTCGGCCGACCCGGCGGTCGCATACTTGGGGCGGCTCGCGAGCACGGCCGGTCCATCCGGCGTCCGACTGCGCGCGACGAGCCGCCGGAGGCGGACGGCGGCGATCCGAGCGTTCTACCGCTTCGCGCTCGCCGAGGAGCTGGCCCGGGTGGACGTGGCCGGACATCTCGACCTGCCCCGCGAGCCGCGACTCCTGCCGGACCCGCTGGGGATCTCGGAAGTCGCCCGGCTCCTGGATGCTGCGGGCCCCGGCGGGGAGCCGGACCCGACGCTCGACGCGGGGCCGATCCGGTCGCGCGCCCTGCTGGAGCTGCTGTATGCCGCCGGCCTGCGGGTCAGCGAGGCGACTGGGCTCGATGCCGACGACCTCGACCTGGACGCCGCGACGGTCCGCGTGATCGGGAAGGGCGACAAGGAGCGGCTCCTCCCGGTGGGCGAGATCGCGATCGACTGGCTGCGCCGCTACGAGTCCGACGTCCGCCCGTCCCTCCTTGCCCTCCACGCCGCGCCCGCGCACCGCGGCGGGCCGTTCTTCCTCGGAAGCCGGGGACGGCGGCTGACGCGCCAGCAGGCCTGGGACGCCGTGACGCGCGCCGCTGCGGCTGCCGGCCTGGAGGGGCGGGCGTCGCCCCACACGCTCCGCCACTCGTTCGCGACGCACCTGCTGGAGGGTGGGGCGGACCTCCGCATCGTCCAGGAGCTGCTGGGTCATGCCAGCATCAGCACCACCCAGATCTACACGCACCTGACCGGCGAGCGTGTCCGGGAGGTGTACGCTCGGGCGCATCCGCGCGCCTGAGGGCCGCGACGAAGGAGGGATGAGCCGATGGCGCGC
>Ga0182011_10004977_pt1 | contig 10535 bp, 12 predicted proteins | sample 711E1DmetaG_FD_120481 | JGI IMG/M metagenome (GOLD analysis project Ga0182011, IMG submission 120481) | Permafrost microbial communities from Stordalen Mire, Sweden - 711E1D metaG | ecosystem: Environmental > Terrestrial > Soil > Wetlands > Permafrost | place: Sweden: Stordalen | collected...
CAGCATCTACTATTGAAAGCTACTTAAATAGAGTTAAGCTTTTTCTTGAAGAGCTTCAGCGATACGTCATCTTCTGAAAGGAACATTGAACCATAAGAAGATCAACAATGGAACGGTGCATGCTGCAGATATGCGCTCTGATGAATATTGCGGTAATCTTCTTTAATGTAGACTACTATTATCACTTGGCTGGGCGCGGTCTCACCCCCGACATCCTTTAAAGGCCGTCCCGGCCATTCTTTAAAAACATTCAATAAAATCAAACGCATTAGGTGCAATTGTTAGGTTGCTTCTTGTTTTTGATGATACATTTATCATGAAGTCCATGGCGCTTGTTGGTCCTTCGCGAGGTGCTTTGGGTTGCCACATACCCCTCTTCCGAGGGCGTTTAATTGATCCCACAAAAGATTTTCGATACGCAATTATTAATCCATTTTATAGCCTTAATTTCCAATTAACTTTAAGAGCAGTATCCGTTTAAGTTTTTAACCAAAATTAGACGAATTAATGTCATTTTAGGCTAATCCAACTGGTTTCTGCAATGGACAGAAGAAAATTTTATATTTATTTATCTATTATTTGTATTAGCGTCTTGAATTACATTAATCTGCGTATTTTTAAGTAAATTTGGAAACTAGGACTGCCCCTAAACTTATTTGACTAAAAACAAAAAAAACATAAGATACAAGCCAAAGGGAAATTTTTGATATGCATGTTTAGAGGGGCTTTAGAAGAGGGGTATTGCCATAGTTAGACCCCAATGACAACTTAATGGAAACATTTACATATAAGTTATTCACCATTAATAATGGAGGTTATCAATGCTATGGATACAATGACAATTAGTATCCTAATTTTTTGGGGACTGGCCCTATGGATAATCTCAGGACTAAAAGGAATAGTCAGAAGCTGAAGGTGACGGAGAACACGTCTGGAGGAGTTATGGCTGAGGAGAAGGTTCAGGTATACGCACCAGGCAGCGTTTATCCCCGTTTCGTAGGGGTAGCAGTACTATTTGTAATTGTCATCCTGGCGCTGCGCGTTCTGGGCTATTGGTAAGTAAAAGTCGAACGGAGATATTCAACACCATAGCGGAGCATATAAATCTTACGAATAGCCCGTAGCAACTGGTTGGATTTTCTTTTTATGAATTGTGGAGCAATATGCCCGAAGAAGAGCAACCAAAGAAGATAGATCCATTCGAGATCGGGATCTGCGCAATAGAATTAGTGACAATAGCAGCAATTGTCTACGCGATGATTGCATTTCCAATGTGGTTGAAACCATCCACTCTCTAGACTGCATATACCGCGCTATTCCGAGCTTGCCGTGGAATGGATTCCAGCTTGGGTTAAATCCAGGGAGGAGCTAGAAATACGATTCGATGTCTCTAGCTCTGCCCAATTAACGGCTACTTCTCCCCTCGATGATCAACTCGTAATATCCCACACTTTGAGACTGTCGAAGCCTATTGTGACGTTTCCTTCTGTGAACGTTTCGACCCACAAGCCCACGTCCCCTGAGACTGGTTTGCTGTCTACGTAATCTCCCAAATTAGCTCCGTTGGTATAGAATGTAAGATTATTTCCATTAGAAACGACCTCGATGTTATTCATCGTATTCCCGGTGTTGATGGCGCTTGATCTCGTCCAATTTACGGGTACGACCCAGGCGTTGTTCTCTCTCTTTGCATAGCTGTAGAACCCATCGCCGGATATCAAGAACAAAGAGTAGTTTCCCGCATCCTTCCAACGTGTGACGACTCCATAATCGTTATCTTCTGGTCCCATTTCTTGAGTGGCGTTAACACTCAGGACAAAATGGGTGAAGTTCTTCACGGCAAAGCTCCATGCGGAATAACCTTCTCGAATGACGCCAATATGATATCTGCCGTTCTTGAAATATTTGGTTATATTAGCGTCTGAACTCGCCGGAAAGTTGCTTATTTTTCTGAATCCTAGACTGTCTGCGTAGAGTAGTTTACCAGTTTGTTGTTGGCTGACAGATTGCGTGATCAGTTTAATGCTCCCTTCCTTCGGAACATTGCCGGACTGCGCGAGCGACGCCTGAATGCAGAAAAACAGGACCGAAATCGTCAAAAGGATTATCAGGCCTGGGTGGTAATTTATATTCTTCATAACAATCACCTTTTTCCAACTGAATCAGAATCGGCTTGGCGTAGAGTAAGTGATGTACTCCGACCCATCGACAATACGTACTTGTCCGGAATCTATTTTAACCTTTCTTTGAAAGTTAAGAATCACATGCGTTCCATAATGTCGATATGCTAGGGCTATTCATACCTAACTATCAAATTTATGGATAAATTCTGTAAAATCAATCGTAGTTAGTCAAAATAGATAATTGCATGCAAGGTATGAACGCAGATGATAGCGATCTCTTGGAGTTGAACCCGGTTCCCTTGAGTTGGTTATCCCTTTAGCATCAACTCCAATTGGATTATTCTCATTCTGGCCTGCAGTACCAAAACAGTCCAAGGGACCGATAAGACACTACTTTTTTTGGTCTCGTACAAAGGAAATCCTAAATTGTCAGGCCAGATTTAACCGGCCAGCACTTTACCGTGTCGATCGATCTTGCCCTCAGAGATTCTGGTGGAGCTGATTCTGATGTGGTCCTGAGCGAGTCTGTACTCTATTACCGATATCTCTATGGGATTGTGGCCCCGCTCAGTTCTGAGTTTGTTTATTCTCTCGGCCACGGGCTCTGTTTCAGGGGATACGACAATGTAGTCGAATTCATCGTAGATTGCGGATCCGCACAGATCGTTCAGCTTCTCCACCTTGTAGTTCAGTGCACCGAACTCTTTTTGTATGCAGGCTTTTAGGTTCTTGAGCCTGATCTCGTAATCGTGAACCGGGCGGGTCCGGTGATCCCTGGCCATTTCATCTGATGTTAGGGCTATCACAACGGTGTCACCTCTGCCAAGCTCGAAAGCTCTCCTCAGCAACGACAGATGCCCATCGTGAAGGGGATCGAAGGTGCCGCCTACTGCAACTCTGGCCATATGGCTCTCGGAGATGAGATGTCTATATAAGTATCTGGCGGCATCCGCTCTCATCGATCTTTGTGAATTTCCAGAACCCTAGCCACGATCTTTCTCGAGCTGCACAGGTCGCACGAGTCCTGGGTTGTGATCCTGACCACCCTTGGGTGAAGGTTCCGCCTGGCCATTTCCTCATCCAGTATCGTAGGATTGAAGTGCTGATCGAAGCCAAGGGTTATTATGTCAGGCCGAAGCTGTTCTATGGGCCGGAAGATGTCCTTTTCGTCCCCTAGAATAGCCAGATCTATGACTTTTAACGCCTGGACCATTTTAAGTCTCTGGTCCTCTGGAACTATGGGCTTGGGCTTGTGCTTGACGTTAACATCCCTGGCCACGATCACCACCAGCTCGTCTCCCAGTTTCTTGGAACTCTCCAGGTAAAGAAGGTGGCCGGGGTGAAGGAGGTCAAAGGTGCCTGTTGCCAGAACGCGGGTCAAAGATCTCTCTCCTCCTCCAGACCGCCGTCATCGAAATCCTTATCGTCGAACTCGATATTTACTACAGGCAGCTCTCTCCTCTGGCCCAGCGGGTCGTAACAGGCCCAGCTCGATTCATCGAATGGTGGGCCGACGATTATGTGATAGTCCCCGGTCCTTGAGAAGAAGGCGATATCCTCCTTAGAAGGCCTGATGTCTGATGATGGATGACTGTGAGCAGATCCAATCACCTGCATATTAGGCAGCATGTAGAGCCGGATCAAGGCGCTCATTCTGGAAGACTCCGTGCCGGGCAGTATGAGCACTTCCGTGATTATTTCTTTATCGGCCTGAAGCAATCCCGCGAACTCATCCGGCATGGACGACCTGGAGGCTTCAAGGATGAAATCCAGGGTGTCCTTGGCGATCCCTTGAACGTGTTTCTTCTTCATGATAACAGAGCCCTTAGATGAACGCAGTCTCCAGCAACTACCCGCCTGATCCCTCCATGTTCTCCAGCTAGCTCAATTCCAAGAGCCCCATCCTCCGAAAGATATACTGCCTGACCCTCAAGGTCACCATCTGAGGAAGTAACGCGCACATGGCGGCCCAGAGTGACAGAGCGGTCCCTCCAGTCCAAATACGTATCTAGTTCGCCCATTTGTTTGTAGGCCTTCTCTATCTCCATCAATAGGGTCTGTATTAGTTTGGTTCTGGAGACCTGGCTGCCCATCTCCCTAGAAAGGGACGTGGCGTTCCAGTCGCTTGGAAAACTATTCTCATCAACGTTTGCATTTATTCCTATGCCCACCACAGCGTACTCAAGGCGGTCTGTCTCAGCGCTGACTTCCATTAGGATCCCACATAGCTTTCGATCGTTGACAAGAAGATCGTTGGGCCATTTTATGCCCGCTTTTATGCCATACAGACGCAACATTGCTCTGGCGATTGCAACGCTAACTGCCATGTTGATCCTGTAGGCTTGAGCCAATGGTATCTCCGGCTTCAGGACAATGCTTATCCAGATTCCACCTGTTGGCGAATGCCACGGTCTGGACAGTCTTCCCCTGCCTTTGGTCTGAACCTCTGCCAGAACCACGGTACCATTCTCACAATTGGCGGCAATCTCCCTGGCAGCCTCGTTTGTGGAGCTCACCTCTCGGAAGTACCGCAGGTCCTTTCCAACGAAATCCGTCTCCAGTCCTTTTAGAATCATCTCTGGGTCCAGTACATCCTGGTTTGCGCCCAGACGATAGCCTTTGTTCGTAGAGGACTGGATCTGGTAACCTTTTGTGCGCAAGGCTTGAACCTGTTTCCAGACGGCTGCTCTGGAAACGCCAAGTTTCGATGCTATCTCCTCTCCTGACACCCATGATCCGGATGCAAGATAACTCAACAAGTCTGATCCCAATCTACACCTTACCATTTGCCTTTGGTTGTGTCATGTAGGTCCCGACGGCAGCGGAGATGGCGGCGACTTTCCTGGTGTCTGCGCCAAGAGCAGAGGCCAAGGATTTCCCTTTTTCGTAATCCTCTTTGGCAACCTCCTTCACCTTCTCCAGGATGTTTTCTTCTTTGATGAAGTTGGTATTGATGTCACCACTCCTGAACCTCGCATTCCTCATTACAGCCTTGTGGAATACTAGGTTGGTATGCACGCCGACGATTATGTACTCAAAGAGGGCTCTTTCCATACGGGCTATGGCCTCAGTTCTGTCTTTACCGTGGGCTACCAGTTTAGAGATCAGGGAATCGTAGAAAGGTGGTATCACATAACCGTTGTAAACTCCGCTGTCCACTCTTATCCCGGGACCGCCAGGGCTCCTATACCTGCTGATCCTTCCCGGCGACGGGATGAAGTCGTTCAGAGGATCCTCGGCGTTTATCCTGCACTCAATTGCCCAGCCTCTTATGGTCATATCATTCTGGGAGTAGTTCAATGGCTCTCCAGAAGCAATCATGATCTGTTCTTTTGCCAGGTCCACCCCAGTGACCATCTCTGTGATGGGGTGCTCAACCTGGAGCCTGGTGTTCATCTCCAGGAAATAAAAGTCTCCTTTAGAGTACATGAACTCAACGGTTCCTGCACTCACGTAGCCTATGGCCTTGGCAGCCTGAACGGCGATGGAGCCCATTCGCTCTCGTAGCTCTGGAGTCATCACCGGCGAGGGCGATTCCTCTATGAGCTTCTGGTGACGGCGCTGGATAGAACACTCTCTATCAGAGACGTATATTGTGTTGCCCGACTTGTCTGCGAGAATCTGGAACTCGATGTGTCTTGGCTCCGTCAGGTACTTCTCGATATAGATCGTCTCGTCTCCAAAGGCGGAGCGAGCTATGGACTGGGCAGAGGCCAGAGCAGGCTGCAGCTCCTCCCGGCTTTGGACTATCTTCATCCCAATTCCGCCGCCCCCGGCTGCGGGCTTGAGAATGATGGGATAGCCTATGTTCTCGGCGATCTCTGTGGCCTCGTCCGGATCTGATACTCCTTCCTCTATGCCCGGGACTATGGGCACACCGGCCTTCTTCATGGTCTGGCGGGCTGTGATCTTCGAACCCATTGCATCGATGGCGTGGCTCGGCGGCCCTATAAAAACAATGCCGTTCTCCTCACAGGCGCTGGCAAAGTGGGTGTTTTCCGAAAGGAAGCCGTAGCCTGGGTGGATCGCCTCGGCCCCTGTCTCCATGGCAGCTTTGATTATGTTGTCTATCTTCAGATAGCTCTGCCTAGAAGGAGACGGACCCACAAAAACAGCCTCATCGGCGTACTTGGCGAACAGGGCATTCTTGTCCGCCTCAGAATAGACGGCCACGGTGGAGATTCCCAGCTCCCTGCAGGCTCTCATGACCCTTATGGCTATCTCCCCCCGGTTGGCGATCAGGATCTTGTTGAACATCCCCAGGTCAATGACTCTGCGAGGGTAAAAACTTTATTGACCATTCTTCACTTGCTTAGAATAATAGTAAGCAAAAAGTTATACGCTAAAGCATCAATAATAGAGCAAGGAAGGTCAAGATGAATGGGGGCAACGTTGCAGTTATTATTGGAGTGCTTATAGTCGTCACTGGCATTGCCCTTGTCGGAGTGCAGGTAATGGAAGGCAACAGCAAAGATATGCAGAACCACAGCTTCAAGCTCATCGGAGCCGAGGCTGGCTCCACCAAGTTCCAGGTGGAGACGACTTTCCCGGGCTTGCTGGTGATTGCACTGGGAATTTTTCTTCTCGTTGCAGGGGCAGCATTGTCGCGTTAGAGATGCATAGGTAAGAAGCATCGCGTCTTCAACTGCCACTCATGCCAGGCTATACGACTTTGATCCTAGACCGAAGTGTTCAATGAATTCTGATAGTTTGATATATTTAATGATTATATTATACATAGGATTTTGAAAGCAAATCATGTAATGCTCAATACACCGTCACCCTCTTTACACCTTCTATCTCCATCAGAAGTCTAACTAGGTCCCCAGGTATTATCCCCTCTGTGATTATCGTCAGCTTGGGATCTTCAACAAAGTAGGGATCATCTGAGACTGCCTGGCGAATGCTTAAGCCGTAGCTAGCCACAGCACTTGCAACGTTTCCCAGAATCCCTGTCTTCGAGGCGTTCACGGGCGTAATCTCGATCACGCCCAAGCCTAGGACTGGCGCCACCTCTCCCAGGAAAGTCATGGAGCGAACGTTCCGGAAGATCTTCCACAGCTCCTGATCCTCTCGAATAGCAGTGGCGGTGGTGTCCACAACTCTTCTGTCCACATCCAGCTCTTTGGCTATCTGGGCGTGGGGTATCTCAATACCACCCGAGACAACACGGCCTTTCTCGTTGACCTGGAAACCCCTCTGCAGGATGAGCCGGATCACCTTCTCCTGAGCAGGAAAACGTCGGAACTTATCTAAAATCTCCCTCCACATGCCAACCTCCAGAAGATCTAGATCTGAAAGTACAAAGCCCTTCCTATGCCACTAAAAGATAAGCAAACCCGAAAAAAGCCCGTGGACTCTCCCCAGAGATTAAAGACAAACTCCAGAAAAATGTCCCTTTGCAAAATGGAAAGGTATTTAAGTAAACATCTCTTTTGGCGGCTCCCGAAACTCTTTCTTGGTCCGTAGGATGATGTCTTCGAGGTGACGCTGGGTGATCTTGACGTTCTCGATAATGGCCCGATGAAGGGCCACCTTCAGCACCTTCTCGGTGAGATCTCGACCGGAGAATCCCTCCGCCAGCTTGGCGATCGTTCCGAGGTTTACACAGTCCAGCTCTATCGGTAGCGTTAAAGCATTCTTCTCCAGGATAATACGCCTCTCCTCCGCTGTGGGAAGCTTGAACTCTATCTCCTCCTCAAACCTGGAGCGGATTGAGCTGTCCAGGAACTCAATTTTGTTGGTGGCAGCAATAGTACAAACGCCAGTTCTCTTCTGGATTCCGTCCATCTCGGTGAGAAGTGAGTTGACAATCTCCGAGACATCGCCCCGAAGATCCTGATAATGCCTGTCTAGAGCAATAGCGTCCAGCTCATCTATGAAGATTATGCACGGCGCGATCCCTTCAGCCCTTTCATAAAGGCTGTGGATCTGCTTGGCACCTTCTCCTACGAACTCGCCTATCAGGGAGGTAGCCTTGACGGGCAAGAGCGGAACCTTTGTCTGAGCTGCTAGAGCCTTGGCGATCATGGTCTTACCTGTACCGGAGACGCCGTAGAATAACACGTTCCTGGGGGCCCACTTCCCGAACTTCTCTGGTTCCGCCAGGAATTTCTCGATGATCTTCACCTTCCTTTTCGCATTCTCCTGGCCCACTACGTCTTCAAAACTCACATCGTATTCTACTTTGGCCGCCTCGGCCTTCCGCTCGACGGTAATTATTGTCTCCGATCCCACAACCGAGAATCGCGGGTAGACCTGCACCACCTTGAAGGCGAAGTCAGGATAGAGCCTGCGGTCGAAGAGGTAGCATCCAGGTTTCACAGCCTCGCCGTACCATTGTTCCCTGGCGTAAAGCTCGAAGAGCTTGGGCTCTGAAACTACGGGATACTCCTGAAAAAGACTTTTGAGAGGATAACCTGCAGGCTTCAGGCGCATATATTTCGCCCCTCTCGCTCTAGTTCTGTCCAGTTTTCCCCCAACGCCCTTCGTTCCGCTCTTCTGGATCGATCGCACATAAATTAGTTCGCATTAAGATAGTTAAAGGTATTGGCGACGGGAATTATCCCCGATCCGATACTAATTAATACCACTTCCTACGTAAGACAATGATCGATGGAGGTCCTTTATGGGAGATAACGCTGTAGCAATCGTATTGATAATCGTATCGTTCCTGGTGTGCTTTATGCTGCCTATCTATGCCTTATCGGCTATATTCATAAAATAGCTATGAGGAATGGTATATCCTTTTTTATTCAAGCTACAACCATCATCCGGCAATTTGAACTCCAGAAGCCAGCTATGAATGTCCGCAAAGGAAGTTCGTCGTCCTGCTTAATCGCATACGCGTGAAAGTAATAGTGATTATTCTATTCATCCGGAAAAGACGAAGAATTTCAAACCCAAAAGTTTTAAATCAACATCACGGAAAATATTGTGCAAAGATTCATCAGGTTAATCAACTCCGTCACCATGCAGTTGATTTCGGAGGATTAGAGATTGCTATTGTTTGCCCATTTGGGCTTGACTTTAGCCGCAGGACGATTGGCAAGCAGGGCTGATCTGGCCTGTTTGGCCCTGGGCTCGATTCTTCCTGACATAATAGACAAGCCCCTAGGTTTGATAGTTTTTGGCACCCCATCCATGGGAAGGACCGTTGCACATACGTTTCTATTCTTGCTTATCATAACACTGCTGGCCATTCGTTTCCACGATTTGAGGATAGCGTCGATCTCTGGCGGTATAGCGACTCATCTCGTTCTGGATTTCATGTGGATGTCGCCCGTTACCCTATTCTGGCCGCTGTTGGGTAACTTTCCGATAACTACGGGATTGGGTACCTTCGGTTATTTCCAGCATCTTTTGTTTGAGCTGCGTGATCCTGCAGTACTAGTTCCGGAGTTGCTCGGACTGTCGTATCTGATTTACTTTGCGTTTGAGCATAGATCTATCATGGTCGTTGGATTGAGAAAGGTTGTCGAAGGACATAAAACTCTCAAGGCCATAGTTCTGATGCTTTTTCATTGACCTTGGGGCATGGAATCCATTTCATCCTCGAAAATATTCTTGACGAAGGGAAGGGTAAAAATATTCCGACTGCCAGGAACATAGATCTTGGATAACGATTTCCCAAAGACGATAAAGTTCTTTAAATGGATCCTATGAGCTGACACGGTCCCAATAAATGACATATTTGTATTTTATAGCATTAAAAATATGTCTACAATTATTATGACTACAATTCTGAAATGTGATATAGCGGTTCAAGGCGGACCCTTTTTCGATCCCATGGCCGCTCCCTTTCCCTTGTTCTCCAAGTGCTTACCACCTCAGTCCTTTCCAGCTCTACCCGCCTCCGCTGTGTGATCGCGGCTTCAGTCGTCCACGTAGATTACCCGGTCGGGGAGCGCCCTCATCATTTATTTAAACCCTTCAAAGATTCGTTTGTATTGTTTAGGTATCCGATGATCCGGGCCCTAGCCTTCCGGTAATCAGAATTCTGTGGACTAAGTTTGATGGCTTGATTGTAATCTTTGAGAGATTCATTATAATTCTTTAGTTGTTCAAGAACTCCACCCTTTGCTATCCAGGCTCCTGGATCGTTGGGGTTGAGCGTTATGGCCTGGTCATAAGCCTTCAGAGATTCGGTATTGTTACCGAGTTTGCTTAAGGCAGTTGCTTTGGCATTCCAGTAGCTAGGTTCTTTGGGATTCAGATCGATTGCCTTCTCGAACAGCTTGAGCGCATCGGATGCATTGCCCATATTAAAGAGAGTCCAGCCCTTGTTGACCAAGGACCCGGGATCTTTAGGATTGAGCGTTATGGCCTGGTCATAAGCCTTCAGTGAATCGGTATTGTTACCGAGCTTGCTTAAGGCGGTTGCTTTGGCATTCCAGTAGCTAGGTTCTTTGG
>Ga0182011_10004979_pt1 | contig 10531 bp, 13 predicted proteins | sample 711E1DmetaG_FD_120481 | JGI IMG/M metagenome (GOLD analysis project Ga0182011, IMG submission 120481) | Permafrost microbial communities from Stordalen Mire, Sweden - 711E1D metaG | ecosystem: Environmental > Terrestrial > Soil > Wetlands > Permafrost | place: Sweden: Stordalen | collected...
TACGCATCCTATTCCGGCATTCGGCTCGGTTTCATATCGTTGGGGATTTTACTTGGGGGATTAATAATAAAACCTATCCGGGGTTTCTTTGGGGCAATCGGCGGCGGTTTTATCGGATTAGTGACAGCGGCATTGGTCGTCAACATCTCTCCCGGGGAGTCTATGAACTTTATAAAGACAGGGGCTATACCGACTGCGGTATTCGGTATGGTAGTAGGCATACTTGCGCATATACATAAAAAGTCCAGAGGCGAATAAAAGATTTATATATGCGGCTTCGGGTAAATCAACGAGGGCCGACAAGCTTTACCAATACTCCGGCTCTCCTTCCCCGGCAATGAATGGTATTATGGGTTTTGAGATCAAGGGTGCGGCAGAGCCCGGTTTGATTTTTCCATCCTTTGAATAGCCATACCAAGACCGGTATTCTATTCCTTCTTCAACGACACCCGAAATAGTCTTCGCGGGAGGCTGCTTTCCTCGCATTGCTCAATCTCCAGGACCTTAAAACCCTGTGCGAGCCCTTCAATCTTTTCTCTGCTAAAAAATGGACGATGAAACCGTTCATTTCATACAAATCTTCTCCCCGACGGACCCCCTGCCTGTAATGGGGATCATCGGTATTTCTCACGGTATAGAGAAAAATACCGCCCGGTCTTAAAACCCGCCATACTTCATTTGAAAGAAGTATAAGGTCTGCCATCGTGAGGGCCATGCATAATACCTGATGGGCATAGCATCCGTCAAAGGATTCCTCACGAAAAGGCAAAGGCTCTCTGAGATCATGACGTACAACCGAAACATACCCTGCAAGGCCTGACTGTCCGGCATTTTCGCCGATGATCTGCACACCCTTTTCTGTATATTCAAGTACATTTACATAAAGGCCGTTCTTTGCGAAATAGATCGTATCCCGGCCCGGCCCTCCGCCGAGTTCAAGGACCTTCTTTATCCCTTCTCTTTGAAAAATCTCCAGCGCTCTCCAAGCGGTCTCGCTTTCATTCTTTCCAAACATATCGGAAAAATTGGAGAATTTATCATCCCAGTGGGCGCATTGTTTATCAAGTATGCCCTTATCCATAGACTCACTTTTCGTTTTCAATTTTAGGTTTTAGGTTGTACTCTCATATTATACCTATTATACTTTGACTCTTGACAAAGGAAATAGAATAATTACATTGAAATCAGTTTTAAGGATTTTTCAAGGGGGTTCGAGATGTTGCTCATAGAAGATTTGCAGGTGGAGCTTGCAGGAAAGGTTTTGCTCAAGGATATAGACCTTGAGGTAAAACCGGGAGAAACGCATATTCTTTTCGGACCTAACGGTTCAGGAAAGACATCCCTTCTCATGACTATTATGGGCTATCCGCAGTATGTCGTGAAAAAAGGAAAGATAACCTTTAAGGGCGTCGATATCACTTACGCGCCCATAAACGAGCGCGCGGCGCTTGGTATCGGCGTGTCTTATCAACGTCCCCCTACAATCAATGGTTTGAAAATACGGCAAATGGTTGAGATCTGCGCCAAAAAGAAAATCGATGCCGAAGAGATGGCAAAGTCTCTCAACTTTGCAGATTTCCTCGAACGGGATGTCAATGCGGGCTTTTCCGGTGGTGAGATCAAACGCTCGGAGCTTTTACAGCTCAAAGCGCAGAATCCCGATCTCATGCTCTTTGACGAACCCGAGTCTGGAGTTGATATCGAGAATATGGCCCTCATCGGCAAAACAATCGCCCGGATGCTCCAAAAGGATTCTTCGAAAGATGCCTCAAAATCAATAGCGCAGACATGGCGGGAGAGGACTAAAATGGGTCTCGTCATTACCCACACAGGATATATTCTTGATTATGTTCCTGCGGATAAAGGGCAGGTGCTCTATAATGGTGTTCTTGCCTGTGCCGGCAATCCGAGAGAAATTTTAACATGTATTGGTAAATTGGGATACGAGGAGTGTGTAAAATGTACAACGCAGAAGAACTGAAGGAAAAGGCCCGGACGGCAACCGACAAAAAAGCGATCTTTGGCGATGATTTAGATTTAAGCCAATATGACAGGTCCTTCGTGCCGCATAAATATCTTGCCGAAAAAGAGATATGTGCCCTGCCGGAGAATGAACAACAGCGTCTTCTCATGTCCGGCCTCGATGTAACGGACAAAGGCAGAGGGGGCACATACTTCCAGAAAGATACAACGGTTGTCCACTGTCACAGCATGGAAGAAGGCATTGAGGTCATGCCTGTCACCGAAGCTCTCAAGAAATATGACTGGGTACAGGAATATTTCTGGAAGCTTGTTCCTGTAGATCAGGACAAATATACCGCGTCCGCAGCCCTCGAACTCCACGACGGATACGTCATTAGAGCCCTGCCGGGCAGCAAAAGCGTTTATCCCATACAGGCCTGTTTATATCTCGATAAAGAAAATCTGCAGCAGAACGTCCATAATCTCATTATTGCCGAAGAAGGCTCGGAGCTTCACATCATCACAGGATGCGCCACATCTCCTCGCATGAAGAGGGGTGTCCACGTCGGTATTTCTGAATTTTTCGTCAAGAAGAATGCGAAGCTCAGCTTTACCATGATCCACAACTGGGCCGAAGAAATGGACGTCCGTCCCCGTTCCGTTGCCCGGGTGGAGGAAGGCGGGCTGTTTATCAACAATTATATTTGCATGAAACCGGTGCGTACCATTCAAATGTACCCCACAACACACCTCGTCGGCGATAACGCAACGGCAATGTTTTATAGTATCATCGTGGGAAGTCCGGGCTCCAACTTCGACATCGGCGGCCGTATCTTCCTGAAGAAACCTGGCTGCCGCGCAGAGATTATCCAGCGCTCTATAAGTAACGGCGCTCACGTTATAAACCGCGGCCATCTCATTGGCGAAGCTCCTGATATAACGGCTCATTTGGAATGCAAAGGTCTTCTTCTCAAGGGCGGCATCATCGATTCTATTCCGCAACTTGAAGCCCATGTGGAAGGCGTTGATATGTCACACGAGGCGGCTGTCGGAAAGGTCGCGCAGGAAGAAATATATTACCTCATGTCCAGAGGCTTGAGCGAAGACCAGGCCACATCGACCATCGTCCGCGGCTTCTTGAACGTTGACATCAAAGGGCTTCCGTCAGCTCTCAAGGAAGAAATTGACCGGACTATCGAAACGAGCAATAAAGACACCTTGTAATTGTGTCATAAACTATACTTAAAACAGGAAAGATGTTCAATGTTCAGGGGGACTCAACGATGAAACGAAGAGATTTTTTAAAACTTGCCGCATCATCCCTTCTTATCAGTCAAATACCTGAAAGATTGTTTGCTAAAGAACCGCCTCTCGTTGCGGTCTCGGAGGGGCAGGATTATGTCGCCATCACAAGAAAGGTGATTTCAGCAGTCGGTGGTATGCAGCAGTTCGTGAAACAGGGCGATATCGTTGTGGTAAAGCCAAACATAGGGTGGGATAGAAAGCCCGAATATGCCGCTACCACCCATCCAATCGTTGTAAAAACCATCGTCGAAGAATGCCTCAGGGCAGGAGCAAAAAAAGTGAAAGTTTTTGATAATCCCTGCAATGATCCCCGCAGGTCCTATGAAAATAGCGGCATTCAGCCGACACTAAAGGGAATGAACAATGTGGAGATCAAACAGATGGATAGGGAACGGTATAAAAATGTAAAGATAAACGGGGTTTTTCTGAAAGAATGGGACGTCTATGACGAAGCGCTCTCGGCGAATGTCTTCATCAACGTTCCCATTACAAAGCACCATGGACTAACAGGGCTCACGCTTGGGCTTAAAAACATGATGGGTATCCTGGGCGGAGATCGGGGCTACATTCACAGAGGTATAGACGATGCCCTTGCGGATGTGAGCAGCATTGTGAGAAGCCGCCTTACCATCATAGATGCCACGCGCATACTCCTGAGACATGGCCCACAGGGGGGTTCCTTGCAGGACGTGAAGGTGCTCAATAAAGTTATTGCGTCAACGGACATTGTGGCCGCCGACGCCTTTGCGACAACGCTTTTCGATTTAAAACCGGAAGATATTTCTACAACTGTTACAGCTTATAAACGCGGCCTCGGAGAGATGAATCTCAGGAAAGTGAAGGTAGTGAAGGCATGACAAGGGCTGAGCTTCAGAAGTGTCTGCGCAATAACCAGCTGGCGCCTGAGAAAAATATACCGCATCTCGCCTATTGGGCAAGCAGGCCTATCGGAAAAATCTGATTTGCCTACAGTAAGGCTTCCGCAAAACTCTTCGCGCTGAATGGGATCAGGTCGTCAATCTTCTCGCCGACACCGATGAACCTTACTGGAATCTTCAGTGTATGTGCAATAGGCAGGATAAATCCGCCCTTTGCCGTGCCGTCGAGCTTGGCAATAATCATTCCCGTTATCTGAAGGGCGTCATGGAATGCCTTTGCCTGTGCAATGGCATTCTGCCCGTTTGTTGCGTCAACGACAAGGAGCGTCTCGTGGGGCGCTCCTTCCAACTCTTTGCCGACGACCCGCTTTATCTTTTTCATTTCTTCCATGAGATTGGTTTTTGTGTGCAGCCTGCCGGCAGTATCGAGTATAAGAATATCTACATTTCGCGCCTTGGCGGCTTTCACAGCGTCATAGGCTACGGCGGCGGGATCGGAGCCTTCCGCATGTTTTACCACGTCGACATGCAGCCTCTTCGCCCACACGTCGAGCTGTTCGATTGCAGCCGCCCTGAAGGTATCGCCCGCGCCGAAAAGAACCGTCTTGCCGGCATTTTGATAGATGCCGGCCATTTTCGCGATCGTTGTTGTCTTTCCCACACCATTTACGCCAAGGGCAAGAATTACGAAGGGTTTTGTTCTGTTCATGTTCATCGACGCCTCGATGGGCGCGAGCATCTTTTCCACTTCCTCTTTTATGGACCGTTTTATGTCATCGGGGGTTTTTATCTGTCCACGTTTCCATTTGTCTTTCAGGGAGGAAATGAGCAGATCGGCGGTCTCATAACCGGCATCGGAGAGAATGAGCGCCTCTTCGATTTCATTGAAGGCGTCTTCGTCAATAGGTTTGCCGGTGACAGCCCACTCGATCTGAGTGATGAGTTGATCTCTTGTTTTTGCAAGACCTTGTTTTATCTTTTCAAATAAACCCATTCTATTCTCTCGTCTATCCTATATGCGAAAGTCCCCACCATTTCTTCTTCCTTGGCCATAGAATCCGATGCCCTTTTCAGGTTCTTTGAGGAGTTGCTTTTCGACAGAGATACTATCCGCATATATTGAATATGTCGTCGAATAGGAACAGAGGGGCAAGCAGAAAAAACCATTACGATTCCGGCGTATATGGTTTTCCGCATACTTTACAAATCCCCCTTTCATCAATAACACCTATGCAGGCCCCATCGCTGCAGAGAACCCTTTCAGTGAAATCAATCGTATCGCCTTCCTCCTTACTGACAGGCGAGACATATTCCTTTCCGCAGAGATAGCAAAAAGAACCGAGCTTCACAATTATCTTGCCGCAATGACCGCAGGTAATACTTTCAATCTCGCTTCCACATTTTTCACAGAGCATGGTTCACCTTGCTTTATTGTTTTGCTTTTATGGTTTTTATGACTTTGCCATTTTCGAATTCAACATAGACGGTACCCTTATTATTGGGCATCAATTTCCACGAAGGTGTGTATGTCCAGAGGATACGGTTTTCCGGGGTTAAGCTTACTATGGTTGGCTCACCGAGCTTTTTACGGACCTCTTCTTCATTCATGGAGACGAGAGAGTTTTCAATGACCGGCTGCTGCTCTTTTCCTTTTGTCTTTTTCAGGGATGTACAGGAAATCAGAAGAAAGAGACACAGGAGTATAATACAAGCTTTAGAAAGCAAAGAGGTTCTTTGACTTTTCCACATTTTTTGTGGAAAAGCTGTGTATAAGTTGTAAAAATTGGTTTTCATCCTCTTGATTTTATTCATCATAGTCCTCTTTTTCGTTTTTTCGGAGTAATCTATATATTCAATAATATCAATCGGTTCCATTCACGTCACCTTATTTTATATGCATTTTTTTAAAAAATTATATTATCACGTATCGCCCAAATTATCAATGAGTTGTCCGCAGCCTATTTGACCCCTCTTTTCGACGCCTTCTTGAGCCTTTCCATGATGGCCTTTCCAATACCGATTTCAGGCACCCTTTCTGCGTAGATTATATCGACATCTTCACGATCCAATTCTATTAGGCTTGAAAAAAAGTTTGCCGCGGCCTCCTTGAGATCGCCTGTTGCTGAGAGCACCTTCACATATCGGGAAATGGGTAGTTTTTCAAGTTTGCGAAAGGCAAGAAAGGAGGAATTAGTTGTTTTGACCTCGTCTACACTGTGAACAATCTTTAATGGCTTCATCGGTGCATAATGGTAAGGCAATTCACCGGGTGAACGACACCCCGAAGCAGTATTTGCTTCGTGAACTATCTCAACACACTTTGACAGATCCTCCTCGCTTATGGCGCCATGTCTGTGAATATAGATGCCGCGTTCACGAAAGGAAACAATCGTAGATTCTATGCCAAAAACGCTGTCTCCTCCGTCCAAAATCATGGGAATTTTTCCCTTAAGCATGCGCGCAACGTGGCTTACTTTTGTTGGACTCACATAGCCGAAGGGGTTGGCGCTCGGTGCGGCAATGGGCTTCTGCAAAGCGTTGATGAGCTTAAGCGCCACAGCGTGAGACGGCATCCTAATTCCCACTGTCGGCAGGCCTGCGGTAACAATATCGGGTATTATCGCTTGTTTTTGGAGGATCAACGTGAGCGGGCCAGGCCAGAATGCGTCAATGAGCTTCATGGCACGAGACGGAACGTGCTCTGCGTAGCGAAAAACCCAGTCTGCCTGACCTATGTGGACGATAAGGGGGTCAAGGCGGGGCCTGCTTTTAGCTTCGAAGATCTTTGCCACAGCATAGGAGTTAAGAGCATCGGCGCCGAGCCCATAGACCGTCTCCGTCGGGAAAGCAACAATATCTCCATCGTTGAGGAGCCTTACCGCCTTCTGTACGGACGAGTCTTCAAAACCGTTTACAATTTCCATGGCAGCATTTTATGCATATTTTCAAGGATTATCAAGGTATTTCGGGGATAGTAAAACGATGTATCAAAAGAGGGAAAGTGTACCTCAATGAATATAATTATTTTGGCTCTTCCTTCTTTTTTTCTTTTTCATCCTTTGACGGGGTCGGGGTAACATCAATTTCTTCCGGTTCGTTTATTGCTTTTTTAAAGCTTTTAATGCCTTTCCCGATTGCGCCACCAATCTCTGAAATCCTCCCTGCGCCAAATACAAGGATAACAATTATCAAGATAACAATGAGCTCCGGCATTCCTAAACCAAACATCGCCTCTCCTTGTTTTATAATATTCATTGATTATAATAGAAATTAAGCGAAATGTATAGGAGTATTTCTCAACCGCAGGCTATGGGCCATTGGCCGCTTTCATGTGACATTTTAGTGGAAAATGAAACGCTTTTCTGCTACTATTCTTCACAATTGGTCCCATCGTCTAGCGGTCCAGGACGCTGGCCTCTCACGCCGGAAACACGAGTTCGATCCTCGTTGGGACTATTTTCTAACAACATTATGTGGTTTTATAAACTGAACCAAATATTTCTTGAACGGCTTCAACACGACTCTGATCTGCTTTTGGCCATTGAGAACGTTTTCAAACAACACGATATGAGGATGGGTTATTTCGCTGTCATAGGAGCGGTCAAAAGAGCGCATATCGCTTTTTATGATCAGGAAAAAAAACAATATACAGACACCACGATTGATAAGCCCACGGAGATCCTCTCCTGTATCGGCAATGTCACTGAAATTGAAGGTAAGATTTCTTTCCACGCGCACATTAGGCTGGGCACGAAGACTCCTTGGCAAGAGGCGGCCATCTCCTCGAAGGCACCGTCATCTTTGCCGCTGAACTTTTTGGCGTCGCGCTTGAAGGGGAACAGTTACAAAGGACATTCGATGAGGTTACAGGTTTAAACCTCTTGGCCTTCGAAAAAAATCCATATTAAGAAAACTCTTCATGGCGAGGGCCGCTTTACCCCTGTGGCTTAAAGCGTTTTTCTCTGTCATGCTCAGTTCAGCAAGATATTTCTTCAATTCCGGCGCGTAAAAAACAGGATCGAACCCAAAACCGCTTTCCCCATGCCTTTCAAATCCGATATAACCCTTGAGGTCTCCGTAAAAGACATAATACCTCTCCTGCTCGGGCATATAAAAAACAAGATAGGCCTTGAAAATGGCCCTTCTTCGCTCCCAGGGAACACCTTCGAGTTCGGCAAGAAGCCTGGCGATCCTTTCGCCATCATTTTTCCCATAACGCGAGGAGTAAACCCCGGGTCTTCCCCTAAGCGTTTCAACCTCAAGACCGGAGTCATCCGCAAGGGCAGCAATGCCGAACTTGTCGCCGGTCTTTCTCGCCTTTTTCAGTGCGTTTGCAACATAGAGGGCGCTATCCTCATCGATAAAGACCTTTTCCGGAAAATCTTTCAGGGAGTAAAAGTTCTCGAATGTGGTACCGAGTAAAGACCTTATCTCTTCGAACTTGCCTTTATTTTCTGTTGCGATGATGACGTCTTTCATACAGGGGAAAGTGGTCCCAGCGCTACCTTCTGGAGTCTTGTAATTTCGTTGATACCCTTATAAGCGTACTGATACATCACATCGAAATGTTCTTTCGTAAAGGGCTTTTTTTCCGCAGTTCCCTGTATCTCAATGAGAAGTCCCTTACCGGTCATGACAAAATTCATATCCACTTCGGCTCGGTAATCCTCTTCATAGGACAAATCCAGCATCTGTTCTCCGTCAACCATACCAACACTGATTGCCGCAACGCTATCGCGTAGTGGTATCTTTTCGATAATACCTTTTTTCTTCATGTTCCAGAGTGCCTCAACAAGCGCCACATATCCTCCTGTAATGCTCGCTGTCCTCGTGCCGCCGTCTGCCTGTATGACATCACAGTCTACCCATATGGTTTTTTCTCCGATAATATCGAGGTTTACAACGGCGCGTAAAGCCCGCCCGATGAGTCTCTGAATCTCGTGGGTTCTTCCCCCGACCCTTCCTGAAACGGACTCACGCATGGACCTCGTCTGGGTGGATCTGGGCAACATCGAATATTCGGCAGTAAGCCAGCCCTTCCCGCTATTTTTCAAAAAAGCAGGGACTTTCTCTTCGACGCTTACCTGGCATATTACTTTCGTTTCACCCATTTCCACGAGCACTGAGCCCTCGGGATATTTCAAAAAGTTTTTTTCAATTTTGAGCTGTCGTATTATATCGTTAGCTCTTCCGTTCGCTCTCATTCTTTACACCTCTTTTTAAGTACTTCTGAATACCTTCGTTGAGCCTGTTAAAGATATCCCCTGTCTTATCCTTTGGGCAATCGATCCTCAAAAAAGTACCCGGCATATCAATGCCTAAAAAAACAAAAAGCGGAAGTCTCTTTATCTTCTTGCCGAAGGGGGCTGCAATTGCCCGGGCAAGCTCTTCGGAATCTGCATCATACGCCGCCGGGACTTCATCAATTTCAAGAAGATTGCCTTGCCCTTTCTTTGCGTTCTGTACGGCAATAAAAATATCCTGCGTCTCTGACGAGACAAGTTCAATGGCCAAAAAGAGGACGGCCTTCTCCTTATTGATCTTGTTCGCATTCTGTATCTGCTTCTCTATGGTATCTGCGCCTTCATAGATACTGATACCGTATCCTTTATTCACAAAATACCTTTTGAGTCCATTCCATAAAGCCTGATCGCGCTCTCCCACCTGATAGAATACGATATTGTCGCGGCCGTGGGCAGAAAAAAAGGGTATCAGCAAAAAAATACATAATAAAAACGAAATACGCTTCATCCCAGACTACCTATTGCCTCTCCTCGCACTTCCTTTCTCATTTGCTCGCTGAAGGAGATCACATTATCGATATTGCAATTTTCGCGGCTACAGACAAAGGTGCCTTCTCGCTCTGTCCCTTCCTTGATGGCCTTTTTGCCTATCTGAGAGAAGGCTATGGCCATGTCTTTCAGGATATCAGCTTCTTTACTCACAACACTATACTCGGCATGAAGAACGGCGTATCTATTGCCGTTAAAACTTATCGACAGACCCCCATTCTTCCCGACAAGAGAAAGGGCGTCCACATCGGTTATGCTGTCGCCGACATAGATTACATCTTCCAGAGAAAGGTTGTTTCGCTTAACAATATTGATTATCGCATCGGCTTTGCCGGCCCCGCCTATGGGGTTAACGCCTTTTATCCACCGGTATACCGGCAGCGCCGGTAAACGCTCAAGAAAGAACGCTTTGAGAGAATCTATTGAAAACAACACTTCAGAAGAGATAGTGTTCGCTTCATCCCATGAAATTGCAGGCAACTGGAGAAATGCGTTCTGCAGGCCCATAATCATTTTCTTTTCTTTCTCTCCCATTTCATAATCATCGAAAAAAACTTTCGTAGAGAACATGTTGGCAGACTCCAACCCGAGATA